>JGI1358J11329_10001844_pt1 | contig 17063 bp, 18 predicted proteins | sample Subgroupgradi54m_FD_11329 | JGI IMG/M metagenome (IMG submission 11329)
ACGGTCACCGGCGATGCCAGGCTTCGTCCGCCGGCGCAACTGGCCCTGACCGTCAAGGGCCGCTTCCCGATCGATCTCATAAAAGGGTGGTTGCCGGTGGACAGCCCGGTGACCGGTCTTGGCGGAATGGCCGACCTCGATCTGGCGGTGCATGGTCGCGTGCCCCAACTCCGCTACACCGGCCGGGTGGACCTTCGTAACGTCCACGTCACGTGCACCCACTTTCCGCATCATGTGGACCGTCTGACAGGGACGATCCAATTCGACGATGACCGTATCGAGTTGCAGGACATCGCCTTCCGCATCAATGAACAGCCCGTGACCTTGATGGGATCCGTCACCTCGCTGGATGAGCCGCACATCACCGCGACGATGCGAGGTCCCGGCAGTTCCCTGACGCTGGTCAGCCGCCTGACGCCGGATCACCTCGCGATTGATGATGGGCAGATCACCTTGGCGCACAGCCGCGTCCATCTGACTGGATCGATTGCGCGCGCGCCGAAACGCCCAAGTGCGCTCAATCTGGAGGGCGTCGTGGAGCTGGCTGACCTTGAGCATCTACCCTTCGCGCCGTTGCCTGTGTTGGCCACATGGCATCTGCAAGGACCCGCGACCGTGGAGGCACAATTTCGCGGACGGTTCTCATCGTGGACCGATGCGGCGCTGCGGGGGCGGCTCCAAGCCGATCGGCTGCTGGTGCGCGAAATTCCCGTGGAGCACCTCACCTGCGATGTCGAGCAAGCCGACCGTGTCTTGCGCCTTCGCATCCCCTCAGCACTCATCGGCGACGGCAAGTTCGTCGGAGTCCTCTCCCTTGAACATCAGGGCACGGCGATGCACTACGCGCTGCAGGCCGACCTGGTCCAACTGCAGCTGGCCGCGCTCACGCAGATGATCCCGGCATGGAAGGACCGGCCGGTGCGGGGAACCGCCTCGGCCCACGCGATGGCGTCCGGGATGTGGCAGACGCGCTCCAGCTGGCAGGGAGACGGTTGGCTGAATGCGTCGGGCGAGCANCTCGGCGAGGTGCCGCTGCTCGATACCGTGTTCCGCGGACTGTTCGGCGTGCTGGGCGACCGGTTGGGCCTTGACGCGCTGCGGCGGGCCCAGATTACGCAGGTGTCAGTCCAATGGCAGCTCGCGAGCGAGCGGTTCAGCACGGAGGATCTGCGCCTCGGAGGACTTGCGGGAACGGAACCGATGGCGATCTATGCCAAGGGCAGCGTCGGAATGGATCAGACGCTCGATTTCGTCGTCGAGCCGGAACTCTCGGAGGGGACGATCCTTGAGGCGCCCACCACCTCAACGCTCGCCAGCACCGTCCTGAAAGCCGCCGGCCGGCTGGAACGCCTGCGGCGGCTCATCGGCCGCCATCGGCTCGTGGGTACACTGAAGAATCCGGACTACCGCTTCGAGCTCAGCTCGAAGGAAATCTTCAAACAGGTTGCGCCCGTCAACCTCTTGCAAGGGATTCTGGATTCTTTGCGTTGACGCAGCGACGGACGAGCCGCTGCAAGACCGGCCGAAGCCGCCGGGCGGATATGGCGCGGTGGCTGAACCGCCGCTTGATGCGCTGCGGCAGCTGGGCGACCGTCTTGCCGAACCGCGGCACGAGAAAAATCGGATCATAGCCGAACCCCTGGTGCCCGGCCGGGCGAAACGCAATGCGCCCTTCCCACGCGCCCCGCGCACGCGCGATCAGCTTCAACGGGCTCGCCAACACCAGCGAACATCGATAGCGCGCGCGGCGCTGGCCGAGCGGCCGGTCGCCTAACACGCGCAGCAGCTTGTGGTTGTTCGCGCCATCGTCCCCGTGTGAGCCGGCAAACCGCGCCGAACGGATCCCCGGCGCGCCACCGAGCGCGTCCACTTCGAGCCCTGAGTCATCCGCCAGCGCGAGATACCCCGTCGCCCGAGCCACCGCCTGGGCCTTCTTGAGCGCATTCGCATCAAACGTCCGTCCGGTCTCCTCCACGGCGTGCATGCGGCCAAACTCGTCCAGCGAATGCCAGCGAATGCCCCGCACCGGCAGCAGCGCTTTCAGTTCACGCACCTTGTGGCGATTGCGGGTGGCGATCACGATGTGCAGCATGGCGTTGGATGCCTGATCAGGCCGAGGAGTAAATGCCGCGGAGCGTTACCGAAGATGTTGAAGCGAGGAGACGCCGAGCGCGCGTCGCTGCAGCGCCAGGACTTCGTGAATGCCGCGGCGGGCGATCTTGAGCAGCCGTGACAAATCAGCGCTCTTGAACGGGCGCCGCTCCGCCGTGCCCTGCAGCTCGACGAATCCGCCGTGGCCGGTCATGACCACGTTCATGTCCACGTCGGCGGTGGAGTCTTCTTTATAGTTGAGATCAAGCACCGGCACACCGCCCACCATGCCGACGCTGACGGCCGCGACGAAATCCTTGACGGGGATCACGGGAAGGCGTTGCGCCTTGCGCAGATGCCGCAGCGACTCGACCAATGCGATGAAACCACCCGTGATGGCCGCGCAGCGCGTCCCGCCATCGGCCTGAATCACATCACAGTCAATCAGGATCGAGCGCTCCCCGAGTTGGGCCAGATCCACCACGGTGCGCAGGCTGCGGCCGATGAGCCGCTGAATCTCCTGCGTGCGTCCTCCCACCTTGCCCCGCTCCCGCTGGATGCGCTGCTGACTGGAGCGCGGCAGCATCCCGTACTCGCCGGTCACCCACCCGGTGCCGCTGTTGCGCAGAAAAGGCGGCACGCTCTCTTCGACCGTCGCCGTGCAAATGAGCTTCGTATCACCCCACTCCACGAGACAGGAAGCTTCCGAAAATTTCATGACGCCGGTGGTCAGCTTCACCTTGCGCAGCTGCGAGGGCTGGCGTCCATCCGGTCGCGACGCGCTCATAGCGAATTGACCCGTTCGACCGAGCCAATGACCTGGCCGAGAAACTGATGCCCGATGCGGTCGAATTGTTGTGGCTCATCCGTGACAAAAAAACGGTACCGCGGCTTGACCCCCCCGTTGGAGAGCACATCGCCGCCCATGAGCACCCCGCGGACCTCCGTCACGGTTTGCTTGGCGGAATCGACGAGGGCAACGCCCGGCCCCAGCACCTTGCGAATCGTGGGCGCCAGCAGGGGATAATGCGTGCACCCCAAGATGAGGGTGTCGATCCGCTGACGCCGGAGCGGCTCCAGATAGCGCTCCGCCACATCCCGGCACACGGAGCCGTTGAGCCACCCCTCTTCGACAAGCGGCACGAAGAGCGGGCAGCTGTGCGAAAACACCTTCATGGCCGGATCGATGCGTTTGATCGCGGCTTCGTAGGCGCCGCTGCGGATGGTCGCGTTCGTGCCGATCACCCCGACCCGCTTATTGCGCGTCTGGCGGACCGCGGCGAGCGCACCCGGACGGATCACCCCGATGATGGGGACCTTGAAATACTTGCGCAGCGTGGGCAGCGCCCACGACGAGGACGTGTTGCACGCGATGACGATGCACTTGACGCCGAACCGCAGCAGAAACTCCACATTCTCGAGGGAAAACTTCACAATGGTCGACTTGGATTTCGTGCCGTAGGGCACGCGCGCGGTATCGCCGAAATAGACGATGGACTCCGAGGGCAACTCCTCCACCAGCGCCTTGACCACCGTGAGTCCGCCAATGCCGGAGTCGAACACGCCAATGGGTTGCCGCGCGCCGTTCATCCCCCCACCTGTCGGCTCGCCGTAGGCGAGCTAGCGTTGTTGTAAGTAACGAAAGGTCGGCCCTGCTGGCCGACGACAGGTGGGGGGATCATCCCACCACTTGGCTGTCGGCCGGCCGAGCACAGCCACATATCACTGGGCAGGCCGGCCGGGTTCGCCTCACGATTCGAAACACGGTTAGGTGCGAACCGTCCCGCCACCGGCGGGACCAGCCAGGTGGTGGGATCATTAGATGTGCTCCGCTCCTAACTCGCGGGCATAGGAAAGGATCCCTTGGGTGATGGATTGGGCCGCGGCTTCGCGGTAGTCCGGCGTGTTGAGCCGGCGGGACTCCTGCGGATTCGTCACGTACCCCACCTCGACCAGGACAGAGGGCATCCAGGCTTCGCGCAGAACGACGAATCGCGCAGCCTTGGTTTTGCAGCTCACATCAAGTCCATGGCGCAACGAACTGCAGGTCGACGCAGCGAGCCGGTGCGCGTGGGTCCGCGTCTGGCCCAGCACCAGATCCCACAGGATTTGTTTCACCGTCAGCGTGGGCATGCTGACCTCGGAGGTCTGGACTGAGGGCGGCCACTGGGCGTTCGCGGACACGACCGAGACGCGCGGATAGTACACCTCCGCCCCTGAGGTCCGGCTGTTGTTGTTCGCGTTGATATGAATGCTCACGAAGAGATCGGCTTTCAGCCGGTTCGCCACACCCGACCGGCCGCTCAGGGGAATGAACCGGTCGCTCTCCCGCGTCATCACGACGGTGAACCCGGCCCGCTGGAGTTGCGTGCGAAGACGGCGGGCGATGTCCAGCGCCAGATGTTTTTCTTTCAGCCCGAAGTGGGAGGTGCCGGGGTCCTGGCCTCCATGGCCGGCATCAATCACGATGGTGTGAATCGGACCGGTGAGCGCAACCGCAGCAGACCCCGGAGGACTACGAAGCGGAAGGTTCGTAGAGGAGGGGGGAACCGTAGCGCATCCGGCAGAGACGGCAAGGAGGATGGAGCGCAAGAGAAGGGGCCGCAGAGACACGGTGTTACCCATGAACTCTGTGGATTCGAGTATGACTCAAGGAAATTGACCTGATAAATGCTCTACACAAAATATTCTAACAATAATGTGGAAGCCCTTCGACTTCCTCGGCCTGAGGCCTCCCCGGCCCGCCGGTCGCTAGAGCCGGAGCGGGCGGTCGTTGCACGAGTGCAACTCCAGCAGTCACTCGTGCAAAAAATGGTGGACCCGGCTGCAACCAATTCGCACCGTCGGGGAGATCACCGCTCGGATCCCGATAAGACCTACTCAACAAACCCCATTATATCAAAGAATAGCCCGAAAGGTGTCTCAACTCCACTCTCTGGGCATGTCCTACAAAGAAATCGGCCAGGCCCTCTCCGTCAGTCCCAGCCTCGTCCGCAAAGCCGACCGCTTCGGACGGAAATAGCCGCTAGACGAACTGGACCTTGACTTCTTTGCCGAGGGCGTGGGCAAGCTTGACGAGCGTCTGCAGAGACAGGCTGCCGTTACGAGGACTTTCTAGGCGGGAGATGGTCTGCTGGGAGGTGTGGAGCCGCTTGGCGAGCGCTCGCTGTGTCAAACGCTTCTGCATCCTGAGCCGAGCAATCTGGATGGCTAGTTCCGCATAAATGCCCTCTTCCTCGTAGGCCTTCCGGAAGGCGCGATCCTTGAGTTGTTCCTTCAGGTAATCCTGAAAGCGCCGCACACCCTTCATAGGTGAATCCCTCCTCGTTCCACTCGTGTCATGAAGTCGTCCATCCACCGTTGCGCCCGGGCCAGCTCCTCCTCAGGAACGGCTGCCGTCTTCTTCACAAACCCGTGCGTCACGATAATGCGCTTGCCATGAAAGAAATACAGCAACCGATGGTGCACGCCACCGAAACTCACGCGCAATTCCCGGATCTTGCCCCGCACCACATCGGCGTAGGGCCGTGGCAGACCAGGACCTTCCCGCTTCAGGAGGTCCACCCACTTGGTGATCTTGGCGCGGACCTTCAGTGGTAATTCCTCCAAGAAGTCTTGGGTGGGACAGCGTCCCTCGGCCGTCTCATAGAATAGCACTTCGTACTCAGCCATGAACAAGATTACACTATTTTTGATGTACTGTCAACCCTGCCTCGTATCCCAAATGTGCCAGTGGAGCCCCGTGGGGCGGAATCCTGAGCAAGGCCGAAGGCCGCGCCGAAGGACCCAGATCAGCTAGGCGGCGACAGCCCCCGCGGTGTTGATGTGCCCCGCGGTCTCTGTTTTGCGCAGCAAAACATGCGGGGCAAAACAGCGGGGGGAACTATTGAGGACGGCACCGGTTTCAGCCATGTCCGATTGCCAAGCGAGCCTTGCGGGGCTTGATGTGAATCACCAGCTCCCCATTGAGAGCGGTGACCACCTTGATAAGGGTATCCAGCGTAAAGTTATGGGTTTCGGCCTTCTCCATCTTGGCGATGAAGGGCTGGCTCACCTTCAGACGACGGGCGAGCGTTTTCTGTGTCATGCCCTGACGCTGGCGCAAATTGACGATCGCATCCACAATACGCAGCTTTTCGAGCTCCTCTTCATAGCCGCGCCGGAACCGCTGATCTTTGAGCAGGCGGTTCATCACCTGCCGATGACTGACGGCTCGAACCTGTCTCATCCCACTCACCTCCTCACCGTAATCAACCCTTGCTCGTAGCGTCGCACGAAGTCTGCGAGCCGGGACTGCGCCAGTCGCTGCTCTGCGGGCGGCACCGGCCCGGTCTTCTTCCGGAACGCGTGGAGAATCACCACAGTCCCCTTGCCGACGAATGCATAGAGAATACGCACTTGCTTTGGGCGCAGCTCGTACAGCTTATCGCCCAAGTACTCGGCAATCGGTCGCCGCAAGGCTTCCCCGTGCTCTTCCAGATAGCTGATGTACGCAAACACCTTCTGTTGGTCATCTTGTGGCAACCCAACGAGAAACTCTAACGCCGGTGTCTTGCCTCGGCTATCCGGATAATAGACGACGGTCTTGCGACCCATGATTAAGTATATAACCTGAGAGTTATACCGTCAAGAGGCTAAAATCGTGGGGTGTTCCAAATACAACAGCCCCCGCGGTGTTGATGTGTCCCGCAGTCTCTGTTTTGCTTCGCTGCGCGAAGCAAAACATGCGGGGCAAATCAGCGGGGGTGCCAGCCCGGATCAGCGAGGCGGGACTATTTGGGACGCCTCTGGTTTTTCCCTCTGGTTTTTCCCTCTGGTTTTTCCCGAACGGCCGGAAGCGGTCCTGTTGGCGCCTGACACCGTATACCTTCCCCGAGCTTCCCTGACCTGAAACCCAATCTGGCGGCGCTTCGGCTGCGGCGGAGCCAACAGTTGACGAATCGCCTCGAACAGATTGTGAATGGCGTGGTCGTGCCCCTCCAGCCGACGCTCCAATTCAGCCAGCTTGTGGGCCAACGCAACATTCGACGCGAGCATCTCGCGCAACTGCACAAAGGCGCGGACAACCTGAAGGCTTGCCCGCACAGCAATGGGGCTATTCAAAACGGTCGCCAACATAATGGCGCCGTGCTCAGTAAACGCGTAGGGAAGTTTGCGGCGGCCCCCACGCCCTGTTTTTGATGTTGCAGATTGCCACATCAAACCGCGGAACTCTTCTTGGGTCAGCTGGAACATAAAATCCGATGGAAAACGATCCGAGTTCCTTTTGACCTGCTGATTCAATCTCGCCGTCGTCACCCCGTATATCCGGGCCAAATCTGAATCCAGCATCACCTTCTGACGACGGATCAGAAAAATCAGACGCTCGATCCTCTCAATGGAAATGAGTAACTCTTTAGAAGACATGGCTCATCCTCCATAGCGGCAACGTTCTCCCGCCGCCTCGCCTCGATTTTGACCTCGCAGATTGCGAGGTCAAAATCCTGTCCTCACGGGCGCGCCATTCAGACTTCTCAGAGCGCATGGTTGAACCTTTTCAAGTTATCCCGAATCGCTTCCTCCAGTTTCGCGGATTCGGCAAATTGCTCCTTCGGCGTAGCCGACAGACGTTTCATCTTCTCTTCGAAGGGCTCGCCGTCATCCACGACTGCTTCCGCGCCGACGTAGCGGCCTGGAGTGAGAACACAAACTAGGAGGCGTTCCAAATGCGACAGCCCCCGCGGTGTTGATGTGCCCCGCAGTCTCTGTGTTGCTTCGCTGCGCGAAGCAAAACATGCGGGGCAAATCAGCGGGGGTGCCAGCCCAGATCAGCTAGGCGGAGCTATTAGGGTCGCCTCGGGTTTCCTGTCAGACATTACTTGCAGTTATTTTACCCATGAGCAATGCTCCGCGAAACGGTCGAGTTACGCGAAGCATATGTTTGATGACAAGGGCTGATTCTTCTGCCCCATCGAGCCATGAAGTAAACTTTCCACTCGACCTCCATTCGCCAGCATGGTGAAGTGCCATACAGCAGAGGATCGACTGGCGTAGAAGGTCGCGCAGGCACTCGATTCGTTCGAGCATTTTTGCGTCTTGCGGGGCACCACTGTCAAGTTCGTCGTGCAGTCGATATTTCAGCCGTTCGTGTATATTGTGTTCCATATAGCTACGAATCCGGTAGCAGTTGACCACGGTGTCGTAGCTGCTTCCGGCATCTGTCAAGAATGGCTGCAAGAGTACCGACACGCGTTTTCCCAGCCCTTCTTTTCCTTGCGATCCGCCAAGCAAATCCTCCAGCCCATTAATATAAGCCTTTAGCCGTTTGCCATAAGCGCCCTGATAAGCCATGTCGCCATGGAGTAGAGCCTCCAAAGCGCCAAAGAGCGGTGGACAGCCTCGCAGAAATTTGCTGCACAGCACTTTTTCTGCCAATTGAACCCATTCCTTGAGGGCTGGAATATGGGACCGTTCAAACTGCTGGGTGGGCTCCATGAAGTACTCATATCCTCCTTCGTCCACCTTCAAATCACGGATCACTCGCTTCTGATCTTTGAATGACCCAGTCTCCGTCACGTATGCTTCGCGAATATACACAGGCTTTCGAGCAAATAGATTCACGGTCAGTAATTCTAAGAAGAGCGGGTGCTCCTGATAGGGTAACGCAAGGTCTCGTCGAGCGTTCAACTTGGCCTGTATATACTCTATCATTGGTAATTCTCTTTCGAGCGCCTCATCCAACGACTTTAGCGGTTGCTCATCCATTTCAGATTCCTCCGCTTCAGGTTCTTCAGGAGGTGCGGGAGGCCGCGTCAGTGGCCGGTCAATGGTGATCCATTCCCGTTGGCGTGGCCGCATGCATTCCATGAACAGCCGGTGTCCGCTCTGCGATTCGTCTCGGTCGTACCAGGCACTCTGCCACTCACCGTCAAGATCTTGCTGGATGAGCCTCTCAAAATCGCGTTCTGTCATCGCACGGAGTGTAAAGGAGCCGCAGTCAATGGCCCTAGGCAAGCCAACACCCTGCAAATTCACGACTGGCGCGATGATCGTGACCCGATCGAAGGAGTGAAAAACCTGTGTTTCAAAGTTTTGGTACAACGCATCGCGATCAAGAGGACGGCGATCCAAGAACGCAATCCAGACCTGACGCATACGGAAGAATTCGAGAATGGCACAGTGCCATGGTCCGGCCGATCGACCATGCGCCCGTACAGCGCGAGGATTCTTGCATAGGGCTTGAACTAAGATCTTCGTCTCTGGAAGCTCACCAAGCCAGTGCTCCAGCGATCGAAAGATCTTCTCGCTTTGGCTGAGGACCGTCCCTAATGGGACTGGCGACCCCGGCTTAACGAAGCCCGCCATCTCCTGTTCGCAGCGGTCAAAGAGTTGGTCGAAGGCGTGCCTAATGGATGTGCCCTGAGACATAGAAACTCCGGTAATTGGAGGCGTTCCAAATGTGCCAGCCCAGATCAGCTCGGCGGAACCATGTGGGCTACCTCCGGTCTTTCTTGATACCATCTCCAACGCCCCACATCTTCACTTACACCAACAATGACAGAGACATGATTCGACGATTTTAATGACAGTATGCTGCAGCATCGACTATAACCCTCTACTAGACAATATGGCCCCTCGTTGCGCTGGGCTACAAGGATCGGAAACCCACGCATCTTAGTGGAGTCGAAGCCTTCTTGCCCGGGTACGATTCCTGCCTTTGCAATATCGACGAGCCTCTTTGATGGAGCCACTCTATTAAACTGATCGAGATTTATAATAGCCGCCTCCGCAAGTTCCTCGGTAAGTAGCTTGCCTTCAAACCATCTGATCTGAAAACTCAACAAATCATTCAAAAGAGGGCTTCGTAGCTGACGCACCGCGGCTTCTAGCTGAGTCCACTCCCCCTCCGCTAAAGTTGGACATTCCGAGTTGGCTTTCCTAAACACAGCGTCAGGCAAACATGTTCTATAATATTTTCCCCATCGGCTTGAATCGATCTCGGCAACTGCCCAATTTCTGAGCATCGCCACTTGGCTGATTGGCTTCGGATCAATCAACATCTGTCACCAACTCGACTTCAGTGGGAACAAGCTCGCCGCGGAAGGCTTTGGCGAGAACAGAAGGGAGAAGGGCGGCGAGTTCGGCGGCGGTCTCGGCTTGCAGCCGCTTCAGCGCGTTCACCTGTACCTGCAAGCCGTCCAGATACGCCACGATCCGGTGTTGCTCGGGCAGCGGGGGGTGAGAAAAACCAAATCCGAAAAGTTGTTTGCGGTTCAACTTGGGCATTCGAGTGCGCCCCGACAACCGGTTCGCATACTCGCTGAAGGGCTCGGCGACGAGTGACCACTTCACGAAATGTGGGTCGAGTTTCTGGCTTACGACTCGAATTGGGTAAATGTCCGCACTGCAAACGCCGCGAAAGTCCACGAAGACGGCTTTGCGAAGGTAAGGACGAATCTTGGAGTAAAGAACCGTGCCAGGTGAAAAGAGATAGTTACTGCTCTTCACTGAATCAGCTTCAGCGGTTCGCCAAGGCAGCAGGCGGCACGTCTTGCTCTCCATATTCTCTCCGCTGATGTGCGGAAGCTGCGAGTATTCGGCCAGCATCGGGTCAACCTGCTTGTCGTTAATTTCAATAGCTTCTTCCATTGCCATCCGAGTCCAAGTCGCAGCTTCGGTGACAAAGTGCTGATGCAAAACGCTCAGATGAAGCGCCTCGGCTTCTTCGGTGGCTTGGTGGCGGAGGGAGCGGGCCTCGGCGATTTTGCCGGCCAGGGCCTCGATCTGCGCCACGATGCGCCGCTGCTCTGCCAATGACGGCAGGGGAATTTCGATTGGCAACAGACGCTTCGACTTGAGTTCGGTTTTAATACCTTCGGGCAGTGACTGAAACAGAATCTCGCGGAATGGTTTACTGCGCAGATACCACCACAGGTATCCAATATCCGCCCGGCCTTGCACGACGCTGTAGGCTCCGTAGTGAATCGTAGCTGCGACCGGTTCTGTGTTTTCACGCCCGTAGATGGCGATTGCGCCCTTGGCGGCGTTGATGCCGGAGAGAAGCAAATCGCCCGGACGCACTAAGATCATTCCGGTCTTCGTTCTGAGCTCTTGCCGAAGCTTGATTTTCCCAAGCTCGAATCCGATCTTGGAAACGATTCGAATGTTACCGAGCGCCAACGCTTCAGGGTCCGGAGTTTCACGGCGCTCGTTGAGCATCTCACCCAACCGCACTTTGGACCACGTCGCGCTCATGCCTTTTGTGCCAGAACGGTTTTGATTTCCGCCATGATGGCCGCGATGCGCTGCTCCCTCTTGAGAATGTCGTCGGCGAGTTGTTCGGGTGGGAGATGCTCGAAGTCCTCTTTGGCGCTGGGGTTCTTGCGGTCGAGGTTGCAGCCGTTGGCGAGGAGTTCGGCGGCGGGGACTTTCCAGGCACGGTCGTTTTCCACGCGTTTACCCCACCAGGCGATGCAGTCGGCGAATTCCTCGAACTGGAGTGGCTGGGTCTTGGTGTAGTTTTTCCGGCCTTCTGGGAGTGGTTGCTCGTAATACCAGACGTCCTGCGTCGGCCCGGAGCGGTCGAAGAAGAGAACGTTGGTGGGGATGCCGGTGTAGGGGGCGAAGACGCCATTGGGCAGGCGGACGATGGTATGGAGATTGAACTCCTTGAGCAGCTCTTCCTTGATCCGGGCACAGACGCCGTCCCCAAAGAGCGTCCCATTCGGCACCACTACGCCGCATCGACCGGCAGATTTTCCCCCGATTGGACGCCGGAGCTTTCGCATGATGAGTTGGAGAAATAGTAGTGCAGTTTCGGCGGTCTGTTTGTCGTCAGGGAAATTGCCGAGGATCCCCCGTTCCTCTTCGCCACCGAACGGTGGATTGGTCATGATGATATCCACGCGGTCTTTGTCTCCGATTTCGCGCAAGGGCACTCGGAGGGCGTTGCCCGGGTCTATCTGCGGGTATTCCAAACCGTGCAGGAGCAAGTTCATCTGGCACAGGAGATATGGCAGCGGCTTGGCTTCGCAACCGTTGATTGTTTCCCGTTGAAGCCGCCGATGGTGTTCCGTGGTTTTGCACTGCTTGCTCAGGTGCTCGAACGCCTCCACAAGGAATCCCCCGGTACCTGCGGCCGGATCCAGCACGGTTTCTCCGAGGCGTGGATTGAGCGCCGCCACGATGAACTTGATGACCGGCCGAGGTGTGTAGAATTCCCCGGAGTCCCCAGCTGCATCGCGCATCTCCTTGAGCATGGATTCGTAGAGGTGCGCGAGGGTGTGGATCTCATCACTGGACGTGAAATGGATGCTGTTGATTTTGTTGAGTACATCCCGCAGCAGATACCCGTTGATCATGCGGTTGATCACACCCTGGAAGACTGTGCGGATGACGTCGCGGCGGTCCCCGCCGTTGGCACCTCGCAGCGAACGGAGGTAGGCAAATAACCCTGGACCTTTGATGCCATCTGGCCGGATCGCCTCTTCATTGTTGATAAAGGCGATCAAGGCATCTCCCGTGACTCCATCCGGCTTTGCGGCCCAGTCCCGCCAACGATAGGGCGGCTCAATGGCTAGGGTGAAGCGTTTCGCAGCCACTTTCGCTTCCGTTTCCCGGACCTGTTCCAGATCGTCCAGGAACTTCAGGAACATGACCCAGGTGAGCATCGGCAGGCGGTCCAGATCGCCGTTGAGCCCTTTGTCTTTTCGCATGATGTCGCGACAAGCTTTCGTGAGGCTCCCGAGCGACTGTGGAGTTGTCTGTGGCATTGCGGTACGGTGTTTCCGGCTACTCTTCATACAGTAAGGCCTGCATCTTCTCGAGGGCTAAGCGCAATGCCTCGGGACCGCCGAATTTGGCCGCAATCTCCATGACGTTCCCGTGCTCCGACAACGGCGGCACTTTCAGGATCTCCGGGACCTTGAACTGCGCGGTGCCGTGCTCGATATACTTGTCCAAAATCTCCGTGAGAATCTGCCGAGCTTCCGGCTTGAAGTAGTCCCAGAAGTCTACCCGCCCCTTACGCAGACGCTCCGCCCGCTCACGCCGCGTCCGAAGTGGTGCACTATAGGCGACGTGGCAGAGTAAATCGAATGGGTCGGCGTCCGGCTGTTTACTATTCTCCGCTAATTGATCGAAACCGATGCCATGCTGCTCCAGCGCCACGATCACTTCCGACCGTTCCTCCGCGCTGCTCCAGTGCGAGCGCAATTCGGAAGCAGAGGTGTACATGTGACGGATCGTTTCGGCGGCGTAGTCGGTGTACTGAATCACCCGCAGCTGCTTCCCATGGCCGTCCAGTTGATAGACGAGATGGGTCGTAATCGTCACGCTGCCGCCGTCAACGTACAGTTTCCTGATCGTCGGCTCAGGCGGAAAAGGTCCCGTGCAGGTTGTCCCACCGGACCCCTCAGCTTGTCCATCGGGTGGCTGTGGCACAGGCACCGGGATTGGCACGTCAATGGGGCCTTCAGTAATTTCGACGGGGTCTCCGTCAAAATCCGGATCGGCGAAGAGACGGGTGGCGCTTCCGGTGTAGTCCAGGATGGTGAAATAGAGCTTGCCATAGTCGTCTCGAACACGAGTGCCCCGCCCGATGATCTGCTTAAACTCCGTCATGGAGTTGACCACACGCACGATGGCAATGTTCTTGCAGGTGGGTATATCCACTCCGGTGGTCAACAGTCGGGACGTCGTGACCACGACCGGAGTTTTCCGTTCGGGTTCTTGAAAGCGGCTGAGATGCCCGCGGCCAATGTCGCCCTCATCGGACACGACCCTAACCACGTAGTCCGGATTGCTCTTGACCAAGTCGGTGCACTGGTTGTTGATGGCCTTGCGCATGTCTTCCGCATGTTCCTGGTCCACGCAAAAGATGATCGTTTTCGCGAACGGCTCCGTCTGTTTGAGGAAGTCGGCGATGCTCTTGGCGATGGCTTCGGTGCGGGCTCTGAGCGCGATCACCCGCTCGAAATCCGCCGTCGTATACTCTTCGTCAGGAATCGGACGGCCGTAACGATCCTTCTCGCCTTGCGAAGGTCTCCAGCCTGCTGCATCAACCGTAGAGATGATTCGATGGACCCGATACGGAGCCAAGAAACCATCATCAATCCCCTGCCGTAGACTATAGGTATACACAGGGTTGCCGAAATACCGATAGGTGTCCCGATTATCTTCCCGTAACGGGGTCGCGGTCATCCCAAGCTGGTATGCTGGCGCAAAATACTCTAGGATCTCCCGCCAGTTGCTTTCGTCTCGAGCGCTGCCACGATGGCACTCATCCACAATGATCAGATCGAAGAAGTCCGGAGGATACTCCCGGTACAGTCCTGGACGCCGTTCGTCCTTCGCGATCGCCTGGTAAGTGGCAAAATACATCTCCCGACTCTTGACCGCCTCTCCTTCGATCTTCCAGCGGGCGTCGCCAAACGGCGGGAAGGTTTTGTCCTTCGGGTCATCCACCAGGACCGCGCGATCGGCTAAGTACAGGATGCGGGGCCGCCGCGAGTCACCTGTGCGATTCCATTTTGTGTTCCAGAGGTTCCAGCAAATATGGAAGGCCACGTCGGTCTTGCCGGTTCCGGTTGCCATGTTCAACAGCACGTGTCGCCGACCTTGGAGGATGGCGTGGATGGCACGATTGACCGCAATCTCCTGATAGTAGCGGGGCGGCTTCCCGGGCACCGGATAGTACGGGGCCAGCACCCTCTGTTCGACCTCCGGCTGTGCAATGTTGAGAAACGCTTTCAGCCGACTCCATAACTCCTCCGACTGCGGAAAGGCGTCAAGTTCGCGCTCGCGTCCGGTCAGGAAGTCATGTTCGACGATGCCGGAACCATTCGTCGAGTAGGCGAATTTTAGATCGAGGAACTGCGCGTACTCTTTGGCTTGCTGAAGCCCATCGGCTGGGAGCTTGTAAGATGCTTTCGCTTCGATAACAGCGATAGGAACATTGGGACGATAACGAAGGAGGTAATCGGCACGTTTTTGAGGCTGCCGCGACGTTTTGTTTCCGACCACCACAATCCGGCCGTCTGTGAAGGTCCGCTGCTCGTTGATCTGATCGTCAGTCCAACCGGCGCTGTACAGCTTGGGCAGGATGTACTTTCGACACGTATCCGCTTCGTTTGCCATACGTCAATGTGTCTTGCGGTTCTTCTGGTGCCGTCGATTCCCGTTCGTCCGCTCTTCTATCCACTGCTCAAACTGATCTTTGCGAAAGCGCCAGAAGCCGCCAACCTTGAACCCAGGCAGTTTGCCCCTTCCCGGGCTAGATGGGTAACAGTGCCGGCTAGCTTAAGCCTTCCAGGAAATACGAAGCTGGTTTCTTGAGGGCGCTCGCGATCTTTGTAAGGCTCTCTATCGTAGGAACTGAGGCGCCGGTTTCGTAGCGGGAGATGCTCTTTTGCTTGGCGTGAATCTTGTTGGCGAGCTCGGTTTGGGTAAGATCGGCCTCGACTCGGGCGACCCGTATTCGCTTGCCTAGCTTCTTTGCGTCCATTCTTTACTCTGTTGGAGTGGATACGAGTGAGTAAAAGATACCTTGCAGAGTTATGCAAGGAGATTCAGATACTCTTCGGTGCTGATGTGGAGCGTTCGCAGGTTGCTCTTGATTTCAAACACGGGGAGGTCTTTCTTGGTACGGACGATGACAGGCCGAATCAGATCGGACCGATCCCACACCCGATGGTCGCCTGCCTGACGGACTAAATGACAGCCAATTTTGACGAGGAACCGCTCGAATTTCTTGTAGTGGATCGGACGGAGGGCGGCCACAGATTATGCGGGGACAGGAATCTCGATGGCTTGACTCTCTTGACCAATGATCCTGGGAGGGGTCCAGTCCTTCTTCACTTTTTCCCACCCGTACTCTCCCAGGACAACTTCCCACGTTCCTTTCTTACTGACTTCTTCAATAAACAGCTTCAGGCTCTGGGCAAACGACCGCTTGGCATCTTCGAATGAATCGCCATGGGCGACCAGATCGAAGGCTGGCGAGTAACACATAAACGCCTCGCCTTCTCTCAGAGAGAGTACAGGAATGTTTGCTCTGATTGTGGTCCGCTTCATTGCCATGGGTCACCTTTCGAACAGAAAGTATACCAGAAAAGCAGCCTTCAGGACAAAGGTAATGTTTCTGAGATCACCGTCACTGGTATCCCCTTCGCAACCCTTTCTGTGTTTGCAGAGTCGAAGGCCAAGGGATAGCTAAGTAGGAAGGCGAGGGATTTCAAGGTCAGGGTGGGGGCTGAGGTTATTGCTGACGGAGGAAGCGGCGGACCTCGTCGTGATTGCCCAGGAGAGACAGCCCCACTTCACTTCCCTCGATCACGTAGACGATCCGGAGTGCCAAGCTCACCCGCAATTCGTACGTCCGTCCACCGACATGCTTGATCCCTAGCCCCACCGGAGCGTGGCCTGTGTGGAGATACTCTCGGAATTGCTTGAGCGCTGACTCGACCAGTCCTTGATCGGCTTCGCTCAGTCGATGGTAGGCGCGCAGGAACCGCGCCTTGGCGACGACCTGCCGAGGCATTTAGGACTTCTTGGGACGGCGCGTTCTGTGCAGATCCTTAATCAGCTCATCCATCGAGCCGTAGACCCGATCCCCCGACTTCCGCTTTAAGGTGTTTGCTTCAAACCGCGCCAGGGCCTCCGCGGGGATTTTCTCTTCAATCTCCACTGGCCGCAGAATAATGGCCCCGGCCTTATAGACGATGCTGAAATAGACATCCTCAGGCCCCAATCCCGCCTGTTCTAACACCGCTTTGGGAAGCGCCACCTGGTTCTTGCGCGACCGTTTCACGAGCATGAGCCACCTCCCCTGGTGAGCAGCACTCTTAACAGTCACTATACTTTACTTTTTTACTTTCGTCAAGTAAAAGCATCTTGGGGTACTGTCTTAATTTGGCGGGTCCTGCCGCTGCGCACCCCAGCCGTCCTCCCCCCGCGGTTTCGTTTGGCTTCGCCAAAGCGAAACCAAACGTGCG
>JGI1358J11329_10001847_pt1 | contig 17045 bp, 19 predicted proteins | sample Subgroupgradi54m_FD_11329 | JGI IMG/M metagenome (IMG submission 11329)
CCTTTGCAGCCGACGCCGGCAGGGACGCGCTGGAAAAGAAGATCGACAAGCTGTTTAAGTTTTGGCTTGACCTCTTTGTAGGAGAGGTTTGTGGTCACGAGACGCATACCGCAGTTATGCGTCACCATGCCATCGGCGATGAAATTGTGGTTCTTATCGCCCATGGTGAAATCATAGACGAAACCATGGTAATCCAATTCGGTTATCTCTTCGATACTATCTCGAATGAATTCTGACTCTCCGATCTTGTTTTGCTTTACAAACGTTTCGAATGACGAAAAGTCAGGGGGGATTCTTGTGCTTGCCTGATCGTGATAAAGATGGCGTTTCATTGTTGCCTGGCTTATGCCATGGCTCCGGGCTATTGAATAGGCCTCTTGTAGTGGCATGCCCTCATGAGCTCTTCGCTTCGTCGTCACAATCAATTCGTTGGCTCTCCGGATGATGCTATGCTTATACTTTAAGTATGCTACGGCAACGATAGACCGTCGCCTTCGTTCACCGGAATATTCATATCCGATCTTTCCCCACAATGCGATAAGATTTTTCGGCTTTGCGGAAATGCGCAGCGCAAGCTTGTGCGTCACTTCACCATAAGCGTTTATCACTCCCTTTTGCCGATATACCTTATTGGTCGTCACCCCGAACTCCAAGAGGAGGTTTGTTATCTCGAGCATGAAGTTTAGGTTATCCCGCTCAAGCCTGTCTATTTTGTTCTGGCTGAAGCTAGGTTCGGTAAAGCTATGCTCTTCTCCTTTCCTCTGCAGCGGTTTGGTCAATTCTGCCCCGAACAATCCGGCGAGGTACAATCGTTTGATCCAAAGGGGGGCATGTTTTATCCAGAGAGGTATGGTGACGGTAGTCCTAGATTTATTCCCTTTCGGGACCCCTAAGGCATGGAGCAGGACTGCCAATGATTGGGAATTGATGTATATCTGGGTGGATCTTCCATCAATTCTTCGCGTCGTGCCGTCCTCGCTTGTTATCGTGCTTATATAATTCTTAGTAGTTACGTGGTTTGCTTCGTAGCCTAAAGCCTGGATGTCTTTTCTTATTTCTTTCAGGTCTTCATACTTTCCAATGGCACGCGTTGACCATATGTCCATACCTCTCTTTACTGAATAATAATGCCCGAGCCATCCATCGCCGGTCAGAAAGCCAACTAATCTCGCCAGGATCGGGATCTTGTTAGAATTTGCCTTCAGAGGGAGGAGTTCCTTCTGGATAAGTTCCTTGATCAATTTTGTCCTGTCGCCGACCAGCCGTCGGATGTTCTCTTCGTCTACTATCATTCGGTCGCCAGGATCTTCATATTCGACCCCTTCGAATGGGTGAGTGACGACGGCGTCTCCTGGAACAAGTGCTCCCGCATCGATCATGGCTGTACCGGTATATATCGGGTGGTCTTCAGAGACGATGATCTCTTCGCCAAAGGATGTCTTTATCTTAAGCGTTTTTGTATCCGCCTCCTTTCGCATGAAGAGAACTGGATTTGCAGATCGCTTCTCTGTATCATGGACATCCATGAATGCGATTTGCTCCTCTCTGAATGTCTCGGTGAAATCTTTTATCTTTTTGAAATAGCCGTACTTTGTCAAGATCTTGGTATCCGGATGGATGCAGTTGATGTCAAACCCGATACCGCCCGGCGAGATGACTCCAGTCTCTACATCAAACGCGGCAACGCCGCCGATGGGAAAACCGTATCCCCAGTGGCCGTCGGGCATGCAGTACGAATACTTCTGGATGCCGGGAAGGCACGCTACATTGGTTACCTGTTCGAATACGCCCTTGTCCATATCCTTGAGAAGTTTTTCAGTCGCATAGATGCGCGCGGGTACGAGCATGCCTTGCTTGTAGCTTGTCGGTAGCTCCCAGACTACCTCGCTGATACGCTTGAGCTCAGGCGGGGGACCAGGTGGGGTTGTGTCGTGCTCGTTGTCCATAGACGAAGACGTTCGGAATGGGCTATTTAAAGGTTGTGATGATGCTGCGCTTTGTTTTTTGCCTGCTCTCCTCATAGGTAAGGAGAGCAGACAAAAACAAAGCATTCTTGCCTAATCTTTATAAGCGGCGGCTTTATTTTACCTGCATGCGCATCCTACTCGTTGACAATGATGGAGTGTTAGCCAGGTCTCTTCAAGACTTATTCGTCGTTCAGGAAGCTAATCTCGATTATGTTCTCTCTGCGCAAGCTGGCTGGCAAAAATTACGGGAAGGACAACGCTATGACGCCATCCTCATCGATGCTTCTGAAGATGTGCTTATAGACGGCGAGCAGTCTCTTTGCGAACTAATCAGACAGCATTATCCAACCATGGAACGCATTGCGCTGACTGGAGAGTATGGGGCGCTTGAGGATACTTATGCCCAAGAACGGTATCATGCTATAATCATCAAAGGCCTAATGCCTTTAGATGCTTATTACAGTCCTCGAAGTTCTTCTGTTTCTATTGATGTTTATGACATACTCAATGGCAAAAAATTAAGAGAAAGATAAATAAAAAAATATTCTTAATGGCACGCGCCGCTACCGCAGCACTTGCACAGCTTCTTGCCTAAGCACAGCACGCCGTACAGCACCAATACCAACGGCCACAGCGTGTCCGCGAGTCCTGCGCCCATCCAGCTGCGGTTCTTCGCGAGGAAGACCAGGCCGACGAGCAATACCGCGAGTCCGGGTGCGCATCTGCCTACACCATGGCATGGGCAACCGCACATGCCGCCACTTTCCATTTTTCCTTTCATGCTACCAACCTCCATTGATCGGTTTTTCTTGTTTTCAGATGTCGAGCACGACTCTCGCTTTCCAGCCAGAGCCTGTCTGCTCGACCTTGAACATATGTAAGGTGACCGCCTTCACGTCGCACATGAGCTTGTGGCGCTTCTGGTCTATGGTTTCGCCCTGCATGGTGCCGATGAGTCGCCAGCCATCCTTCGCTTCCTTGATCGTGAGCTTGAACGCCTTGAACAGGAGCAGGTCCTTGTCCTTCAGGAAGACCAGCTCCTCAAGGAACTCGTATAGCAGCTTGTCGAGATCCTTGCCCTTCACGGCGATGTTCTTCGTCATGCGCGGCTTGACGGACTTGAGCTCGACCATGACCTCTTCGGTCGCCAGGCCGGCATTGACGAACATTTCCTCCAATGTCTTTCCCGTGGCCTCAAAGCAGACATCCGCTGTGGCCACATCGGGAAGGTATCGGTACCCTTTGCTTCGGGCAGCCTTGCCGCTCGCCTTCCGCGCTTTCGCTGGCATAAGCCGTCTAGCGAATTCCCCTATTTAAAGCTTTGCAGGCTTTCTGCAGTTCTTCCTCACTCTTTATGGGAGAACTGCATGTCTTGCCCGCGCAAAGGAAGGCGACAGGCAGGGAGGTCGTTGAGTATCCGGATTCCGCGATGCGCTTCTTGTCCTGCTCCATATCAAGCAGCAGGACATTCGTACAAGGATTGGACAATCTTAGACTTGCCTGCCAGAGCTGTTTCGTCTTCTGGTCGTCACTTTTGCCCACGATGACGATCTTCACCGGATGCAGGAAATGCTCTACCGCGACCGCATAGCCTGCTGCCAGATGGCCATACGTCTCGAACGCGCCGCTCAGTCCGAGCAGGATGGTCTCGGCAGTCTTCAGGTACTTCTCATTGTCCGTGAGGACCGCGAGACCAGTGAAAAGACGCGCAGCCATGGCATTGTCTTCCAATGGACGCTGCTTGCTTGTCAATTCGCCGATATCATCTGCCTGCGCCACGCGATCATGCAGGCCGTACTGGTCCACGAGGTTCTTCGCGATGAAGGCGGCGAGCTTTTCCGCGAGCGTCAGCCAGCGCATGTCCGCGGTATGCTCATACGCCGCGATGCAGGCAAGAGCGCACCAGACATTGTCTGCGGCAAGGCCCTGCACGTCAACCTTGCCAGCCTCGCCTTCATCGCTGCTGTAACAATGAAGCATGCCGTTCTTGTCCCTGAAAAGGTCCTTCATGAGGAAGTCAAGGCTTTTCAGGGCAAGCTCGCGGTACTTCCGTTCGTCGAGCACTGCAGCTGCGCGGAAAAAGGAACAGATCATCTGGCCATTGCTGTCCGCATAGATCGTCTTGTCGATGGAGGGCGCTTTGGCTTTCTTGCGTTCTGCGAGCGTCGCGAGCTTGTAGTACTCCTCGTCCGCGTCCTGGCTGTTGTAGAATCCGCCTCGCTGCCCATCGCCGAGCGTCGTCTCAACATAGTCGAGGATCCGCTGTGCCGCGCGCTTGTATTCCGCGTTTCCGGTCATGGAGAAGGCGTCGAGATAATTCATCAGCGCGCCGGCGTTCGTATCGAGCATCTTCTCGTAATGCGGTGTCTTCCAGTCGCGCGTCACCGAATAGCGGAAGAGGCCGCCTTCCACATCATCGAGGAGCTGTTTCATCTTGTCCAGCGTCAGCGTCGCCATGTCAAGATACTTCGCTTCTCCTGTCCGCGCATGGTTGAGCAGGAGCAGCGTGATGGCGGATGGCGACGGGAACTTCGGTTCCATCCCGAAGCCGCCCATCTCGGCGTCGAAGCTGCTGGTCACGAGGCTCGTGACGAACGGCATGATATCCGCATCCAGCTTTTCCATGCCTCGCTCTGGTGGTTTGCGTTCCTCCGATGGCGCGAGCAGCATCTGGTCATATTTGCTCGTGTAGACCTGATGGATCTGGCCGAGCATATTCGCCAGCTGTCGTGGGGGGACGTACGTGGCTCCGGTGAGCACCTGCCCTTTGCCGTTGAGGATGGCGGTGGTCGGATAGCCGCCGAAGTTATACCGGTCGCGGATATCCGGACGCTTGTCTATGTCCACACGGATCGGGATGAACTTGCTGTTGATGAGTTCGACGACCTCGGGGTCAGAGAACGAGGTCTTGTCCATCACATGGCACCAATGGCACCACAGCGCGCCGAGAGAGAGGAGGATGGGCTTGCGTTCCTTCATGGCCTCCTCGAAGGCCGGCTTGCCCCAAGGACGCCATTGTACAGCGTGTTGAGGCGATTCTTTTTGGTCCATTCGCCTATGGAAGGCGTAGGGGTTTATAACTTTATTGACCATTACTTTTATATAGTAGCTCCGCTCTATCTCTGGTATGAAACTTATTGTCGTATTGGAGCCTCAGAAGGAAGGGGGCTATACTGTCTATGTGCCATCCTTGCCTGGCTGTATTTCTCAGGGAGAAACAAAGGAAGAGGCACTGAAAAATATCAAGGAAGCCATAGAGCTGTATTTAGAGCCAGATACGAATGAGCTCATCGAGCACACGGGCGAAAAGATCACCATCGCCGTATGAAGCTTCCTGTCATTTCTGGGATTGAGGCTATAAAGCGATTGAAGAAAGCCGGCTTTATCGCGGTGCGACAACGTGGTTCTCATGTCCGTCTCGAGAAATTCGATGGAGAAAAAACACTGAAAATCACTGTTCCGCTCCATGCGGAGATGAAGAGGGGGACATTGCACCAGATAATCAAGACTGCGGGGCTATCTGTTGAAGAGTTTGACAAATTGGAATAGCGCCCTTTTTCCCTTATCGCTCCTCTATCTTATCTTTCCTGCCCTGTGTCAGGAGCCAGATAGGTTTCCGTCCGGAAAAGCCTGAATCCAGCTCGTGCCAATGGTTGATCTCCTGCTCGCCGAGCTTCCAGCAGAGGAGGACTTCCCTTCCGCCATGGAACGCGAGGAAATCGACAAGCCCGAGGTCAAGGTCCTTCGCGATGCAGCCCATGCCCTCCAGCTTCTCGAGGTTCTTGTAGAAATCATAAGACAGCTTGTGATACCGCTTGTTGAAGAGCGTGCTGCTCTGGAAATGGTCGAAACCGCAGCTCTTGCAGCTGATCTCGATAGAATCGAGGATGTCGAGGGAATTCTTCAGCCGCTTGAGGCGGTGGACGTGCTTCTCCACAACAGGAATGTGCTGTTGGGCCTGTTCAATGGTGTAGTACTTCCGCAGCATCGGCTGACCTCCTCTTTGTTTCGCGGATTTTCCGATTTTCTTGATAGGTATATGGATGAACGAGTATAAATATATTGCGGAAAATTTGCGGATGACGAGACAATTCGATGGGAAAATAAAAATTTTTCATAGGGAAAATCGCTCTCTGCTATATGGTGAGCGATTTTCAGCCACTTCCGCTCGCTTCGCGATTAGTGGTCTCGTTCTCCTCATGGGTAAGGAGAACGAGACCACTAATCGTCGTGCGGAATGGATTCGCAGCTGGAAAACCATCCCAAGAATACTGATTCACTGCACTGCATCAGGGCAATACTCGCCTTCGCTAAGTTCTGTCCGTGATTTTATCTCTATAAGCATGGCATTTCTCCAGCCGAGCCCATCAAGCGTCACCTGGCCGGATGCTCTGCTGTACCTGTCCGCTTCAGCATCCACTGCGGTGCGTCTGAATGCCCATCCGTCGCCCTCTCTATGGGTCGTCATGCAGCATAATGCCATGCGTATGCGTTCGACGCTCTCTCCGCCGACAAGAGTACATATTCGGCTGGTGCTGCTGCACGGCCTCTTGCTTTCCAATCCTGCCTCGTCAGCGATTTCGCAGACCATCCCATCCTGAAATCCATCATAGACAGCTGTTTCTCCGCTCGCTTCGTGGAACTGTTCATAGGCAAGACCATTGTTCAGCAATCTCGCATTGGCGCTCCAGTATGATCGTGCTGTCTCTTCTCCGAATACTCTCTGCATCTCTCTCATGCTGACTTTCTTTGCCATGAGTGACGCTTCTGCCGCGGCATCGCCTCCCTGTCCGGTTACTTCCGCGTACCAGTCCCTCAATTGAGCCAGCCTTTGCCGCGCCTCATGTTCTGTATCGCTATTTTCGACGAGCCGCTCTATCCTTCTCCTCACTTCACCGAAATCGCCATCGTGTTCCAGGACTAGAGAATAGATGAGCATATCCATCCTGCGGTACTGGTTAAGGTCGTTTCCTCCTTTTATCTCCTGTACCGCCTGTCTGATCGCCGATTCCAAGCCATAAGCATTCGCGTAGGCGGCCCACCTCACCGCGTCCAGCGGTTGGTGCGCCTCATCGATGAAGAGCTGGTATCCGACGAGCATCTGCTCCACTTCGTTGAATTGCGGGATAGCTTCGCCTTCCGTCCCTCCATGCTGCAGATGTCCAAGCCCATGGTTTACTGTGGTTACGTCCTTCATAGTGAACCGAAGGCTTGGGAAATACATGCCCCTGTCGATCATTCCCAAGAAGGAGGTGTTTGTCGTCCATTCCGGATGGCCGCTTAAGCAGGATGCAGGCACTGCCGTAGCATACGCATCATGAGGCATGCCGCCGCTGGTCAAGGCATGCGTCTCGTTTATCAGGTCGATAAGCTCTTCCCGCGGCCGCTCGATGCCGGGCTCCGGCTCCATCTCGAGCGTCTGCATGCTTGCCACGCGGCCATCGACAGGCCTGTTCAGCTTTGTGGTAGTATCGTTGTGCGTGTAGCAGTCCGAACATCCGTTCAGGGCGATGGCTGCGATAAGCGGCAGAACTAGGGAGTTCTTTGCGTTTCTGATGCGCTCTTTGGCGGTGTGGAGCAGTCTATACATTTTGTCTCGATAGTTCAGGGCATCTTAAAAAGCTATCTACCTTTCTCCCTCTTTTCTGGCAGGATAATCGCCCGGCAGCAGATAGCCGCGTCGCGTGATATAATTCGTTACATAACTTGTCCCATAGCTGATAATCGTTGGTGCGATGCAGGATTCAAGACGCTCTGGCGTGTCGTTCAGCCAATGGCCGGCATAGCTGAGCAGGAATGTTGCCGTGGCTGGGATCAGGCTGCCGAAGAAGTAGGAGATGAAACGGTTTTCGATTGGGGAGAAATGCTGGACAAGACGCGCGGTAAGCCCTGTCGAGATAAAGCTTGATGCGGCTTGCGTCGCTCCTGCAGCCATGGCTTCGAGCGTGCCATGGTCATGGTTCACCCATGCGGCGATGGGGCCGTTGCACGCGGCGGAGATGGCGGCGAATTTCGCATTGAAGAGCTTGTGGTATGCGCTGGTGACTGTCTCGGCGAGGGTCATGCTACTGGGGAATTTTTATGCGCACTTGACGAGCGTCGTCGTTTGCCTATCGGGCATGGCCTTGTAGCAACCGAGCAGCGCCTCACCGAATTCCCTGTAGAATCTGGTTGTTCCTTGCGTGGGCAGCGCGGGAAGATCGGGAACCAGGCTCGCGGTCACAACCTTATCGGGCTTGTTATCTTTGAAGTAATACGTAGTACTCGTCATCCTCTGCATGCCTTCGTAGCCATGCTGGCCAAACCAAAGCACGAGATCATCCATGGCTGTTTCTGGCATTTTCGCAAGCGATTGCCGAGCATGGAATCCGAGGTCGTGCATCTCGCGTACACTCGCGTGGCTCGGCAGGTGCCATAACGGTTCCCTGGTGCCATGCTCATAAAAGAATCCAAAGCTATGGAAGATACCTCGGACATGGCTGGCAGAATAGTTCAAGTAGCCGATGACATCGCAGGCTTGATCCAGATATCCTCCTTCCTCGGCGGTCTCTAAAAGCTTGTACAATTCCCCTGCCGCCCTGCGGCGTACTGTATCCCAATCTGTTCTGTCGGTTACATCGAGGACGCGCGAACTGCCCTCTCTTAAACGATGAAAGCCAATAGTTTTGTAATCCTCTCTTCCGTGGCGTAATGCATCTTCAAAGTCGTTCGAAGCGAGAACCGTCCAGTTGCCTACAAATAGCGAGACCGCTGAATGGAAACGCTCTCCTCGTTTGGCGAGCTCGAGTAGTCCAGGCTTTGCTTCAGGGCCATCTGCTCTGGCGACTGCAGTTTCAAGAGTGGATAAACTGGGAAATGAGAAGGAAAGTGGTGTATCCACGACGGTTGTCGCCTTCGCAACTCTCCACTTTCTTATCAGATCGATTAAGCCCATGCGCTAAGGGAAGACAGCGGCGTTTATATATTTTGTGTTAGGAAGATGCTATCTCTTCCCCGCCATCTGCAGTATCTCCTTCACTGTCGTCGCCTGTGTCGCCTTCTTGTCGTCCCGGATGCGCACGAGCCTGGGAAAACGGAGGGCATAGCCTTGTCCGTGCTCCCTGCCGCAGGTATGGTTCGGGCTCTTGGTGAATTCCGCACCCACAATCTCGACTACCATTCCTGGTGCGAACCATATGTCTGGCGTCATTGCGTCAGTCACTACAACATTCTTTGGGCACGTTGGAACTTTCCATCTCGAAAGCGTCTTGGGAAACGACGCGAGTTGTTTATCCGTAAAGCCAGAGCCAAGTTTGCAGACCGTTTCGAAGCGTTCTTTTGGTGGATTGTATGCTGCGCAAAGCAACGCGCCGTACGCGCCCGCGCGTTTCCCTCTCCCAAAGAACGCGCCGACAATCGCAAGATCGAGTGTCTCCCGCATCTCCTTGACATACTCTTTCTTCCACTTGATCCAGAGCCATGCCCGTGCACCTGCGCGATAGACAGAGTCCTTCTCGCACGATTTCGCGATGATGCCCTCGCAGCCTCGTTTCAGGGCTTTCTGGAAGAAGTCAGCGACTTCCTCCATCTTCGTCGTCATGACCTGCCGCGCCAATTGGATCGCGGCGGTCGGCCTCACAATCCTCTCGAGCGCCTTGCGGCGTTCCGGATACGCCGCATTCAGGTATGGCCTTCCATTCAGGTAGAGCAGGTCAAAAAGGTAGTAGCAGGTCGGGATCTTCTTCATGTACAGCTCGACATCATGCTTCCGTCTGCGCTGCATGAGCACCTGAAACGGCAGCAGCTTGCCGTTCTTGCCTACCGGAACGACCTCTCCCTCGATGATGAAGCTCTTTCCGTTTACCTGCCTTTTCACCGCATCCGCAACATCTGGGAACTGGCCGGTGATGTTTTCCAGACGGCGGGAGTAAAGCGTGATCTTGTCCCCCTGTTTGTGCGCCTGGATGCGCTCGCCATCATACTTTTCTTCAGCAGCGACGTGTTTCATGCGCCCGGCTATCTCCTTGATATCCTTGACACGCTGGGCGAGCATCATCTGGATGGGCCTGCCGACCATCACGCCCGATCCTGCTTTTCGGATGCCAGCGATGCCGTGGCTCGCGATAGCTTTTGCGATCATGCCGATGTCAGGACAGGTGTTGTACGCCTGTTCAAGCTCTTTTCTCGCATGTTTGCCGCCGGCATACGCTACCGCGAGGCTGTCCAGCAGTGTCATCGTGCTCGCGCCGAGGCGCAGCTTGCCGACACAGATGCGCGCGATGTACTTGGCTTCCTGCGGCGATGCCTTCTTGAAGAGCTGTGCGAGCATGGCAGTCTTTTTCTCCTGGCTGCCGCTGCCGGAAAGACGGGCTATCGAGTGAAGCGTGTCAAAAACTTCCTTGACCGTCAGCACGCCTTTGGCTCTTCCGACAAGAGCTTCAGCAGCAAGACCGACATCTCCTTTTTTCTTGGAGATAGCGGTGACGGAACCTTCTTCCTTTCCTGTGGCATTGGCGATGGCCTTAATCACCATCTTGTCCGCCATGCCGATAAGCACATTTTCATGCTCTGCGGCTATTTCGCCGAGCAGGAGGTGGGCGATTGAGGGTACATCCGCTTTTGGTGCTTTCTTGAAAAAGGCAGAAAGCAGCTCGCGCATCTTCGTGCCGGAGCTGGTGGATTCGAGCTGGGTGAAGATTGAGGCTAGCTGGGCGAAGCGCATATGGGGAGAAGAGAGGGTGGGATATTTTAACATATCGTTCTTGACAGGCTATTTTAAGTATGACCATCAAAGAATAGTAAACTTGATAAATTGGTTTCATTTTCTTCTGTCTATGGGGGTTATCGCAAGACCGGACATCCTGTATCTTCAGCCTGCAGTTCCAACAAATGTTGTCTGGGGGTACAACCAGAAAGCAGAGGAGCAACTGGACGTGTGTATTGATGAAATGCTATGTGCCCTCCTCGCACCCCCCGAAGCAACGTTTCGTCATCCCGAACTGCGGGAGGATCTCGAGCTGGACTTGCTGGTCGATAAGGCCTTCAATCCAGCTTTTTGCCCAGAATTCGTGAAACGGGTCATCGCGACGGCTTCTACAGACAAGGCGATCATTGAGAATCGACAACAGACACTTGAGTATTTGTTCCAACGCCCTGATGATCGAACATCTGTCGAAAAGATCGCTCTATCGCTCAATGGACTTGTCAAGCTATTAGTAGATATTGACAAACAGAAAAAATTATCGAAGATAAACCCTAATGTACAACAATATAGTGGTGGTCTGCTGGCAGCGGAAGTGACGCTGCTTTCAGGGTATGTCGATGTTGTTCATCAGCTGGCTAGCCTTCCTGACCCATCAAACGCCTTGCAGCAGCTTGCGCAATTTGGAAAAACGATCGAGCAGAGCGATGCGTTCAAGGAACTCGAGACGTATTCAATTGCTTTCAGGAACCGGCACGTCTTGACACTGGAGGTCATACTTGATGCTGTTGGTGGGATTACTGGTGTCCAGGTGACGGGTGTCCAGGCCAGCGGCAGTTTCTCCCGCTACGGCTTGATGCTCAACAGGGGCGGAGAAAGGGTTCTCGGACGATTCGGGATTGATCCGTACACGCTCGTCGCAGAGGCTATCGATAAGATTGTTGCAAAAAACGTGCAGCAAATCAGCGAAGCCACGTTTCTCTTAGGGCCGTTGGACATGTATCTTTCCTGCTTGCGATTTTATGAGGAGATGGCGAAGAGAGATGTTCCCTTGATGCTTCCGGAAATTAAGGAAGCGGAACATCGTGATGCGCATATTCCTGGCGTGCGTAATCCGCTTCTTCTCTATCAAAAGGGGGAGAAACGGATTATGAGTGGTGCGGATATCGTCTCGAATGATATTCTCTATGATGAGAGAACACGATTGCAGATGATCACTGGCCCAAATAGTGGTGGGAAGACAGTATTTACACGCGCCACCGGCATCGATGTGGTTCTCGCGCAGAATGGAATGCGGATTCCCGCAGAGGCGAATGGAACAGGTTGCTATCTGAGCGTCGTCGATGGATTGTATACCCTCTTTATCTCTCGGGAAACGACAGACAGTGCAGCTGGCCAGTTGGAGTACCAAGGGCGACAGATTTTGCGTGTCCTGCAGCAATTAACTCCTCATAGCCTTGTCCTATTCGATGAGATTGGCAGGGGAACGAGCGAAGCAGAAGGAACTGAATTCTGTTTCGATAATATTGTCTACCCGCTTGCCGTAAGCAAAGAAGGTTCTCTCGGTTCTGCTGCGTACTTTTCGACCCATATTCACCAACTCGCAGAGCGGGTGGATGGCATACCTGGTGTGCAGAATCTCCAAGCAGAGATTGTTACTGGAGCAGATAGTCAGCTCGCCCCCACATATCGTATCATTCCCGGAAGGGCAGGTCAGAGTCATGCAAGACTCGTCGAGGAGCGAGTCGGTCTTGGAAGAGAAGGGGTTGATGCGCTGCTCAGAGGACGACGAGAAAGAGCATCATCCTGATTTTCTTTCGCGAGCCTGAAAAGGCTGACAGCAAGCACGGTGTCACGATGAACATACAACGTGCCTGGCGATAGAGCATAGGCGTCAGCGCGATATTTCATCGCATGACCATAAATCTTTGCAATGACATCACTTCGTTCATAATCTCCAAGACCATAATAAATATTTAATGGTTCTATTCCAACGCATTCCGCCTGCCGTTGCTTGCCACGGCCGTCTCTCCAGCCATCTTGGACGTTATCCCAATAAAGCCGGACAAGAAGACCAAGATCACCCGGGCTTGGTGCGACGAAGCTTTGCGCAGCTTCTCCTAAGGCAGTTCGATATTGGTTACGGAAAGTTCTTTCATCAATCTTTTTTCCACTTCTTCGAGTGGAATATTCAAAGAAGGCCAGTACACTTATAAGCATGCCACCGATAGCAAAAACAGCATACATCTCCCGTAGCGATTCCTCAATGTCCATAAGACAGCTAAGGTGGTTGTTCGACTATTTTAAGTTTGTTATTGTCATGGAAATCGTCCCGCTAAACATTTATAAGCTCTATGCCGTCTCCACCATTGATGAGTGACCTTATTCATCCCGACTATCTGAACCCACGCTTCCTCTTCAGCAACCTACGGCCTCGGTTTCTCCTGCCTAAGGCACGGTACGCGAGCGTCGCGGACATCGATACAGACACCTTGGTAGGTTCTGGCATCCACGCTGTCATATTCGATGTTGACAACACGCTCTGCCGTTATCATGGGACAACAGTGGATGATGCTGTGCTGGGGAATTTCGAGCGGATGCGCGCTCGATTCAATACCTGCATCATCTCAAACACAGATGGTTCGAGACGCGCGGAGCTCGAGCAACATTTCGGCATGCATGTCGTCCAATCCCGCATCCGCAAACCACGGCCAGAACCATTTCTCGAAGCGCTCTCTTATCTTGGGACCGCTCCCGGAGAAACAGCGATGATTGGCGATCGCCTGCTCACGGATATTGTCGGTGCGAACAGGCTTGGCATTTATTCAATCCACGTCCGTCCAAGACATCTCTTATCAGAACCATTGCTGGTGATGCTTGCACGCGGATTCGAGATGGCAGCTTATCATTTAATGCGTTAAGAATTAGTATAGCCTTCCGCCCACCGGCACATCCCTATCCGGCTGGATGAGGAAGCACTCGCCATCTCCGCTTGGCACGCCTAAGGTAAGAACCTCTGATACCGCCGGCCCGATCTGCCGTGGCGGGAAGTTCACCACGCACAGGACAAGCTTTCCCATCAGTTCCGTCTTGGTGTACTTTTTGGGCAGCTGCGCGCAGGAACGCTTGACGCCGATCTCTTTGCCTAAGTCGATATGGAGCTTGTACGCCGGCTTCTTGGCTTCAGGAAAATCCTCTACGCTGATGATCTTGCCGACGCGGATGTCGAGCTTCTGGAAGTCGTCGATGGTTGCCATCACTGATATGGGGAGAACCCTCTATAAATAGTTAGCGATTCATCCTCTTCGCTTTTGGTCTCGTCCTCCTCATGGGTAAGGAGGACGAGACCAAAAGCGAGTGGCGCCGCAAACTTTATAATCAGAAGGCGGATTCCCGCGGGCATGGCAACACTCCCCCGTGAAGCGACTGATGGCGCCCGATTGGTCGAGCACTTGGACATTCTCGATGGTGAATGGCCATCACCGCTCCCGGTCAGAGAGATTGCGGAGATCGTTCTCGTTGACCGTACCCAGCTGGCCTATGTCGCCGGCAGGACGCTTGATGGCCGGCTTATTTACACGACCTCTGCCAGCAAGAGCGATGAAGGCGGCAGTCCGCAAACCATGAATTATGCATGTTTCGTCAGCGTTGGTATCGATACCATCGTTGACTACCGACCACTGCAGCCTCGTGGGACATTCCGGTTGCCGATGGCAGACTAAGCGGCTACTTCTTCTCCCCCAAGAACTTCTCCAGTGGCAGACAGTTCGCCACGTCCTTCTTCTCTGCCCAGCCTCGCCTTGCCTGCATGATCCCGAAGCTCATGTAGCGCAGCTGGTTCGCGTCGTGCGCGTCTGAATCGATGACCAGCTTCACGCCAGCGTCAACAGCGGCGCGGATGTGGGTGTCCTTGAAATCAAGCCGTTCCGGGGTCGCGTCAACTTCAAGGAACGTGCCGGTCTTTTTCGCGGTGCGGAAGATCGTCTCGATATCCACATCGTATGGATCGCGCCTGTTGATCAGCCTTCCTGTCGGGTGGCCGATGGCGCGCACGTATGGGTTTTCCATGGCCTTGCAGATGCGAGCGGTCATCTGCTGTCTGGTCATCTTGAAGCTAGAATGCACGCTTCCTATAGCATAGTCAAGCTGTTTTAGTACGCGATCAGGATAGTCCATGCTGCCATCCGGCAGGATGTCCACCTCGCTGCCGGCGAGGATCCTGAGGCGTGGGAACTTGCGCTGCACCTTCTTGACCTCTTCGATGAGCTTGAGTAGGCGTTTCTCTTCCATGCCGTGCGCGATATGCACGCTCTTGCTGTGGTCAGTGATGGCGATGTATGCATAGCCTCGCTGCTGCGCCGCTCGCGCCATCTCTTCGACAGTGTTATTGCCGTCGCTGTACGTCGTGTGCATGTGGAGATCGCCCTTGATGTCTTTCTCCTCCACCAGGACAGGAAGCTTCCCGTTCTTCGCTGCTGTTATCTCGCCGGTGTTCTCCCGAAGTTCTGGCGGGATGTAGCGGAGGCCAAGCTTCTGGTACACCTCTTCTTCAGTCCGTCCGCCGATGGACTTGTTAGTCTTCCTGTTGAAAAGGCCGTATTCAGACAGCTTATACCCTTTCTTGATTGCGATCTCGCGCAGCGCCACATTGTGCTCTTTGCTTCCGGTAAAATAATTCAGCGCCGCGCCATAACTTTTCTCCTCAAGGACGCGGCAGTCCACCTGCAGGTTGTTTTTGAGCAAGACAGCTGATTTTGTCGGCCCTTGTGCCAGGACGCGCTTGACATCCAGCAGATGGACAAAGCGTTCCATGACCGGTTTCGGATCCTTCGCTGTCATAAGGATGTCGATGTCACCGATGGTTTCCTTTCGCCGCCGGACAGAACCGGCAACCTCAATCCTGCCGATGCCTTTTGCCTGCCTGAGCTGATTGACCAGTTCTTCTGCGATAGGCAAGGCCATGCCGAGTGTCATGCGGGCAGTGCCTTGCGCGTACAGCTCCAGACCGCGCGCGATGTTCTCCTCTGTTTTTGCGCCAAAACCGGCAAGCTTGGCCAGCTTGTGCTGCGCAATAGCCTTCTTGAGGTCATTGATATCATTGATGCCGAGCTTCTTGTGCAGGAGCTCAGCGCGCTTGGGGCCGAGGCCCGAGATGTCGATGAGCGCGCTCAGATGCCGTGGGATCTTCTTCTTAAGCGTATCATACTCCTTGACGCGCTTTGTGGTGATGTACTCGACGATCTTCGCGGCAAGACCTTCGCCGACACCGGAGATCTCCATCAGGCCGTCCTTGCCCTTTTTCGCGTAAATCTCATTCACGTCTTCGGGCAGGCTCTCGATGGCACGCGCTGCCTTGCGATACGCGGCAGGCTTCCATTGCACCTTCTGCATCTCAAGGATGTCCGCCAGCTCATAGAAGATGCGGGCAAGGTCGGGGTTGATCATTACCAGCCATAAAGAAAAGGAGGTTTTTAAACATTGCGGCACGGTGCGGTCGTTGATTGTCTTTATACTGCTTTTCTGGTTCTCCCCACCAATACGGAGAACCAGAAAACAGGATCACCGTATCTGCCCAAAGTGCCCAAAGCTTTAAATTGTCCACAAATTCCTTCTCTTCATGTTCATGTCAACTACCAGTATGGATGCAATCGCCAGGGCAACAGCCCTGAAACCCGCGCTGTATGCCAAGCTTCAAGAATATGGTTATCGGCAAGCAGAGCAGTTACGTACGCCTGGTTATATTGATGGTGTCGTGTGCGATGGCGTCGAGATATCTGGCGTGCCGCTTCCGGAAGGGTTGCGTATTGATATCTCTGTCCCTGTCGACGCGCGGGAAGATGACCTCTTCCTTCGAGTCAGCTGCGCCGGAAAGAATTATCTTAGCGCTCGTGCGGAGCTCTATGCGCATTTGGGCAATCTTGATGCTGTTGTCCAGCGCGCTATAGAAATAGCAGAAAGGGGAAAAGGGGTATTCTGCTTTAATAAGGATAAGGCTATCTAAACTTCAATACCTTTCTTCTTTTCCTTCCCTTCAGCCTTCTTCGTCATATTCCTTATGGCTCCGTGGTTCGCAGCCTTCGTCATACTTCTTCAGCTCGTCGATCGCCTGCTCGAGCTGGTCGCCAACAGCGACGCCGCACCGCGCGCATTTCGAGGCTATCTTGTCCGGCAGGGTATGGCCGCAGGCGCTACAATGGCCGTTGTCCGCTTTTCCAGTTTCGGTCATTTTCCTTCAGCTTCCACGGGTGGAATTCATCCAGCCCGCACATGCAATCGTATTCATGCAGGGTCCGCGGCAGGCATCCTTCATCATATTTGTCGAGCTGGGAGATCACCTGCTCCAGCACATCCCCTATCGGGACGCCGCATCGCGCGCATTTTGTGGCGGCGGTGTCCGT
>JGI1358J11329_10001857_pt1 | contig 16980 bp, 19 predicted proteins | sample Subgroupgradi54m_FD_11329 | JGI IMG/M metagenome (IMG submission 11329)
AGCAGGTTATTATTCTCACCAATCGGCTTTGTGATATTTACAAACTGTTTCATGAGTATCTGAAAGTGTTTCCGAAGGAAGAAAAATTCTCTCTCGGTATTAAAATAGAATCTATCATATTAGAAATACTCGGCTACACGATCTCCGCTTCTTATAAACCTAAGCATAATAAAAAAGAACTGCTTATCAAAGCAAGCGATAGCACCGACCTCCTAAAAATACTGATTCGACTGGCCTACGAAACAGAATCCTTAAATAAGCAAAAATATTTAGTTCTTGAGGAAAAAATTATTGAGGCCGGTAAAATGATCGGCGGTTGGTTAAGGTCAACAATTTAGAAAAGGCGCTTTTCCAGCACCTTTTCTGTTGATATGACGATACTACCAGAGGACGAGCAGCGATGTTGCTGTTGCGATTGTCGTGCCAGTTGTAGTTGACGTTGGCAAGACCGCCGTTGTCACGGTTACCGCCGTAAAGACGGTTGGAGTCCTCAAAGTTGTTTCGAGCCATCCATATCGTCAAAAATCGATTGCTCAATTTTCTGAAATCCGCATTCCGCGGATAGTTTTTTAGTCGGCACAGAACTTTATTAGAAGCCCTGACCCGTTCCAGCTCAAAACAAGGAGTTTCGTTTCGTATTGAGTAACGCGAGGATAAACCTTAATCTATCCTTCATTTGCCCTACCCAACCATATTTTAGACAAATTTTAAAAATTAAAAAAGGCCTTGGCCCCGCCGAGCAAAACTCGACGAGACCAAGGACCAAATTCCAGCAGACCAAAAGCCTACCGGATGAAACTCACCAGAGGACGAGCAGCGACGTCCCTGCCGCGAAAGACGCGCCAGTCGTAGACGACGCCGGCAAGACCGCCGCCGTCACGGCCACCGCCGCAAAGACGGCCGGAGACCCCAAAGCGGTCTTCAAACCACTCCCAGGCGTTGAACTTCCCGCGATTAGAATCGTAGAGATTCCCGATCGCGTTGAATTCAATTGTCCGCTCCAGACGCATCTGCGCCCGAGTAACTCCGAGCTTGCTGGCGACATGAGCCAGAACAACATCCTGCCACTCATCGGGAGTGATAGAGAAGCGAGAACCGTCCGGCGTGTTGCTGTGACGACCGACGAGCTTCTTCTGACGCAGGTCAGCGATGATCGGCGCCAGAGGGTCGTTCACGAAGACCTGGCTCCCGTCGGTGTAGTCCGCACTGACCGTGAAGTCAACAAGGCACCAACAGCCACGAAGCAGGGTGGGTGGAAGATCGGGATAGATCGGCTTTATCTTGCCGTCGCCGACCCGCTCGTAGAACCACCTCGCCGGCTTCGTCCAGTTTTTCAAGGGACGATTCGCACCGATATCCTCTCGAGGGAGAAACACCGGCTTGAAGTTGAACGTCGCCCAGTGGGCGAGATTCTCTTCCGTGAACTCCGGCGTAAGTGGGTCAATGATGATCCTCTTCTTGAAGACGGTCGAAAGCTTCCGCTCCATCTTGGCCGCGAACTTTTCGATCTCTCGCTTCGCATCCTTGGCCAAGACCGCGAACGGTGTTGGGTCCATGTTCGCAAACCGTTTGATGTGATCGTCAGTGATCACACCCCCTTGGTACTTCTCAATGATGCTCTTCACCGCGCCAAGGATGTCCCCTGGCACGCTACCAACCAGAATCTTGCTCATGGTCAGTTCTCCTTGATTTCAAAGGGCTGAATTACCCTTCGGAGGCCTAAGGCCTCACTGTCCTTTAATTGTACCATTTTAAAACCGGAAAGTCAACATCAAAAATCGGCCTTTGAGGCCGATTTTATTTTAGTCAGAAAAAGTTTGAACTTCTATTGCCAACTGCCATCTAACAACCTAAATAACCAGCGGAGGCAGACACTTTTTTAAAATTAGCAAACTTTTAAAAAAGTGTCTGCCTCCGTACGCATAGAGGTTGTGTCAGTTGTTATATTACAAATCTAACTTCTGTTTCATCTTTCTCTTCTCTTCATCAAAAGTATCCTCATCATATTTGCCTAATTTTTCCAATTTTCTTCTTAATTCGTTCAAATGCAGTCCCATAATAGCCGCGTTCTTTTCTTTCCTGTCGGTTTGTTTCTTTTCCCTGTGTTGTGACTTTTTAGCTTTAATCAAAACTCCGCTTTGCTGAACAAAACGGTTAAAACGCCTCAACAAACTTCCTACGCTTTCGTTTGGTTTTCTTTTTACTTCAACCATAAATAGCCTCCTTTCAATAGAGAGAGTATACCAAAGTCTTATGATTTTTCAAGTATGCTTATTTTACGATTTTAGGGCCGAGAGGTTTACCGCCGAGGAGATGAATATGAAAATGAGAAACCAGTTTACCTCCATGCTCGCCTTCATTGACCACCAAACGGTATCCCTTTTCTCCTAAGCCTTGCTTATGGGCGATCTTGTCGGCAAGCAGAAATGCTTTACCAAGAAGCTCAGCTCTACTAGCAAAATCCTCTGTGCTTAGAAAGTGGTCTGTGGGAATTATTAATAAATGAACCGGCGCTTGAGGATGAATGTCTTTTATAACTATAAAACTATCGTCCTCGTATATTTTGTCCGATGGTAATTCACCTTTGATAATCTTGCAGAAAATATCCGTAATCATGCTTTAAGACGCTTCTTGACCTCATCAACTATTTTTTCCAAAGGAATTGTTTCCTGAATTCCCGTGTCCATTTCCCTTAAAATTATCGTATCGTCCAGTGCTTCCTTCTGTCCGAATATCAGAGCGAATTTAACATCCAATCTGTTGGCAATTCTCAATTGTGATTTGATACTGTCCCTGCCCAAAGAAGATTTGGCTTCTATGCCGGCTTTCCTGAAAGATTCAAAAAGTGGAATACTTTTTCTTTTGGCTGCCTCGCCCAGCTGAACCAAGAAAACTTTGGGCTTAGGTTTTATCTCCGGGACAGAAACATTCTTTTCTTTAAGTTCAAGAATTATTCTTTCTACCCCCAAAGCCCATCCGGCGGCCGGAGTTTTTGAACCGCCCAAAAGTTCCACTAGTTTATCGTAGCGTCCGCCGGCAGAAAGGGTTGATTGAGCGCCGATTCCGCCAGCTGGCGGATCCTCCGGAAGAATTTCAAATACGGTCCTTGTGTAATAATCCAATCCTCTGACCAAGTGCGGATTTAATATATACGGCACTTTAGCTTCGTCTAAAAATTCCAAAACATGCTTGAAGTGGGCATGGCATTCTTCATCCAAAAAATCAACAAACTGCGGGGCTTCTTTGGCAAGTTCCTTGCATTCCTCTTCTTTGCAATCAAGCAACCGTAAAATGTTTTCTTTAAATCTGACCTTGCAGTTAGCGCAGGTTTTCTTGAGACGGTTTTTATAATAATCCTTAAGGGCTTTAAGGTACGCCGGACGGCAACTCTGGTCCCCAATGCTGTTTATGTGAACGTTGTATCCTTTCAATCCTAAACTCTCAATAAATTTATAAGATAAGAATATCAATTCCGCATCCACCGCCTCAGAACTGTCGCCTATTGTTTCTACTCCTAATTGAAAGAATTGCCGATATCGTCCCTTTTGCGGCTGATCATGTCTGAACATGGGACTGATGTAGTAAAGCTTGACCGGATGAGGTTTAACATTCATTCCGTTCTCAAGATATGCCCGGACAACAGGCGCTGTTCCTTCGGGTCTTAAGGTCAAACTATCGCCTCCTTTGGTTTTTAAAGTGTACATTTCTTTCTGAACAATATCGGTGGATTCACCCACGGCCCGAAGAAATAAGTCAGTAGATTCTAAAATCGGAGTTTCAATCCTTTCAAAACCATAAAACTCCAGCAGATTTTCTGCTTTTTTTGTAATATAGCGCCAATACTTCTGGTCTTCGGGAAGTATCTCCTGCATTCCCTTAGGTGCTTGTATACTTCTTTCTTTTCTAGATTTTGGCATATTAATAACTTACCGATGGTACTTTAAAGTTTTTTGTAATTGGCCACGGCCGCAGAAATGCCTTGCCGGTTATAAATGTTTTATTAACAGGGCCCCAGCGCCTGGAATCGGAACTTTGAAGACGGTTATCACCCAAAACAAAGTATTCGTTGTCGTCCAGTTTAATGACGGAATTGCCAAGAGTTTTTTGTTCGGGAGCCAAATAGCTTTCGTCCAGAACAAAACCTTCCGGCTTATCTTTATTGTAAATTGTAACCGTGTTGTCTTTTATCGCCACAGTTTCGTCCGGAAGCCCGATTATCCGTTTTATAAAAAATTGCGACGGGTCCAAAGGATATCTGAAAATAATCACGTCGCCCCGCGATGGCGCAGAGAAACGATAGCTTATCTCATTTACCAAAAGATAATCTCCATCTTCAAAATTAGGCTCCATAGAAGCCCCTTTTACGAAAAACGGCTGAACCAGATAATACCTGATTGGGAGAATGATAGCAAGCGAAATAACGACGACCTTAATTGTCTCCCAGACAAAGGCAAGAACCTCTGATTTTACTTTCGGGATTTGTGGAATTTGTGTCTCTTCTTCAGTCATTGCTGTATTTTATACTATTTTTTTGGTGAGTTCAACCTTAACAGCACATTCAGCCTGCTGGCTTCAGTACTTCCTCGCTCAACGCTCAGTCGCTGACACAACCTCTACGCGTATGGAGGGAGACGCCTTTTTAAAAATTTACTAATTTTGTAAAAAGTGTCTCCCTCCACTGGTTGTTTCGGTATGAAGTGACGATTGGCAATAAAGATTCAAATTTTATTTAAATAAAAAAGCGGCTTCGTGAGCCGCGGGCAATACTTTATGTTTTTAATATTGTATTGCCATCAAACGTAACTTCGATCCAACTATACCAGCCAGAGTCTGCTCCAGATCCAGATTCTTCACTGGCAACAAAACGATGTGAGGTACCCCTATTCAAATCTTTTAGGGTCAAAGTTAGTGTTTCGCCAGTCTTGTTAACATCTAAAACTTCAAACTTCCTTCCGACAAGGTCATGAGCATTCATCGCAAATTCCTGTCTTTAAAAATTCTTTAATAATCTTAGACCAAAACTTTCTTATTTACAAGCATTTGAACCTCTATTGCTAATTGTTATTTACTACCCAATCAACCGGCGGAGGGTGTGCCCTTTTATAAAATTAGCAAGATTTTAGAAAAGGGGCACCCCGCAGTCATGCATAGAGGTTGTGGGTGCTATTCAGATGGACTGGAGTGGTCATTGAAAATTATTTAGATTAATCTATACTAACAACATGACAAAGCTAATCATTGGGCTTGGGAATCCGGACGAGGAGTATCAGAATACCCGCCACAACGTGGGTTTTATGTTTTTGGATTATCTTGCCAAAAAGATTGACGCAAATGATTTTGAAGAAGACAAGAAATCAAATGCCCTGACATCCAAATCTAAAATTGATAAAACAACAGTTATCTTGGCAAAGCCCCTATGCTATGTAAACAAATCGGGCGAAGTCGTATCCAAACTGGCTAAATTCTATAAAGCAAAACCGGCAGATGTAGTTATCGTTCAAGATGATCTTGATATAGAATTTGGTTCATTCAAAAATTCATTTGAGAAAAATTCAGGAGGACATAAGGGTGTTGAGTCAATCATTAGAGCCATTAAAACAAATAAATTCTACCGCCTGCGCATCGGAACTTCAGTCAGAGCACTGGAAAAGGCCCGTGAACAATCAGATAAAAAACGGGACGCATTCGTGATGGATTTTGTTTTATCTAAGTTTTCTCCAAAAGATCACGATGTGATTAAAAAAATGTTTCCTGATATATACGAACGGTTACTACAGATTCTCTAAATATTATAAATTCTTTAAATCAAAAACCCCGCCATAGCGGGGTTTTTGATAATGTAAGAAACTACTCTTCTATTCTCCTTCTTAAATCGCCAATCATTTGCTCGGCGTGCTTTACTCCTCCAAGACCAAAAGCTAAGCCCATGGCCAAGGCGCCTGCCGCTATCAAACCCGTGATAACGATTTTGATAATATCTCCGGCAACCTGCAACTGAGCCAAAGCTACCAACAAAGAAAATACAAACACGGCCCACTTGGTTAAAGCTCCCAAAAAGTTAGCCGACATAAGTCCGGCTGCTTTTACGGAGGCCTTTACTAATCCCTCCGAGAATTTAGCCACCAAGATACCGATCAAAAGAATTACAGCTGCAACAATTACATTCGGAAGATAAAATACAACAGTTCTCAAAAACTCGGAAACCTGTACCAATCCCAGAATGTTTGTCGCCGCCATCAGGAACACCACCACAAAGAACCATTTTACCAATTCGTAAAATAGCATCGGGGTGTCCAGTTTAAAACCGCTTCTTTCCCAAGCTTGCCTAAAACCAACCTTGCCCAAAGCATTATCTACGTGCAATATTTTAACGACATGATAAGCTAATTTTCCAAGCAATTCGGCGATAAGCCAACCAACCAAAAATACAACAACTGCCGCGATAAATTGCGGCAAAAAAAGCGCTACCCCTCCCCAAAGGGTCATCAATGAATTTCTAACAATATCTGATGCTGCTACTACTTCAAACATAACAACACCTCCCTTCTCCGCCAGAGGCGGATCCGCCTTCGGCGGACAAAATCTCTATTATTTTCACCCATAAAGTATACCATTTTGGTGTTTGGAAGAGCATTTTAAAATGTGGATAACCGCTTCACCACAGAACTTTATTTCAATAGCACCTTACAACCTCTATGCATGACTGCGGGGTGCACTTTTTAAAAATTTGCTAATTTTAAAAAGTGCACCCCCTCCGCCGGTTGCTTTGGCGGTAAGTGATAATTGGCAATAGAGATTCAAATTTTTCTGAAATAAAATATCAGCTGTCTTCCGGAATGATATTCAATCGTCACAAAGAAATAAATTGGGTTGGTTTTCGCTTAATTGTTAAAGTGCTTGACATCACTCTTTGGGGTTGTTATTGTCTAAGCAGATTTTTGATTTTACAAGGGTTTCAGATGAACACAGCACAGTCAAAGCAAACATTACCGGCCTTGGCTTTCGTTTTTCCGTATCATGAAATGTTGATGCGCGGCCTCTTAAGAGTCGGCGATTTCAGCGTAAAGACCCGCTCGAACAATTGGAGTCATCGCGGCTTGGTTTTGCTCTATACCTCGCATGGCCGCTATCACAAAGTACCGGCAAGAGTTTACAATCTTAACCCCAATGAATTCGCAAGCGGAGCAATCGTGGGTGTGGCAACAATGGTTGATTCGAGACCGCTGACTTGGCAGGAAAAAATCCAGATAACATGCAATTTCAACAAGGTAAATCAGGCAGAAGCAGAGGAAATGTTACTTGGCACAGACGGTGATTATGTAACGCCATTGCCAATTGGGATTTTCTTGAAAGATGTGAGGCGATTCAAAACACCGGTACCTTTCAAGCCAAAGCCAGGCTCAATCGGCATCATGCGAGTTTCCATGAGTCAGGTAGCAAAAGCTCTAAAACAAGCCGGTGTTGATCCGAAAAACTCAAATTAATCGTGGTATTTTGCCACGATTTTTATTTTTAAGTGTAGCCCCATTGCTTTTATGTCACTTTGACGAAATCAAGGAAACGGATTAGGTTGGTTGATCCGCCAGCTGGCGGATTGATTTCCAAAATAATAGGTCGAGCGCCCCGCCAATTGTAAAATGGACGGGGAGGCAAGCGTGGGTTACCTGTTATTTTGGTTAAATCAATTCAATCATACCTAATCTGTTTCTGAAGATGAGGCACCGGTGACAGAAAAGTGATGGGGGTGGAGCGATAAGTTTTACAAAAAACGAGCAATGAGCAGTGCCACTATATTGGCAACTTTAATCATGGGGTTTATGGCCGGACCGGCGGTGTCTTTGTAGGGGTCACCGACTGTGTCCCCTGTTACAGCCGCTTTGTGGGCATCAGAACCCTTGCCGCCGTAATTCCCATCTTCAATATATTTTTTGGCATTGTCCCAAGCCGCACCGCCTGACGTCATAGAGATTGCAACAAATAATCCCGTCACAATCACTCCGACAAGCAACCCTCCGAGTGCTTCGGGACCTAATACGAATCCGACAAGCACAGGAAACAGAATCGGAATTAGTGCCGGCACTATCATTTCACGCAACGCCGCCTTCGTCACAATATCTACCGCCGTTGAATAATCCGGTTTTGCGGTTCCTTCCATGATTCCCTTAATCTCCTTGAATTGTCTGCGCACCTCATCAACTACCGCTCCCGCAGCTTTTCCTACTGATTTCATCGCAAGCGAACCAAATAAATACGGCATCATTCCTCCGATAAATAATCCAATTAAAACTTTAATATTGGAAAGTTCAAAAACTACTGTTCGTCCATATTGAGAAAGTTCTTGAGTATATGCAGAAAAGAGCACCATCGCCGCGAGGCCCGCCGAAGCAATTGCATAGCCCTTGGTAACTGCCTTGGTCGTATTTCCTACCGCATCAAGCGCGTCAGTATGCTCACGGACTTCTTTGGGCAATCCGGCCATTTCGGCGATACCGCCCGCATTATCAGTAATCGGTCCGAAAGAATCTATCGCCAGAATAAGTCCAGTCAAAGAAAGCATACTCATCGTCGCCAACGCAATTCCATATAATCCCGTTATTGAATATGCGAGAAACATCGCGCTCGCAATTACCAATACCGGCAATGCGGTTGATTCCATTGAAACAGCCAATCCGGCAATAATATTTGTGCCATGGCCGGTTGTTGAGGCCTTGGCAATCTTTTTAACCGGGCTGAATTTTTTTGAAGTATAATAATCCGTCACTAAAACCATAAGAGCGGTAACGGCGATACCAATCAACAAACATGAAAATAATGCTCCGCTTGTGATTCCGCCTAAAGTCATATTTCTGGTAAACCAATAAAACAATCCGACAAGAATAACCGCAGTAGCGCCAAGTCCTTTGTAAAGCGCGGCCATAATCCCGCCTGTGAGCCGTACAAACAAAGAACCAACAATTGAAGCAAAAACACCGAGGGCTCCGATGAACAATGGAAACTCAACCACCGAAGGATTATTTCCGAATAATAAACTACCGAGCAACATGACCGACAAAGCCGAAACAACATACGTTTCAAAAACATCGGCCGCCATACCGGCGCAATCGCTTACATTGTCCCCTACCTGATCGGCAATAACTGCCGGATTTCTAGGATCATCTTCAGGAATTCCTGCTTCAACTTTTCCGACGAGGTCCGCTCCGACATCAGCGCCTTTGGTAAATATTCCTCCGCCCAATCGGGCAAAGACAGAAATCAAAGATGCGCCAAAACCTAAACCGATAAGCGATTTAACATCACCAGACCACCAATAAAAACCGGTGAGCGACAATAAAGCCAAACCAACCACAAAAAATCCGGTAACAGCTCCGCCCTTAAAGCCCATCGCAAATGCGCGGGCCAAACCGTGTTTGGCTTCTTCGGCCACGCGAGAGTTGGCTCTAACCGCTATCATCATGCCGATATACCCGGCAAGAGCCGATGAGACGGCGCCGACCACAAATCCTTCAGCAATCGTAAGACCAAGCCATTTCCAAAGTATTAAAACAGCGACAACTCCAACAAAAAAGACGGTCCTGTTCTGTCTTTTCAAATATGCTGAAGCACCCTCCTGAATGGCTTTTTGGATAGCAACCATTTTTTCATCTCCAGGAGATTTTTTAAGCACTCCCCAAATCAAAAATGCGCCATATCCCAGCGACGCAACCGATGCTAACAGAGAAAGTAATAATGTATTCATGAGAGATAATTTATCAGAATTTCAGGAATTATTCAACCCGAACAGATGACACAATCTCTATGCATGACTGCGGGGTGCACCTTTTCTAAAATCTACTAATTTTATAAAAGGCACACGCCCTCCGCCGGTTGTTTTGGTAATAAGTGGTAATTGGCAATAAAAGTTCAAACTCGTCCGTAACAAAAACTACCCGAATGGGTAGTTTTTGTTATTCGATCTTTGCTGACTTCTGGAGATTATGCTTCATGCAAAGCAGGCGAACATTTTTGGCGGTTAAGCTTGTGCCGCCTTTTGAAAATGGCAGATCGTGATCAAAATGTAAATTTTTTATGTCGCCACAAATAACGCACTTTCCGCCATCGCGTTTCCAGACCTCTTTTTTAACCTCGGATGGTATAACCCTAGTATGCTCCGGCTGCACTTCCGATTTATCGGAATCGTCTATTTTATGATCCGATAGTTTGAGCATAAAACGATAAACATTCCTATTTTCATCATGAACTATTTTATAATCAACGAGGTCAAAAAAACCTTTTAACAACCAGACGCCAGGTAGAATTTTTTCATAAACTTTAACAAGTTAGGGTTGATTTTTTCCTTTCTTATAATTATCGACGGCTTTAGCAAATAACCCATTCTGAGTTAAGGTGCCCATTGGTGAAGTCGCCGGCTGATCTTCTGTTTTTGGATTGTGTGAATAATCCTGTCCCTTTCGAGGTGTATCATGTCCTTCATATTCAATTGTAATACCATCTGAATGAACCTGGTCTTTATATGGGGCATTAGTCCGCTGAGACATTAGTATTACAGAGTAAGTAGAGAAGAGTCGATAATTCATACCGCGCTGAAGTGTCTGAACATTTTAAGCATCACACATTTCACGGTAGCTTAGAATGTCGTCTTTAATTTTAGGCATAATCAGATAATTACATTTTTCGCCAAGAAGATCAATAAAATCAACGGCTCACATGTGAGCCGTTTAATGAGCGACACTTTTATCCAAAATAAGAACACACAAAAACCGCCAGAAATGGCGGTTTTTGTTGACTCTTGCGAGTCTAGTCTGGTGATAAGCCCAACCTTGACAGCACTTTCAGTATACTAAAACAACTATTAAAGTCGAGGGGGCAAGTTTGACCTCCTATTGCCAATCGCCATCTACCTCTAAAGCAACCGGCGGAGGATGTGCCCTTTTATAAAATTGACGGGATTTTAGAAAAAGTTCACCCCGCAGTCATGCATGGTCATACGACCACCGTCATACGACGATTGCTCCACTCGCTTCGCTCGAGGGTTACTGCTCGCCTACGGCGGTTGTAGAGGTTGTGTAAGCTATTAGACTTTAGGAGGTTCAATTTTTTCTAAATCATCGGCGCCCCCCAATCAAATGTGGATAAGTATTGACTGACGACCGGTCGTCGTGCTATACTCTTATTATCACTACGAAAAAGACCCTTATGAGGTTCCGTCCTCATCGGGGGCTTTTTTATTATCTTGGACCTCTAACAGAAGTTTTTGATCATTTAAATAGGCAATATGGGCATCGGTTCGCTTCAACAGAATCGAGCATTTTTCTGCAATTGCGGGAGATAATATCACATTAAACTTCTCTTTATCTTTGAGGAATTTAACAAGACTTGCATAATCACCATCACTTGAAACAAGAATTGCTTTTGTGAAATGATTCTCATAAGCATCTCTGGCTGCCTGCAAAACCAAATCGGCATCGCAGTTTCCTTTTGGCTTACCAGAACCATCATAAGTCACTTCTTTAAATATTAGTGTGTATCCACACTGTTGAAGATATGTATAAAGATCCTTAAATTTTGGAATAAGACCAATAAATATATATGCGCACTGGACACTATACTTTTCTAGTAGCCAAGTCCTAAATCTTGCATAGTCAAAGTCCCAGTCCAGTTCTTTGGTTGCACTATGCAAGTTGGCCCCATCAATATATGCAAAATTGTTTTCCTTTTTTGTCATAAGAATTGTGTGAGCGAGCTAAACTTTAGGAGGTTCAATTTTTTCTAAATCTTCACTGGCTCTTAGTTCAACCACATTCTTGACCCTATCTACCATGAGGGAGAGGCGTTTTTCGGAAGAGTCGTAGGCGGATTTGGTGTTTTCAATATGTTTGCCGAGTTTCTGGAAATCTTCGGCAAGCTTGCCTCCGTCGGTGGCGATACGTTCAAGACGTTTCATGATGTCTTTGGTCTGTTTGTTGAATTCCACATCTTTGAACCAATGACGGATAGCCGAGATAGAAAGTGCGAAAGTATTCGGTGAAACAAGGAAAACCCTTTTTGAACGGGCATAGCTGGGAATATCCACATCTTTAATATTATTAATAACTTCGTAATAAACCGTCTCGGCAGGCACATACATTAACGCTAAATCGGTCGTCCCCTCTGACGGCAAAAGATATTTGGACGCAATCTCATCTATTTTCTTTTTAACGTCGGAATAAAATGACTTGCGATGAATGTCTTTTTGAATATCATTATCGGCATTCACCATTTTTTCAAAATTTTCCCAATTAAATTTTGAGTCAATCGGCAGGATAAGCCCGTTCGGCAAATTTAAAACCGCATCTACCGCTTCGCCTGATTTGAAATAGTGCTGAAGGTCATACATATCTTTGGAAAAATACTGGTTGAGAGCCGCTTCAAGCGATGCTTCGCCCCAGATACCGCGGAGCTTCGGCGATTTAAAAATGTCCTGAAACGATGAGACGCTTTTCACAGACTCGTGCATCTGTTTCATGTTCTCCTGAATTTGGGTCATGTTCTGGGTGAAACTCTGAACCTGTTGGCTCACGGTCAGTGTCGCTCGCTCCGAAGCCTGCCGGCTTCGTTCAAGCTGTTCGTTGATTAATTGTGAAACAGTCGCACTCGCCCTGTCCGACGCTTCTCGATTTTGGGTAAGCTGGCTACTCACAACCTGTGACAACGCATCAAAACGCTGGTGGAGTACCAGATATTTTTCATCGGGTTCCTGTTTTTTGGGCCTCATCATCATATACACATTGATACCCAACAAAATCAGGGTCGCTGAAGAAACAACAAAAATTAAGATAGAAATAGAGGTCATGTTATTTAGAAATTAACATAGTTTTGATGTGTTTGTCCAATCAAAAAAGGTATACTATACTTTAATCGTGGCTCATTTCTCCCATAACTTCAAAATCTATAAAAAATGGACTCACGTCCTGATTGTTTTTTGTATAATAATTTTACCAATCGCCTTTATTTTACTCGCCGGACAGATAAGCCAGATATCAACCCACGCTCTCATCATCGGCCTCGGACTTTCAGCTTATAGATTGCTTGCTGCTTACATAATATCTCTCGTTGTAGGAATACTGCTGGCGGTGATATTGGGGCATGGTAAATTGGGCGACTTTTTTGTTCCGGTCTTTGACCTTTTTCAAAATCTGCCGTCATTTGCCCTAATTCCTGTTTTTGTTATTCTGTTCGGCTACACCAACAAGATGGCAATTTTATTTATCGCCTCTTCTGTCTTGTGGCCTATTCTTTTCAGTATCTTAAGCGCCTTAAGGACCGCAAAAACTGATTACAACGAAGCGGCAACAATATTCGGTGCAACCGGATTAAAAAGAATTTTATATTATTTAATACCGTTAAGTTTTCCGGCAATAATCACCGGCTCAATCGTCGGCATCAGTATCGGCTGGGAAGCAGTTATCGGTATTGAGATCATCGGCCTTTCCAACGGCATCGGATCTTTCTTGAATACAGCCGCCCAGTCCGATAAACAATTATTGATCCTCGGAACCGTTACGTTGCTTCTCCTTGTTTTCTCAATTAACAGATTGGTGTGGATGCCGTTATTAAAAAAGTCTCAATTATATGCAGAGTGATTTGATTTTAAAAGTTAATGACCTGTCTCATAGTTTTAGCGAGGAAAACAAAAAAGATTTTGAAGTTCTTAAAAATATTTCTTTCAATGTTAAAAAGGGTGAGTTTTTATCTGTCGTGGGACCTTCGGGCGGAGGCAAATCAACGCTCCTAAGAATAATCACGGGGCTCATCAAACCAACTCACGGCTCGATTGAAGTAAACACCAATAAGATGGCAATGGTCTTTCAGAATTTTGCCGTATTCCCTTGGCTGACCGTCCATGACAATATCGGGTTTGGATTAAAAATGGCCGGCGTCTCCAAAAAAGAACGAAAGGCAATCATTGCAGAAAAAATAAAAGAAGTCGGCCTGACCGGTTTTGATAAAAAATACCCGAAAGAATTATCAGGCGGCATGCGACAGCGTGTCGGCTTGGCCCGGGCGTTGGCTGTTAATCCTGAATTATTGATAATGGATGAACCTTTTTCCAGTTTAGACACGTTTACTGCTGAAAAATTAAGAGCGGATCTTCTTGCTATCTGGTACAAATACAAAATGACTATAGTTATGGTCACACACTTGGTTGAAGAAGCAATTCAGATGTCAGACAGAATAATTATAGTGTCCAGGCGTCCGGCCTCGGTAAAACAAATTTTAGATGTTAACCTTGACCGCCCCCGCAATAACCGCTCCGAAAGCTTCTTCTCTCTTCTGGACAATATCACTTCTCAAATTGAATCGTAGAATATTGTGGTCGCACAATCCAAAACTGCTATTTTGGCAAGTTAAACCAACCTTTTTCTTGCAAAAGCAAAACCGGAACCCTGTTTCAGGTATTTTTCAAAATCCAAAGCTTTTCTATTGTTTTTGAAAACGCAAAACCAAACTAATTCAAATGGCGCTTTGGTTTTGCTATATTCTGCAAGGTGTTGATTATGTTCCTTAATCCTTCGTTTCAAATCTTCGGTTGTGCCAGTATAATAACTTTTGTCTTTTTGGCTTTGGAGAATGTAGACGTAAAACATAATTTTAAATTAACAGAAGCCCTGCTTCGCGTAAAGCTACGCAGGACACTGCTTCGAAAAATAAAAAATTCCCAGAAGGGAATTTTTTATCAAGGCATTCTTTGTGCAATCACTTTGTGCTTGCACTGCGAAGCCTTGGCGAAGCAGTGGACCCACGGAGAATCGAACTCCGGTCTCCGCTTTGCAAAAGCGGTGTTCTACCATTTAACTATGGGCCCTTTATTTATTATTAATTTATGTTATATTATAACACGGTTTATTGAAATTTAAAAGGATTTCTGATGGAGCCGAATTCGGTTTCAGTTACTGAGAGAGCTGCAATAAAAATAAAAGAAGTCACGGAACAAGAAGGAGATAACTATCTTCGTATCTTTGTTCAAGGAGGTGGATGTTCCGGATTGCAGTATGGTCTGAAAACTGAAAAAGAACCCAGCAACGGCGACAAGATCGTTGAAGAACACGGCATAAGGGTTTTGATTGATCCCATCAGTATTCGTTATTTGGTCGGCTCAGAAATAGATTTAGAAGAAAATAATCTGATGGGCGGTGGATTTAAAATAAATAACCCCAACGCCAAAGGTACTTGCGGTTGTGGTCAATCGTTTGATCCAAAATAGACCCAATTGGGTCTATTTTTATTGTGGTGCGCGTGCTTGGAATCGAACCAAGAACCTTTTCATTATCAGTGAAATGCTCTACCATTGAGCTACACGCGCATAATTCTCTCTATTATTTCAAAAAAGAATCCATAAAAGCTTTGATCGCTGACATTAATTCTCTCTTCTTTTCTGAACTAGAAAAATATATCTGACATGTCCCGTGCCTAAACGACTCTCTGTATGTAAAACTACTTTTCTGTAATTTTCTAATCTGATGTTTATAAAATTGATTATTGTTTAGACCCAACACCAATCTCCAAAATTCTACTTCTTTTTCTATGTCCATATTTGGATATAAGTGAAGCTGAACTTTAAAAGATTCTATCGGTATATTTAAAAATTCATCTGCCCATTTAATGAAAAACTTGATAACGCTTGGGTCGGTGTTGGCTATGGAAATATGATAATAATCTTTCTTGCTTCCCTCTGCTAAGTAAAGCATTAGTCCCGCAGTAAATTTAGACTGTTTCGATACTTTTTTAAAAGTATTTAAATATTTCTTATAGTTTATGTCGAACTTTATTTCCCTCTTGAGGCGCATGCTCTTTATATATTTTTCGATTTTAACTTCATTATTTTTAAGATTAACACTACGCAATTCTAAAATTCTTTCGTCACTCAAAGGATAACTTTTTAACCATCCACTAAGGGTACTTTTTGAAACTGACAATAGATTTGCAATAGAAGCATAACCCAATTTCTGTTCAAGTCTTAACTTAATCGCCTCTTCTTTAAGTTGAGCATTCATGTAAGAATTTTACCAAATAAAAAGGGGTTTTACAACCCCTTTATTAATTTAAATTTTTCCCTTACTATCATAGATTTCTTTGAAGATCAGCAATTTTTGAATCTGATTAGTCCCCTCAAAAATTGTATTGATAATACTATCACGCAACATTCTCGAAATTTCCGATTCGTCACTATAGCCATCTCCCCCATGAATTTGTAAGGCTTGTCTTATGTTCCGTTCGTTCATTTCAGAGCACATCAATTTAACACAAGCTGCTTCAAGCCGGATATCCTTACCTTCATCAGCCATTTTTGCAGCATTGTAAACTGCTTGTTCCATCATGTAGATGTTGGCTCGAATACGAGCAAGGTAGGACTGGATCATCTGAAAACTTAAGATAGGACTATCAAACTGCTGACGATTTGAGGCATGCTCAAAAGCAAGTTCCAATGCCCGTTTTGAAGAACCGACACAACCGGCACCCAGGCCAAGCCGTCCACCATTTAGGGTCTTCATGAAAAGCTTGAATGCTCCTCCAACCTCTCCAAGCAAATTTTCATCGGGAACAAAAAGATTATCAAAGGCTAATTCAACTGTACGTGATGCTTTGATTCCAAGCTTATGCTCAACTCTAGTGACGTTATAGCCTGGCCACTTTGTTTCAACAATAAATGCTGCCAGCCCATTCTTCTTAAGAAAAGAGTCAGTCTGGGCAATGACAATTGTAAAGTCTGCATCTTTGCCGTTAGTGATGAACCGCTTTGTTCCATTAAGACACCATCCGCCATCCTTTTTAACAGCTGACGTTTTGATATTACCGGCATCAGAACCGGCGCTGGGTTCGCTCAAAGCAAAGGCCCCCATCATCTTGCCATCAACACCGGCGCGCAAATATTTTTGTTTTTGTGCCTCATTTCCGCCGATAAATATAGACCCGCAGGCCAGTCCCATGTGGGCACCTACAACA
>JGI1358J11329_10001860_pt1 | contig 16958 bp, 13 predicted proteins | sample Subgroupgradi54m_FD_11329 | JGI IMG/M metagenome (IMG submission 11329)
CCGTTGTTCCGCTTGTCTTTAGGAACGAGAAAAGTTTTGATTGGGATCCTATTTATAGGCATCTCCTCTATAGTCGAGATATCAAGTTCTCTGTAGAGTGTTAGCGCTACAGTCCGAGGAATCGGAGTTGCGGTCATTGTCAAAAGATGAGGGTTGATTCCTTTAGCTTTCAGAATAGACCGTTGTTGTACGCCAAATCTATGCTGCTCGTCTATTATCACGAGACCGATCTTGGCAATTGACAGTTTTTGACTTAACAAAGCATGCGTTCCCAAAATAAGATCAAACTCGTCGATAGACTTATTTTTTTTTGCACCGGTTTGTATTCCTATTTTAAGAGAAGACTCTTTAAACAGATTCTGCAGTGTTTGATAATGCTGTGATATCAGAATCTCGGTCGGCGCCATAAACAGAGTTTTAAGACCGCTGAGATAAGATGCGTAGGCCGCGATTGCGGCAACCACTGTTTTTCCAGAACCAACGTCTCCGTGAAGAAATCTGTTCATAGGCCGACTGGATGATAGATCTTTGAGAATTACTTTGACAGATTTTTGCTGATCGCTGGTGAGTTTAAACGGTAGATTTTGAACAAACGTTTTGAGTTTTACAAGGTTTTCTTTGATTTTAAAAGGGTTGCCGATACGTTCTTTTTCCCATTGTTGTCGAGTCAGATAGGTTGAAAGACTGAGAATAAAAAGCTCATCAAACGAGAGCCGTACTCGCGCTTTATCTGCAAGCTCCATCGATTGGGGAAAATGAATGTTTTGGTAGGCAGACGACTCGCCGAGCAAATTAAATTGGTTTATTATTTTCACAGGTAAAAACTCTGTGACGGGTCCTGTCAGAGGCTTGTTTAAGACCACATAAATTTTCTCGCGGAGAGTTCGCGAGGAAAGGCCGTGCTTCGCTGGATAGATGGGAACGATTCTGCCGGTATGAATTGTCTTACCGCTCAGACTACTGAGAGTCTCAAATTCTTTTGGCTCAACTGTCAATTTTCCTTTACTTATTTTTACTGCGCCGCTGATTGAGACATAGGGAGAACTTCTGAATAGATTGATCAGATAGGGTTGGTTAAACCAAGTTAAATGAATTTCTCCGCTGCCGTCATTTAATTTAATTTTTTGGATTGTAATTCGGTTTCGTGTATATGTGTTTTTTGCCTCTATTGTTTTACCCTTGATTGTAGTGGTTTCACCCGGTTGAAGTTTATTTATTGAAGAAATGAGCGAATAATTTTCGTAGCGAAAAGGAAAATAATTGATAAGATCCCAGTAAGTTTTGATCTCAAGAGATTTTAGCTTACGAATGGTTAAGGCGCTTGTTCCCGGTAGAGAATCAATAGCTGTCTTGAGCATGTAACATTATAGCAACTTAAGAATTATCTTAAAAAATAGAAGGAGAGAGAAGATAGGACAAGAATAATTGATGCGATGGCAATCAGTATTTTAAACAGCGTATCCCTGCTTAACAATCTTTTCCTCGACATAAATTTATTATAACACCTTTTGTTATAATGATTAGATGGAGTTGACTAGGCGCGACCGCATTCGTAAGTCCTACGGGCGAAAACGTCTAACTCAAAAAATTCTGATCATCCTACTGGGAATTTTTCTTGTGGGGTTAGTCTTTTCTTTTATACTTTTTGCCTGGTATGCCAGAGATTTGCCGGCTCCGGGCAAACTTTCTCAAGTCGTAGGCTCCTCAACTGTATTTTATGACCGAGATGGCAAAGTGCTCTTCGACATGTATAAAGATAAAAACAGAGTGCCTGTTTCTCTGCCGGATATTTCCGATTATCTCAAGAAAGCAACCATCTCTATCGAAGATAAAGACTTCTATCATCACAACGGTATCTCCCAGGCAGGTATCTTACGTTCAGTTTTGACTTTAATTTTTCGGGGACACTTGGCAGGCGGAGGGTCGACAATTACTCAGCAGTTGATAAAAAACGTTCTCTTGGATCCGCAGCAAACTGCTTCCCGTAAAATAAAAGAGGTAATCTTGGCAATTTTGGTTGAAAAAAAATATACAAAGGATCAGATACTGGAAATGTATCTAAACGAGTCTCCATACGGAGGTAGTTTCTGGGGTGTTGGTTCTGCTGCGAGAGGCTACTTCAACAAACAGCCAAAAGATCTCAATCTTTTGGAATCGGCTATTATGGCAGGATTGCCTCAAAGACCGAACGATTACTCCCCTTTTTTGGGTAAGGAAGACGCATGGCGGGATCGCACAAAAAGCGTATTACGTCGAATGAGAGAAGATGGCAATATCACCAGAGATCAAGAAGAAAAAACTCTCAAACAGCTTGAGACATATAAATTTACTACTCCCAATATAAGCATCGACGCACCTCACTTCGTCTTTTATGTCAGAGATCAAATCGAAAAGGAATTTGGACCAAAAATACTCGATCAGGGAATTCGCGTCAAAACAACTCTTTCTTTGGATGCCCAAAGAACTACAGAAAAAATTGTCGATCAAGAAGTCAAAAAATTGAAAAGCGCCAAAGTGGGAAATGGTGCTGCAGTCGTCCTCGATTCCAAAACAGGAGAGATTTTGGCAATGGTTGGTTCTTATGATTTCAACAATCCCAGTTTCGGTAAATTTAATGCAGCGACGGGTTTGAGACAGCCGGGCTCTGCCATGAAGCCCATCACCTATGGGCTTGGTTTGGAAAAAGGCTACACCGCATCGACACCGATTATGGATCTTAAGACAGAGTTTCGGCTCTGCCATGAAGCCCATCACCTATGGGCTTGGTTTGGAAAAAGGCTACACCGCATCGACACCGATTATGGATCTTAAGACAGAGTTTCCGGATCAGGGCGACAAAGCCTATACGCCTGAAAATTATGACGGCAAATTTAGAGGGCCGGTTCAGGTGCGATTTGCCCTGGGTAATTCTATCAATGTTCCGGCGGTAAAAATGTTGGCAATGGTCGGAATAAAGGACTTTTTGCAAAAGGCAGACAGTATGGGTTTGCATACTTTAGCCCCGACTCAGGAAAATCTCAATCGCTTTGGTCTATCTATCACGCTTGGCGGCGGAGAGGTGAGACTGGTCGATCTTACTTCTGCTTATTCTGTCTTTGCCCGGGGTGGAACTCAAATAGACCCGCTATCTATAATTGAGATTACAGATTCAAAAGGAAATGTATTGTACAAGCCCCATATATCTCCGGAGAAACGGGTATTTAGTCCTGAAGCCTCTTTTATCATTTCACATATTCTTTCGGACAATGTCGCTCGGCAGATGGAGTTTGGCCCCAATTCTTTTTTGCATGTCTCCGGCAAAACAGTCGCCGTTAAAACCGGAACAACCAACGATAAACGCGATAACTGGACTCTAGGTTACACTAATGATATTACTGTGGGTGTGTGGGTGGGAAACAATGATAACACTCCTATGGATCCGCAGATTGCATCGGGTATTACCGGAGCATCTCCAATCTGGTATGACATAATGACCCAATTGTTGAAAAAATACAAAGACGGGATTATGGCCAAGCCGGACAAAGTTAAAGCTCTGACGGTAGATGCATTTTTAGGGGGATTGCCTAAAGACGGTTATCCGTCACGATCTGAATATTTCATCGAGGGAAGCGAACCAAAAGACGTCTCGCCCTTTTATAAAAAATTGAAGATCTCCAAGTCCAATGGTAAATTGGCAAACGATGTAGAATTAAAAACCGGAAATTATGATGAGAAAGAATGTATTGTTATCACTGAAAACGATCCGGTTTCAACCGATGGTAAAAACAGATGGCAGGAAGCAATAGACGCGTGGAGAAATTCACAGAGTGATGATAAATTCAAATGCTCAAGCGAGACGTCAGATGCTTCGGCCGATTCTGTTGTTGTTTCGATAAAGTCGCCCGGTGACCATTCACAAGTCAACACAAACGATGTGACGATAAATGTGAAAATTACCTCGGTTGACCCGATAAAGAATATCAAAATTTATGCTAACGGAAGTGAAAAAAAGAGTCTTGACGGAGACAGCAAAGAGATCAATGAGACGATTCATTTAGCTGACGGAGCCTATGATGTCAAAGTAGTTGTGACAAACACTAAGGATAAACAAGGGCAGGCAGGAATCAGCATCGGAGTAAACAAAGCCTGGGATTCTACAACTCCCTCCCCTACTCCTCATTAATTAATTTTTGCAGCTTCTTGAAATCGGAACGAAGAAGACTCTTATATTTGGGAAAGCGAAGTACTGCTGCCGGATGGAGGGTGATGAAATATTTTCTTTTTTCCTCCATTATTATTCTTCCGTGCTCTTTAAGAACAGGGTACAGTTTTGTGAGCAAGGCTTTTTGAGCAGTTGTACCAAGGAGAACAATAATTCTAGGATTGATGACAGCGAGCTGTTTGTCTAAATGAACTTTTCCATGAGCAATGTCTGAAGCTGTTGGCGTGCCACGTTTAGGCAAATATTTTACAGGGCTGGTTATATAGATATCTTTTTCTTTTAAACCCACTTCTTTAATAAGCGAGCGAAGCAGTCGGCCGGATCTGCCGATAAACGGCCTCCCGCTTTCCGCTTCTTTCCGGCCCGGCGCTTCACCAATGAAGACGATTTTTGCATTGGCGCTTCCCTCTCCGGGAACTGCCCGCCCGATTTTATCCTTTTTACAGATACGACACTTCTCTATCTCAGTGGCAATTTTTTCAAGCAATAAATCTTTTGACCTCATGTAAGCTTTTTGATCTTTTCCAGTTCGGATTGGGCCTCTTTTTCGGTCAAGTTGCGTTCGGTTGAGGAGAAATAGAGTCTGACAGTTTTTTTATCTTTGAAAGAATCGATAAGCTCAACCTCCTGCAAAAAAGCTGATGCTGCTTTTGCTTTCCTGACAAACTCGGCATAAACTTTAATCGGCATTGTCAAATCAAGCTTGATCACTGCATAAGGGTTAATCGGGCGATACCTGGCAACCGTGCGTGAATGATCGATCAACGATAAAAGATCAAAGCTCGCCAGATAAATGGTTGATTTCAGACCATTTCGATATTGAAGTTCAGTTGAAAGTTTACCAACCGAGCCGATTACTCCACCATTAACGACATAATCTACAATTTCGTTCTTTGAGAAAAAATGAATTTTAGCAGCTTTCACTTCATAATCTGTAATATTTAGTTCAGATAGCAACGATTCTGCAATCCCTTTAACATCTGCAAAAGAAGTATTTGTCGACACTGCAACTTTATAAATTTCTTTGGGCAGATCTTTTGTCTGTGGATAATAAACTTTAGCTATCTCAAAAAAACGTAACGTATCCTTTTTTCCCTGATTATCTTTGATGTTTTTGACAAGCGACGGCAGAAGTGAAGTCCGCATATAGGTAAGATCTTCTGAAATAGGATTCGCAAGCTTTAGATGATGTTTGGGCTCAAGATTCATGCTTTTGATCAGTTCTTCTGAGACCATCGAATAGTTCATCGCTTCATGTAGACCAAGACGCTTCAATAAGTTTTTTAGTTTTTGTTGCATTTCAAAAAGTTGATCCATCTCCTTGGAGTGTTTAACATATGCAGGAGCAGGAATGTTTACCGGAAGATTATGGTAGCCGTAGATGCGAGCCACTTCCTCGACGAGATCCTCTTTGATCGCGATGTCGTCCTTGCGCCACGAGGGTATGGTTACAGTCAATCTGTTCCCGGCCGATTCAACAGAAAATCCAAGATTTTCCAGAATTTTGACGATCTTTGCTTTTTCGATCGTCACTCCCATTCTAAGTTCAATTTCGTCCACTGAAAGGCTGACTTTTTTGGATTTATACGGCTCGGGATAGATATCATAAAGCTGTGAAGAAACCGTAGCGCCAGCATATTTTTGCAGCAGATCAACTCCATAGGTCAAAGCCGGCTCAACTCTTTCTTCATCCAATCCTTTTTCAAAGTAAGTTGCTGCGACAGTTCGCTGGCCGGTAAGCATTGAGGTTTTTCTGATTCTTTGTTTGTCGTATGTCTGGACGAAGAGGAGTATATTTTTGGTCTTTTCGGTTACCGAAGAATTCAATCCACCCATGATGCCGCAGAGGTCTATCAACTTCCCATTGCCATCCTCGACGACAATATCTCCCCCGGGTAAAGTTATTTCCTTTTTATCAAGAGTGGTAATCTTCTCTCCTTTTTTGCTTTCACGGAGAATCATTGTCTGTTTGCCTATTTTATCGTAATCGAAGATATGAGTTGGCTGTCCCAAAGAAAGCATCAGGTAGTTTGAGATATCGATGACGTTGTTTATAGACTTGACGTCGCAGAGCTGAAGCCTTTTTCGGATCAGATCAGGAGCCTGTTTGATTGAAATATCGGACAAAACCAAAGCGGTAAAACGCGAACAAAGTTTGGGATTTTTGATCTGAACGTTCAGTTTATGAGTGTTATTCTTCAGATCCAGATTTTTGAATCGAAAATCAGTCAAAGGACTCTGTTTTAACTTTGCTTTTTTGCCAAACTGGGGTAGTATCGCCTGCGCTTCCTGGGCGATACCAAAGACAGAAGCCATATCGACCCGATTGGAAGTGATCTCAATATCCAGGACATAGTCGTCGCCGACTTTGTCGACTCTTTCAACAGATGGGCCGCACAGGGAAAGACATTTTTGCAGTTCATAGGGATCGGCATCAGTATCCAAGTATTCAAGCAGCCAATTGTAAGTGATCTTGATATTCATATTTTAAAATTGCTCCAGAAATCTAATATCGCCGTTATAGAGAATTCTGATATCGTCCAACTTCAACCCCTCCTTCATCATGAAGGTTCTTTCAACGCCCCAGCCGAAGGCAAAACCCGTATATTTTTCCGGATCGATTCCACCCTGTTTAAGTACATAAGGATGGACCATTCCTGCTCCGCCGAGCTCCAGCCAGCCGGATTTACACACTTTGCATTTTTTACCCCTTACTTTTCCTGTTCCCAAGCATACTCCACAGCTGATATCGACTTCAAAAGAAGGTTCGGTAAACTGGAAGTGAAAGGGCCGTAGGCGAATCTCCCGTTTCGGACCAAAAAATTCTTTGGCGAAGTAGTCAAGAGTTCCTTTGAGATGGGTTATATTTATTCCCTCATCCACACACAGTCCTTCAAATTGATGAAACATCGGAGTATGAGTCGCATCGAGATTGGGACGGTAACATTTGGCAAGATTGATCATTCTGATAGGCGGTTGTTTCAACCGTTTCATCTCCCTGTTTTGCCCTGACGAAGTATGAGGAGTCAGCAACATTCGGCCAAGTTTGGGATCGGCAGGGGTATCGATAAAAAAAGTTTCAAAATCGTCGCGGGCCGCATGCCCAGCGGGCATATTCAGTGACTCAAAGGAATAATATTCCCATTCGATTTCGGGATAAGAGACTCTGACAAAGCCAATCTTGGCAAAAATACGGCTGATCTCTTCGATCGCCAGAGTGATCGGATGGAGGCTGCCCTTCGGGTAGGCTTTTCCCGGTAAAGTCACATCAACAGACTCTTTTTCTTCATCCGACTTTGCGAGTTGATGAGTTTTTTTAACGATTTCAGTTTCGAGTTCAGCTTTGAGTCTGTTTATTGCTTCTCCGGTCTTTTTTTTATCCTGATCGGGCAGGTCTTTCAATCTCATAAGATGTGCATTGATTACACCGTTGCGGCCAAGATATTTGATCTTTAACTGTTCAAGCTGATCAAGAGTTTGAAGATTTGAGAGGTCTTTTTGAAATTGTCGCGAAGTTTGCCGGATCTCATCCATAGACTTAATAATACCACGTCAGGCTGATTTTTTTTCAGCTGACTGCTCGACGATTTTTTTGAAAATCTCCGGGTATTCGAGAGCTATTTGAGCAAGTATTTTTCTATCGATTTCTATATTTTTTTGTTTAAGTTGATTGATAAAGGTGCTGTAAGTAAGACCATGACTGCGTACTGCAGCGTTGAGTCTGACGATCCACAACCGTCTGAAATCTCTCTTTTTTCGTTTTCTACCGTGGAATGCATACTCTCCTGCGTGAAGTACGGCTTCCTGAGCTTTTTTAAACTGCTTGCTGCGGCTCTGCCAATAACCTTTGGCAAGTTTGCGGACTTTTTTATGCTTATGATGTGAGGTTGTTCCTCCTTTGACTCTTACCATATTATGCCTTTCCTAACATTTGTTTAATTTTTTTGCCATGCGTTCCCCTAGTCTGCTTGATAGTCTTTAACCGGCGCACTCTTTTTCTGCCTTTTTTACTGCGCAGATGACGCAGATAATGAGAACGGTGAAGGACTTTACCCTTTCGCGTTACTTTGAAACGCTTGGCTGCCGATTTTCTAGTTCTGTGTTTTTGTTTAGCCATATTTTATTTTTTGTGCGCAACTACTGCGCGAACCACTCTTCCTTCGACTCTTGGTTCCTTGGAAATATTTAACTCCCCCAGCATACCGATAAACTTATTGACCAGAACGATAGCCATCTCTCTCTTCCCCATTTCTCTTCCTTTAAGAGTTAGATTGAGACGGACCTGATTTCCGTCCTTCAAGAACTCTTTTCCTTTGTTGACCAGCCGTTGCAAATCTGCTTCGGCGATAAACAAAGAGAATTTGATATCTTTGACCGTGCTTTTTTTAACTCCTTTTTTAGCTTCTTTCTGTTTTTTCTGTTCCTGATATAAAAATTTCTTAAAATCAATTATCTTGGCGACCGGCGGACTGGAATGAGGTGCGATCAGAATCAGATCGAGTTCTCTTTGTTGTGCTTCTTGAATTGCCTGTTCTCGTGATAAAAGTCCGACCTGTTTTCCTTCGCTGTCAATGACGCGAAGCTGCGGCGCAGTAATATGATGATTGATCGTATAGAATTTCCTTACAATCCGTTTTCTATTGAAATTTCTCAATTTTTTCTTGCAAACTTTCTATAAATTTATATAGATCAATCTGTCCCAGATCTTTACCCTCTCTTGTCCTTACGGAAACCGATTTCTCGCTTTCCTTATCTCCTATTATAATCATATACGGTATTTTTTGCAAGGTGGCCTCGCGGATTTTATTGCCAAGAGTTTTATTATCGGTATTTAATTCCACTCGAACGTCTTTCTCAACTAATTTAGCGTAAACTTTTTTGGCCGTTTCGTTGTTCTTGTCCGAAACCGCAAGTACGACAACTTGGACAGGTGACAGCCATAGCGGAAACGCCCCCTGATAGTGCTCAATCAAAATCCCTATAAAGCGTTCGATTGAACCCAATATTCCTCTGTGAACCATGACTGGTCTCTTTGGTTTTCCGTCTGAGTCGGTGTATTCGAGCTTCATTTTCTCCGGTATCTGGAAATCGAGCTGGATCGTTGCCAGCTGCCAATCTCTATCCTGCGAATCCTTGATGTGAATATCGATTTTAGGCCCGTAGAACGCTCCATCTTTTTCCTTGACTCCATATGTGACATGAGCTTTCTTAAGAGCAGTTTCAAGGTCGTTCTCGGCCTTTTCCCAAAGTTTGACATCACCCATTGCCTTTTCAGGTCTGGTCGCCAGATAAAAAGAAGTTTCAAAACCAAATTTTTTATAAAAATCCACCGTGAAGACCAAAAGTTCCTGTATTTCGGCTGAAATCTGATCAGGTCTTACAAAGTGATGGGCGTCATCAATGGTAAACTGCCGAACTCTGAATAATCCTCCCAAAACACCGAACAGCTCATTTCTATTTAGTGTCCCAAACTCAGCTAATCTTATTGGTAGATCTCTATAGCTTCTTGGTTTAGTTGAATAAACTAGAGTTGCTTCTGGACAATTCATTGGTTTTAGTGAGTAATTCTCTACAAAATCTCGATGTAGGACATGTTTTCCATTCGATTTAACGACTGTAATGCTTATTTGCACTTCTTTTCCACTTTTTAATTTAACTGGCCATATTCTATTAGCCCAGGGTTCTCCGGTTTTTTGAGTAACTTTAGACATTTCAAAATCATCTATAATTCTTTTTGTTTCCTCGGAGCCTTTCAAAAGACCATCAATTTCATCTGCTTCAGCTGGATCATAAACGACAAGATTAAGCATATGTTCTTTGTAAAAATTCCAATGCCCGGATTGTTGAAACAGGTCACTTTTGACCATTACTGGAGTAGAAATCTCCTCGTATCCCTTTGAAAGAATACTTTTTCGCAGAAATTCAACAAGGTTTTTGTAGATGCGGTAGCCCTTATCGTGCCAGAAGACGGCCCCGGGCGCAACATCATGAAATGAAAAAAGATCCAGTTCTTTGCCGATTTGTCGATGATCCTTGAGGTCCTTACTCATAGAAGAAAATTATACAATAGCTTGAGGTTCGTTTGCGAGCCGTATTCTTCTTTTTTCCATCTCCTCATTCATTGTCTGCTGTTCTTTCTTTAGAGTCTCACCTAGATTGTCGTAGGTTGATTTAAGAAGTTCGTCTATGACTCTTCGTGCGTCCTTTGGATAAACTCTAAATGCAGCTATGGCTTTGATTAGTTGTCTGGCTTTTCTAGTCCTTAATTCTTCAAATTTTTTGTCTCCAAGAACTTTTTTTATTACAGTTCTATTTTTAACATGCAAATCCGGAACAAGACTTGCAAGAGCTTCTGCTGCAGGTTGATTAAACGGTGCAATTTTGACTACCCAAGGACTCAATATTCCGGGTAAGTCGTTGCCGAGAGTTTTTATCTTTCTTTGATATGTGAGAAATAATGGTTCAGGCACTCTCATTACCTGCTCGATTCTAAGCATTGCATGATGAAGTCTTTTTCTCTCTTCTTCTCTTTCTATAATAAGATCGGGAAGAAGCTGCAAACCATATTTATTGAAGATGATTCTATTCTTATCTTCTCTCATGTTTCCTGATCTGATGGCCACTGCAACAAGAGTCTTCATCGCTTCAGGATTTATTCTTCCGAGTGAATCCCGATGTGTCCCTCTGGAGAGTTCTGCACCAATTTTTTTTCTGTGGCGGTCTCTCGAGCTTGAATACTTAGTAGACTCAAGAACTTCATCAACTTCGTTTTCTTTTGTTTGCCTATTGTCTTCTGAAATAGGCGTGTCTTCCCACCACTCAAGCACGTCGAGCGCTTTATCGAGTACTGCCCTATCACGCCTTGTAACGTCGCCTCCTGAAAGTTCAAAATCGTCCACAATATGCAAGACATGGGCGATGGCTACTGGAAGTTCCATTTGACCTGCTAATCCGAATTTTACTTCAACTAAATCTTTTGCCACTTCTATTTCAGCACTTCTTGATCTGGCAATTTGAATAAGACCAGTTGCGGGGTCATATGCGGCGTGACTATGCTCAAAGAGAAAGACTTTTCCTCTTAATGCGCCAGACTCTTTTCTCTTTTGTAGTTTTTCTTCCTGATTCTTGTTCAGGATTTGTTCTGATGGAGAGGGTCCGCGTTCTTGAGATGACATAGTTTAATTATACCAGAACAGCCTTAAATAGCAAGACTATGGGATATTTAGGTACCTTGAAATTGATTGGCGTATCTTATCTGATTATCACTTCTTGTCTGTTCTATTCTTCTAACCACCTCGGGCAATTTATCTCTTCTTCCATGAAGAGACGCGAACCATATGTCGGACTTCGGATCATATGGATGATTGCCAGATGTGGAATGGACATTAGGATATATGAGAGTCCTTCGAGAATTCGCGATAATATCAAGCACTTCAACGAGCTTATCCTGAGGCCACTCTTTGATTGGTAGCGCGACATTGACTCCTACCGTATCTTTGATTTGCCTAAAATCAGGAATAAGAATTGCAGTTTCATTTCTTAGAAGAGGGGTAAAGAAAAGATGCCATTCCTGATCTGCATTAGAGTGTGGTGATTCCGGGATAAGTTGTAGGCCGAAAGGCACTAAAGTAACTGCATCTTCGCCTTGTGGCCAGCTACCCGTCAACCTTATTCCATGCATATCTTTTTTTACGGAGAGAGTAGGCGGATTGATCGATAGTTTTTCCTTCTCAGAAAATAAAACGCGAGTAATAGGGCTAAGAACTCCTTCACTTTGCGCTATTTTAATCAGTCTCAATTCTCTTGGCTTTTCTGCAAGCTCTACCTGTCCCGGAATCTCCTGACGATCTTGAGCCATGCTTATATTATAATACTCAGATGGGAAGAAATTCCTGGATTACTCTTTTTCTGGTAGTGGTAGTCATAGGAGGAGTTTTTTTGCTTCTGCAGAGAGGCATGCCAAAAGAAACGCAGACAGCGCTGCAGGAGATTCCTGTTAAAAATACACCAACAACATCACAAGCTATGGAACCACCAAAAATGGCAATAGATATAAATAAAGCTTACGTGGCAACTCTTCATACCTCCCAAGGAAACATCATAATCAAACTCACTACAAAACAGACTCCAAAAACAGTCAATAATTTTGTCTATCTTGCGAGGAAAGGATTTTATGACGGTACTATTTTTCATCGAGTCATAAAAGGCTTCATGATCCAGGGGGGAGATCCCAAGGGAGACGGGACGGGCGGCCCGGGCTACCGCTTCGCGGATGAACCTTTTGATGGAGATTATATCCAAGGGACAGTCGCAATGGCCAATGCAGGTTCAAATACCAATGGAAGCCAGTTTTTCATAATGCATGAGGATTATCAGCTACCTAAAAATTACGTGATTTTTGGAAACGTCATCAAGGGGATTGATGTTGTTGACAAAATAGCCAATTCGTCTGTTGAAAAGAGCTCATCGGGAGAAAACTCAAAGCCAGTGACCCCGACCATTGTTTCTTCCGTAGAGATTCTAGAGGAGTAATTTTTGTCAGCTAAATTTCTTAAAAAAGACCGAGTACTGCTTTCTTATCAATCGTCGCTACACCTATCACTTGATCAGAGGCTCCGTAATAGACATAGTACTTTTCATCCTTTTCTATAGCCCCGCACGTAAATACCACATTCGGAATGAATCCAATTTTTTCGTAATCTTTCTCAGGTTCAAGTATTGGCTCGGGCGATCGATAGAGTATCTTTTGTGGATTTTCCAGATCAAGAAACATGATTCCAAGTCTATAAGTATTTTTTTCATCAACGCCGTGGTAAAACAAGAGCCACCCTTTCTCGGTCTCAATAGGAGGGGCGCCTACCCCAGCTCTCGCGTTGTCCCAAAACCCTGATCGCTCTTCAAAAACAGGGTAAGAGTTAGGCCAACCTGTGAGATTTGAAGACTTGGCAAAATAGGTATGATTAAGACTTTCCCTATAGAGAAGCCAATATTCGCCATCCACTTTTTTTGGGAAAAAACTAGCATCTTTTCCCGAAAGATTGGGAAGGATGACATTGTAGTCGGTGTATGTTTCGAAGTCTTTAGTCGTCGTCAGTGCAATTTGGGGTTTTTTCGCGATTTTTTCTTTCCAGTTCGGGTTGACTTCTGCGGCAAGATCTTCTGACACTGCGATATAAGTAATATAATACGTATCATCAATTTTAACGATNCGCGGATCCTCTATTCCCAAAGCTTGGTGAGCGTACACTCCTTTATTGTAGATAGGAGATTCTCTTCTTTCAAACTGGAGACAGTCAGAACTAGTAGCGAGGCCAAAAGATGAACGAGTATTTTTTCCCCGGGCGCGGTAAAGCAAATATACCTTATCATTCACAATCGTAGCTCCTGGGTTAAAAACAAGCATATCTTCCCAAGGCAAGTTAGACGGAGTCAATATTGGGTTTTTCTCCGATCTTTCCAGTTTAATCATATCTTTTAAAGATACTATATTTCTTTTCTGATGTCTTTCAGAGAGATATTAGCCATTAAAAAGCAGACTATCGATTCTGCACCTTCATTTTCGTTAATTCCTCTCGAAGTCAATCCGTCATGCACACCTTTTGTAATGTTGTCATATATATTTCTATGGTTTCTATTTCTCCCAAAAAACCATTCAAAAGCCAGCAGAGCTTTTTCTTTATAAGTTTTTTTGTTTAGCGCTTTTGCAGCAAACATATAAGCTTCAACTGCGGCGGCCGCTTCAAGTGGCTGTTGGTCATATTCCGCTTTGTCTTTTCCTTTTTCAAGCCATCCGTTTTGTCCGATAAAATCAAAGTAACCCTTTTTCTCGTTAAAATTCCAGCGAGTAATAAAGTCGAGAGTAGAAAGAGCCACTTCTTTGTATCTCTTATTGCGAGTCACCATATAGGCTGCAAAAAGAGCTTGAGGAAGGCGAAAATTATCGTATGTAGCGACATCTTCAAACCATTTCCATTCGTTGTCGCTTGTTTTTTCATAGTTCTCAATTAAGAAATCGGCAAGTTTTTTTACATACCTAATTGCCATTGAGGCCACGTCTGATTTTGTTTCATAAGCTTTGATATAGTAATAAAGACCTAGGAGCGAATAAGCTATAGTTCTCAGATCTCTCACATTATTGAGCTGTTCAAGACTGAGAGAAAATAAAGCTTGCATTGATCTTGTGAAAGCATTATTTTTAGTGATATATAGATTGTATCCTAAGGCCCATAGAGCTTTTCCATATGGATCACTGATATCTTCCTTATCAACCCAATTGCCATTGTTTAGGAATGAATGAAATTTTCCGTCCGGTTCCTGAGCAAACTGGAGAAAGCCTACATACAGCTTAATCAGTTGCATTAGATCTGGAGTCTTGTGTCTGCGGTAGAGTTGAGAAACAACTATGAGAGCACGCGCGTTGTCGTCTGTGCTATAGCCAAACTTCCTATTTGGGATAGTACGATAGGCATGTTGGACCAGCCCGATTGAATCTGTGAGATGGGATAGATATGAGATGTTGACTCTTTTGGCTAAAAATTTACGTACTTCCTCGGAGATATTTTTGTCTTCTTCGAGAACTTTTGTATAGAGTTCTATATGTTTTTTTGCAACATTGGGCCACAACATCTCTTTTCCCAATAGCTGCGTTTTTTTTTCTATTGCGCGGCGTTTTGCCGGTTTTTCATAAAGACGGATCAATGCGTTGGCGATCGCCTTGCTGTCTCTAAACGGGACAAGTATTCCTCTTCCGTCTGCGAGAAGATCTTCTGCATAGACATATTTTGTCGCTATGCAGGCTTTTCCGGCACCAATTGCATAAGCCAGAGTGCCCGATGCAATCTGTTGAGGGTCAAGATAGGGACTTATGTAGACATCAGCTGCAGCTAGAGTGATCTGCAACTTATTTAGGGTAACATATTCGTTTTTAAATATCACATATTTTTCAAGATTTAGTTTTTTTACCAGTTGTATCAGCTCTTCACGGTATGACTCGCCTTCTGAAAATTTGACAAGAGGGTGAGTTTCCCCCACTATTAAAAATAAAAGATTCGGGATTCGTTTAATTGCCGAAGCAACTGCCTCAATTGCGTACTCAATCCCTTTATTTCGACTCAATAAATTACTCGCGAGTAAGATAAACTTATCGTTTGGAAAATGAGCGCTTTTTTTTGCGAGTTCCTTAGTTATGTCGATAGAAGGCGCTCCATGAGGAATAATCTCTATATCACCAGAGTCCAGCGCATAGACTTGTTCTAATCGGCTTTTGGCGATTTCGTCCATTACAACAATCTTGCGACTTGATCTTGCAAGTTCTTGAATGATATATTTTTGATGCTCGGTTGGTGTAAGAAGCACTGTATGGAAAGTGACTATAAGAGATTTTGTTAATTCTTGAATCAGTCGAAGAATATATTCTCCGTCTTGGCCGCCAAATAGACCAAACTCATGTTGGAGGTGGATTATTTCTGCCGAAGATGCGTTGAGTATCTCTCCGGCCTTTTTATAATTCTCAATCTTCTCTTGAGAGATGGTCTGGACAACAGGAGAGGAATAGCGTGTCGGAACATGGGGGTTTTCCATAGCGACGACAGAAATCGCGCTATGCTGTTTTTTTAATTCGAGATAAAGATCTCTTGAGTATGTCGCAACACCACATTTTCTGGGTACAAAGGATGATATAAATGAAACACGCATAAAAAAAGTAAGATAAGATACTCATAATGATAAGCTATTGTGGCTGAAATAGCAAGTTTAGAGGAGATTATTTCGGACTCCAACCAAAGGGATTTCCGGTGTCGTGAATTCTATCTTTGTTGTTTGAAACGGCGTAGAATACGGCGAAATTATCGGGAACTTCTTCAGCATCAATGCACGTTTTGATCATATTAATACAGTCTTCATTACTCAACCAGACTGCATTTTCCCAGAAATCATCTCCAGGCGCTTTATTTGTAGAGCTTACTCTGCCAAATCTTACGCAAATGACCTCTAATCCCTGTCTGGCATAATATCTCCCCAGAGATTCCATAAAAACTTTACTGACCCCATACACGCTGTCGGGAACAGGGATATTTTTTGCGGTTAGTTTTTCCGGACCTTTCCACATCTGAAAATCGTCTGCATGTACAGAGCTTGCCATTATCACTCGGCGTACTTTCGCATCAAGAGCCGCCTGATAAACATTAAATGCCATAAGAGAGTTATCTGAGTCGTATAAATTATTTTTGCCGGAATGGAATGCAAGATGAATTACGATATCAATGCCTACAAAGTGTTTCTTTAATAAAAGATACTCTCGAGCGTCTACTTCTGGCCGGTCAAGCGAAACTACGTTATAGTCTGTCAATCCTTTTTGAAGAACAGTACCGATGGTTCCTTTTCCTCCGGTAACAGCAATACGAGGAGAACGTTTATCAAGATTCATATAAAATTATATCAGAGGCGAAGGCTCATGATGGGCTCGGGCAGACTTTTGTTGGAGATAATTATAAATTTGCTGTCAGTTTATATGCGATATATATCCCGATAATTGAACCTATTCCGCTGAAGATAATTGATGAAAAGGATAGAAGCGAAGCTCCAAATAAAACAGGAATATATCCACCGATAATCGAGCCTACAAATAGTCCGATCATGATGAGTCCTTTAGGAGACATATAAAAATTATATCAAGGTCGCAGGTAATTAAGTGAATGATGACAATACTTTGTGGGCTTTTCTTTTCCTGACTGTTTTTTTTCTAAATTTATCCGACATT
>JGI1358J11329_10001872_pt1 | contig 16897 bp, 18 predicted proteins | sample Subgroupgradi54m_FD_11329 | JGI IMG/M metagenome (IMG submission 11329)
TGTTGCTTTTTGATTTTCGGCAAGTAGTCGACGGTGTCGAGATCCGTCAACAAACGATCAGCGTATTTGGTGATGGCGATCATCCATTGTTCTTTCTCGCGCTTCTCCACTGGCGTGCCGCAACGTTCGCACTCCCCGCCGACGACTTCTTCGTTGGCTAATCCGATTTTGTCTTTAGGACACCAGTTAATCAGCGTCTTGGCTTTGTAGGCCAAACCGGCTTTGAAGAATTGCAAAAACATCCACTGCGTCCATTTGTAATACGTCGGATCAGTGGTGTTGACCTCGCGTGACCAATCGAACGACAAACCGAGTGATTTCAACTGACGGCGAAAGGTGTCCGTGTTCTCGCGCGTAATTTCTTGCGGCTTGCGACCTGTTTTGATGGCGTAATTTTCGGTGGGAAGTCCAAAAGCGTCCCAACCGATGGGATAAAGCACGTTGAAACCCTCCATTCGACGTTTGCGACACACGGCATCAAGTGCGGAATAGCTTCGTGGGTGACCAACATGAAGTCCAGCGCCAGACGGATAAGGAAACTCAATCAGACAATAAAACTTAGGCTTGGCCGAATCATCCTCTGCCCGCCAAGGCTCTTCCTTCTCCCAGCGTTCCTGCCATTTTTTCTCCAGTTCTTTGTGGTTGTAGGGCATAGTAAACTTCAGTGTAGCACAGACAGAGGGGTTAATGACTCAAACCTTCATTGCAGCCTGGAGCCGCTCTAACGCAACGACAAATGCCGCGCGGCGTAAATCGGTTTTCAGTGCATCATGCTTTTCCCAAATCAATTGCGCCGCCGATTCCATCATTGGTTTTAATTTTTCAAATACTTGTGACTCGCTCCAATGCTCACTGCGCAAATTTTGATCCCACTCAAAATAACTCACGGTCACGCCGCCAGAATTAGCGAGCACGTCTGGAATGACGTTGACCCTTCGCGCAAACAAAATATCATCTGCCTCAGGCGTGGTTGGACCATTCGCAAGCTCAAGCACAACTTTTGCCGCAATCGCGTTTGCGTTCTGTGCCGTGATGACGTTTTCGAGTGCGGCTGGAACCAGCAAGCCACATGGCAACGCGAGAAGTTCCTCATTGCTCACGTTGCGAGCACCTGCAAAATCTGCCACGCGTCCTGTCGATTCTTTGTGAGCAACAAGCGCCGGGATGTCGAGACCTGCTTCGTTGTGAATACCTCCACTTGAGTCCGACACGGCAATCACGCGATACCCATGGCGATGACACAGCGAAGCAAAATGTTGCCCGGCGTTTCCAAATCCTTGAATCACAACCGTTGAACTTTCTGGATCCAGAAAAAGTTTTTCTCGTAGCGCTTCCAGCACATAAAATCCACCTTGCGCGGTCGCCGTTCCACGTCCTTCACTTCCGCCGGCTGCAATCGTTTTTCCTGTGACCACTGCAGGATTCCCAAACTCGTTTGCAATCCAATCCATCATCTGTGGCGTGGTGTTGACGTCCGGCGCCGGCACGTCAACTTGAGGCCCAATTAAAGACTTCATCCCTCGCACCCATCCGCGCGTGAGCCGTTCGAGTTCAGCCACTGATAATTCTTTTGGATTAACGGTCACGCCGCCTTTGCCACCGCCCATCGGGATGTTGGCCACCGCACATTTGATCGCCATCCACAACGCCAAAGCTTTGACTTCGTCGATGTTGGTGTCTTGGTGGTAGCGAATGCCGCCTTTGTACGGTCCGCGCCAGTTGTTGTGCTGAACGCGATAGCCTTCATAGACGTTGAGTTTGCCGTCATCCATTCTGACCGGAATGGAAACACGCACCTGTCTCTGTGGATGCCTCATCAGCTCCAAAAACTCTGGATCAAAATGCGTCAACGCGGCGGCACGGTTCACCTGGGACAAGGCGTTGTCAAATGGATTTTGCATAAGAGCTTTATTGTAGCACTGCCGATACGATTGACAATCGACGTCCTCCACGCCTGTCGAGCGCTCAGCTCCAGGCGGTCGACTTTTAAAAAACGCCCCGGACGAGTCTTCACTCGGCCGGGGCGCACAATTTTTTACTTCATCTTAATGACTAGAAACGGAAAACTGCGGAAACGGATCCATGCCAAGAATCTTTTTTGCATCCGCAGCTGCAATAATATTTCGCTCGACTAAAAGTTCGATGATCGCCACAACTTTCTTATCTTCTTTTCGTGTGAGCAACACAAGATCACCACGAAGATCTCCCATCTTTTCGTCCAAATAATCCTTTGTCACCATTGTATCCTTAATCTGCGCGACGTCAGATTCAAGAATATTAAACCTCTCCTCTACATGAGTTGCAAAGGTGTTAATTGCCTCCAAAATTTCCTGCTTGTTTGTCTCATCCATACAAGATGATCTTAACAAAAAAACTAACAGCTCGCAAGCCAACGTTCGGCATCCAGCGCGGCCATGCAGCCAGTGCCGGCGGCAGAGACGGCTTGGCGGTAAACGTGGTCGGCGACATCGCCAGCGGCGAAGACGCCTTCAATGTTGGTGCGTGTTGAGCCAGGTTGCGTAACCACATACCCTTTTTGATCGAGCTCAATTTGTCCTGTAAAAATTTCCGTATTCGGCTTGTGCCCAATCGCAACGAACAATCCATCAGCTGCAATTTCCGAAATTTCATTCGTCTGCGTGTTGAGCATCTTTGCGCCTGTCATTTTTTCTTCGCCGAGCACTTCTTGCAATTGTGTATTCCACACAAACTCAATTTTTGGATTCTTCAGAGCACGCTCTTGCATAATCTTACTTGCCTTGAGCACGTCTTTACGCACGAGCACTGTTACCTTGCTTGCAAAGTGGGTGAGAAAATTTGCCTCCTCCATCGCGGCATCGCCTCCGCCAACAACAAGCACGTGCTTATCCTTGAAAAAAAATCCATCGCATGTGGCGCATGCCGACACTCCATGTCCTTGCAAACGTGCCTCGCCAGGAACGCCAAGCCACACAGCGCTCGCTCCTGTGGCAATAATCACACTTTCCGCTGCATAACTCCCTTGCGATGTAAACAGTTGAAATGGTCGCTTGGAAAAATCTACGCGCTCCACATACTCGCTTTTCACCTCTGTGCCAAAACGCAGCGCTTGCTTTTTAAAAAGCTGCATGAGGTCCGGCCCTTGAATGCCATCAATAAATCCAGGATAATTTTCAACCTCCGTTGTTTTCATGAGTTGGCCGCCAGCGTCTACGCCTTCAATCACAAGCGGCTTGAGCGTTGCGCGAGATGCATAAAGAGCCGCGGTCCAACCCGCAGGCCCCGAACCGATGATAATAAGTCTTTCCGTCATAGGGTCCTGTGGTCCTATTCGACTTAGATGTGTTTTTCAATCCGTGCCCTTAGCGCTTCTTTGCTCATGGAGCCAGAAAATTGGTCCACGACTTGTCCGCCCTTGAACAAGATGAATGTCGGAATCGACAAAATGTTAAATCGCTGCGCAAGCATGGAGTGATCATCCACATTCACTTTGCCTACTTTTATGCGTGGCAACTCTGCACCAAGTGCTTCCACAATTGGACCCATCACTTTGCATGGCCCGCACCATGGCGCCCAAAAATCTACAAGCACAGGAGTGGCTGATTGCAATACGGTTGAATCAAAATTTTCTAGGGTAAAATCCATAAGGAAATTTCAGCGGAAAATAAATTATCTCAAATCTACGCCTTCGATCTTGAGAGTACGCACTTTTGATTCCTCAAAATACGTCTCAATCACGTCGCCAATCTCGACACGCGACCCATTATACCCCACGCCGCATTCCGCGCCACCCGCCACTTCCTTCACGGATTGTTTTCCAAGCTGCAATGTCGTTATCTCCCCTTCACCGACGACTTGATCACCGCGTAAGATACGCATCTTTGAACCGAGTCGTACTTTCTCCCCAACCACTTTTGCACCAAACACGCCGCCGCGATCCGCTTTTTTGAAGAGTGCAAGTACGTGCAATTTACCGAGCTCGACAATCGTCTTCTCCTCTGGCATAAGTTTTTCAATGGAAGCGAGCACGTCTTCGAACAACTTATAAATAATGTTGAACTCGCGAATCTGCACATTCTTGTCGCGTGCAAGCTCCACCGCCGTCGTCGTTGGCTTAACGGTAAATGCATAGATGATGGAATTCGTCGCTTCGGCTTTCAATACGTCTGCGTCTGTGATGTTCCCAAGTCCTTTTGCTACAATCTCAACACCCACAACATCGTGCTTCACTTTTTCAAACATGCCGAGCACAGCTTCGAGCGAACCGAGCACGTCGGCGCGGACAATTACGTTCATGAATTTCTTTCCTTCGCGATCCTTGTCCGTCACGTGCGCTTTCTGGCTTCCTGCATCTTCAACACCGGTGCGCGTTGGCACGTGCTTCATTTTGGCAAGAGCCTTTGCGTCTTCTGGCACTTCCAGAATATCTCCAACGGCTGGCGCAAATTTCAATCCAAGAATTTTCACCGGCATCGATGGCGGTGCCTCTTGCACAAATTCACCTTTCCAATCACGCATGGAACGCACTCGACCATACAGCGCTCCACGCACACCAAGCACATCACTTGGCTTCAAGGTTCCTGCTTGAATGAGCGCTGTGGCAACCGGCCCCTCGCCTTTGTCGATGTGTGACTCAATAATGGTGCCAATGGCGCGACGAGACGCATTTGCCATGAGCTTCTGTTTTTCCAAATCCGCAACGATGAGCAGGACATCAAGAAGTTGATCAATGTTCGTGCCAGATTTTGCAGACACGGGCACGCATACGGTTTTGCCACCCCAATCTTCAGCAACCAAATTGAGCTCCGCAAGCTGTCCTTTCACCCGATCAATGTTTGCGTCCGCTTTGTCAATCTTGTTGAGCGCCACCACAAATGGCAAACCAGCGGCTTTAATAATATCGACCGCTTCCTTTGTTTGCGGTTGCACGCCGTCATCCACGGCGACAACAAGGATCGCAATGTCCGCAACTTTTGCGCCACGTGATCGCATGACCGTAAACGCTTCGTGACCTGGCGTGTCAATGAACGTGAGTAAACGACCATTGCGCACGACTTGATACGCACCAATGTGCTGAGTGATGCCACCGGCTTCACCCTCCATCACATTCGTCTTGCGAATCGAATCCAAAATTTTTGTCTTGCCGTGATCCACGTGCCCCATGACCACAATGACCGGCGGGCGTTCGCTCGCTCGCTCTGAGTCTGCCGCGTTCAGTGCCGCACTTAAACGCGTTTGCCCTTCTGTATCCTCATTCGCCCCTTCACTCTTGCCTTGTGCTAAAATCGCTTTGTATCCCAAATCCTCTGCAACAATGGACGCGGTTTCAAAATCAATACGCTCATTGAGCGACGCCAAGATGCCGCTCTTCAACAACTCCTGCATCACTCGAGCGATAGGCAAATCAAGCAGTGCCGCAAATTCGCGCACAGTCATCACGCTTGGCAATGTCGCTTCCTTGTCGAGAATTTTTGGCCCGCTTTTTTGCGCCTCAATCTGCGCCATTTGAGCTTCACGCTTTGCCGCAAGGCGTTCACGCTTTTTAAACTCCGCCCATTTTTCCATGATGCCCGCGGCTTCATGATCATTGACCTTAATCGCGTGACGGCCAATACTAAAGCCGAGCGATGGGAGCGATTCCCGCAACTCTTCTGTGCTGACCCGTAATCGACGTGCGAGCTCCGAAATGTTCATAAGTGCGAAGATCATAGCCTTTTACTATGTCCAAGTCAATCCAAGAAGGAATTCTCCTCATCGACAAACCAGCAGGGATCACCTCGCATGACGTGATTGATGTCCTGCGTCGCGCCTTTGGTATTCGCCAGATTGGTCACGCGGGCACGCTTGATCCATTTGCCACTGGTCTTTTGCTCGTGGGAGTGTGTAAGGCCACTAAGACACTTTCACAGTACGTTGGCCTAGACAAAATCTATGAGGCGACGTTCGTGCTTGGGGCAAGTTCGACGACGGACGATCCTGAGGGCACAATCACGCCCTCCCCCAACCCCTCCCTGGCAGGAGGGGAGATGAACGCATTAGTCAAAAAAGCGATAAGAGAGCTTACGGGAGAAATACAACAGATTCCTCCAGCTTATTCGGCGATCAAAATCAAAGGGAAAAAAATGTATGAAGCCGCGCGCGAAGGCAAACCGCTTGTTGCCCCGCCGCGTGCTGTCACCGTGTATTCCTTTGACTTAATAGGTCCTATTGGTCCCATAGGTCCTACTCCCCAAGGACCTATTTCGCTCCACGTCAAAATTCATTGCAGCAGCGGCACCTACGTCCGTGCCTTGGCTCGCGACCTTGGCGCAAAACTCGGCGGCGGCGGATACGTTTCGCAACTGCGCCGCACCGCGATCGGGCCGTTCACCATCGACAAAGCCATCCCCTTGTCAGAGCTTACTCCCAGTGATATGCTCCAATCGTAACTCATCTGACTCTCGACGGGTTTTGACGAATATGGCAGAAGCAGGCGCCGCGATCTCAACACACACATTTTTCATCGGTTTTACCGCGACTTTGAGACTGACACGCAATTAGGAACACGCGTTCCTCGCTTTTGTCGCGACCTCTTAAAAACGCGACCTACTCGTGCTTCGGCTCTGAAATGGCTCACCGTACCATCCGTACGCCTCACCATTTCATCACCTCCAGCACGTCGTATCTCATCGTTTTTAAGAGCTCGCATTCCCTAACCCTCGAGCCTACACGTGTGCAATACATACTTTTTATCGGGCTTGGGGGTCTTGTGATTGGCGCCGCTGTTGGCTACGCGATTCGGGTGATGCTCGCGAAGCAACAAACAGCCGGCGCTGAATCCAAGATCGAAAAGCTTTTGAACGAAGCAAAAAATAAACAGCAAGAGATTCTTCTTGAAGCCAAGGAGAAGGCTCTTAAAGTGGTCGAGGAGAGCAAACGCGAAGAGACGGATCGACGCCGTGATTTGACCGAAGCGCAAAAGCGTCTGGAGAAACGTGAGGAAACGTTTGACGCCAAGTTGTTGGAAATCGAGGATCGCAAACAAACGCTTGAGGAAAAAACTAAACAAGTCGAAGAAACAAAGGCGCGCGTTGAGCTTTTGAAAGAGGAACAAAAAAAGAAATTAGAGGAAGTCGCCGGACTCACCAAAGCGGCGGCCGAAGCGCGGCTGATGCAGGAAGTGGAGGAAGCATCGCGTGATGCGCTTGCCAGCCGTATGCGCAAACTCGAGGCGGTTGAAGTCGAAGAATATGAAGCGGTGGCGCGTCGTAAACTGTCGCTGGCGGTGCAACGTTTTGCTTCGTCTGTGGTGACAGAAACGACAACGACTTCTGTGGAGTTGCCGTCGGACGAAATGAAAGGACGCATCATTGGCAAAGAAGGACGCAACATCAAGTCGATCGAACACCTCACGGGCGTGGAAATTATTGTCGACGACACGCCGGGCATGATTACCATCAGCGGCTTTTCGCCCATTCGCCGCCAAGTCTGCAAACGCGCGCTGGAAATGCTCATTGCTGACGGCCGCATCCATCCAGCGCGCATCGAAGAAACGATCGCAGAGGCAAAGAAAAATCTTGCGGTAGAGTTGCGCAAAGCAGGCGAAGAAGCACTCTATACGCTTGGCATTCCCGTGAGTTCGATTGATCCAAAACTCGTTTCGATTTTGGGACGCTTGAAATTTCGCACAAGCTACGGACAGAACGTACTGCAACACTCGATAGAAGTTGCAACCGTGAGCGGCATGATTGCTGAGGAGCTTGGTGCTGACGTCTTCACCTGCAAAAAAGGCGGACTCTTCCACGACATTGGCAAAGCCGTCGATCACGACATGCAAGGTGCGCATCCAGAGATTGGCTACAACATCATGAAAAAGTTCGGGTTCAGCGAAGACTTGTGCTATCAGTCAATTGCGCACCACGAAGACAAACCTCGTACGATTGAAGGCGTGATTGTGAAAGCGGCAGATGCGATTTCTGGCGCACGACCTGGCGCTCGCAAAAATACACTTGAGCAGTATGTTCAGCGTTTGGAAGAGCTCGAGAAAACCGCCACGTCATTTGAGGGCGTGGAAAAAGCGTATGCGATTCAGGCAGGGCGCGAAATTCGCGTGTTCGTGGAACCGCAAAAGGTGGATGACTACAGCGCGTATCAACTCGCAAAAAATATTGCGCAAAAAATTGAGTCTGAACTTCAGTATCCTGGCGAGATCCGCGTGACAGTGATTCGTGAGACTCGCGTTGTGGAGTACGCACGATAGATGCTAGAATGAGGGAAATTATCCACATCTCTTATGAACAAAGCGGAACTAGCAGCCAAAATCGCCGAACATCTGTCACTGCCAAAAAAAACGTCTGAAGAAATCGTGGAGCTGTTTGAATCCATCATCACTTCAGAGCTTGTCGCCGGACGCGAAGTTACCATCGCCGGATTCGGCACCTTCTCGGCACGCCGCCGCGCCGGCCGCAAAGGCGTGAATCCGCAAAAGCCAAGCGAGTCCATTGATATTCCTTCTGTCATCGTGCCAAAATTCAAAGCAGGCAAAGCGCTGAAAGATACACTCAAAGGGAAACGGAAGGTGTAAAAAAACTCCGCCCACGTCAATGGGCGGAGTTTTTTGTTTAAGCAAGTCGCTGTTCAAGACGTCTGATGTAATTATTCGTAGCCATAATCTCGCAGTCCAAATTCTCATGGAGTTTAATAAAACCATCCATTTTTCTATCAATATCATCAAAACGCTTGTCGTGTTGATCCAGCCTTTTCTCAATCTCAATAAACTTTAATCCGTGTTTAAACAATGTCATGTCGATCCCGTCAAATCGTTGATAAACATCGTTGAAGCCAGCCTGAATAAGGTCAGCTTGTTCTGAAAAGCCTTCCTGAATTTTCTCCGTCAATAGTTTACCGATCATTTCGAGATCTTCTTGCGTCAACATAACCTGGAGATGAAAAATCCACGTCGGCAATCCGATCGTGGTGTACGAATAAAGTTACTCTATCACTTTTCTAGGAAAAAATCAAGGGCACTTTGTCCACAAAAACTTATTCCGCCGCCGGTTCATTTACAAAACTAATTACTTGCTCTTGCACGTCGGCAAGCGCGACAAGATGCGCGTCAGGGAGATGACGTTCTTTCCATTCAACCGAGTCTGCAGCAAGAGTTTTTTCTGAGACGATCAAACGCAACGGAATACCGATCAAGTCTGCATCTGCAAATTTTTCTCCAGGCGAGGCCTGGCGATCGTCCCACAGCGTTTCAATCCCCGCCTTCTCCAACTCTTCATAGAGCGACTGCGCGCCCTCTAAAATTCTTGCGGCAACATGTTCATCTTTTGCGCCAAGAGAAACAAGATGTACATCAAATGGCGCGACCGACTTTGGCCAGATGATTCCTTGCTCATCATGATGCACCTCCACCAGCGAGCCGACGACGCGCGATGGCCCAATGCCATAACAGCCCATGATCACCGGCTGTGGCGCTCCATCTTCGCCATTCACCGTAAACGCAAATGAGTCACTGAATCGCGTGCTCAATTTAAAAATATTTCCGACTTCGATCGCCTTTACCTCTGAAATTTTTCCGACCGTACACTTCTCGCAGGTGTCGTCTGCTTTCATTGTTGCAATTTCACGATTCTGTGCATGGCCACAGTGTCCGCACATAAAAATCAGATCCTCACCATTCGGCGTTGCTACCTGAAACTCATGGCTATATTTTGAGAACACGCCACCGGAGGCCTCGGCAACAATCGCATCGAGCCCGCAGCGATGGAAAATACGTAAGTACGCTTGGCTCACTTTTTCATAGTAAGCGTCGAGTTCAGCTTGGCTTGTGTGGAATGAGTACAAATCTTTCATGGAAAACTCGCGGCCACGCAAGAGTCCTGATTTTGCTCGCGCTTCATTGCGAAACTTGTCCTGAATTTGATACACCATGACCGGCAAATCTTTGTAGGATTTTACATACGCTTGCACAAGCGGCGTTACGACTTCCTCGTGCGTCGGCCCAAGCGCAAACTCTTTGCCACCAGCTCCTTCGAGTTTGAACAACACATCAATCGTATCCCAGCGCTCTGTGGTGTCATACAATTGTTTTGGAATAAGCGCAGGCATCAGAATTTCTTGACCGCCTACGGCATGCATCTCCTCACGCACAATTTTTTGCACCTTGCGCAGGACGCGTAAGCCCAGCGGCAAGTACGAAAAAATCCCAGCCGCGAGTTGATGAATAAATCCTCCTTGAATCAAAAAACGCGCATTCTTAGAATCCGCATCATGTGGCGCATTCTTGTCTGTTCTGCCAAAGAGCTGTGAGTAACGCATAGCGATTAACGAGGCCAATAAAAATAAGCGAGGATCGACAGCGCACCGAGCGAAAAGGAGATGACCATACCGGTAAAAATTTTCCCCCACTCTTCTTCATTTTTAAGTTCCTTGTACAGCATCCAACATCCAACACTTACCGACACAACCATCGGAAAGATGAACAGGATCATTCCAATGATGAGCGGCCAGGTCATCATAGACGTGTTTTTAAGAAAGAAGTCACAAGCGACACAACAATCAAAGAAAGGCCGATGAGCATGAGGGTCATGATGGTGGTAACAATTTTGCCTCCATCAGGATCATCCTTCAACGTACCAAACATCATGTACGCACCACAAATAAGAAATCCAAGTAAAGGAAAGGCGATGAGTGCGATGCCAATTATTAAAAACCAAAACATAATTTTTTACTGGTGCGCTGGGTGGGGATCGGACCCACGACCTTGGGCTTAAGAGGCCCCTGCTCTACCACTGAGCTACCAGCGCATCTGCATCTGTGATGCGCAAAAAGTATACGGGCTCCGTTGACGATCGTCAATAAAAACGCTATCATCGGCCGCATGCGGGCGTAGCTCAGTTGGATAGAGCATCTGGCTTCGAACCAGAGGGTCGGGGGTTCAAGTCCCTCCGCTCGCACCAAAAAGACACATCAACCGATGTGTCTTTTTGTTTACCACCCCTTAACTTCAATCGCACGCTCGGCAGCGGCAACTTGCGCTTCCTGTTTGCTCGTCCCTTCGCCTTGGGCAACGAGCTCTTTACCCAAGTAGACACCCACAACAAATTTTTTATTGTGATCCGGACCATCTTCCGAAAGCACCTTATAGGATGGCGTCGAGCCAATCGTTGATTGCGATGCTTCTTGCAAACGACTCTTTGGATCAATGTAGAGTTTGTGTTCAATGATGTGTGGGAGCTTCACAAGAATAATCCGCGCAATAAAATCCTTGCTCACGTCAAAACCTTGATCAAGGTACACGGCGCCAATAATCGACTCCATGGCGTTTGCCAGAATATAACGCCGCGCTTTGCTGTCTTGGTCCTTTTGTTCACCACGCGACAAATACAAGTAAGGCTCAACGTCTAGAGCGCGACAAATGTCCGACAAAATCTCTGCGTTCACGAGTGCGGCTCGCCAGTTGGTGAGCTCGCCTTCTGGATTGTCGTAGGTGTGATACAAATGCTCTGTGACAACAAGCTCGAGCACGGCGTCGCCCAAAAACTCCAATCTCTCATTTTGTCCGAGAGGAAAATCTGGATGCTCGTTTAAGTAGGAGCGATGCACTAATGCATGGCGCAAAAAATCTTTATTCTTAAACGTCACGCCCAGATTCGCCTCTAACCCGCTTAAATCTTCTTGCATACGTTATTTGTTCTTCCCTTGAGTAAGTTGATCTTTATACACAGCGCCGAGCACACCGTTCACAAAGCGACCAGAGGCGTCGCCACCAAATGATTTCGCCATTTCAATCGCCTCGTTGATCGCAACTTTTGACGGAATGGCATCGGCATACAGAAGCTCAAAGACGCCAATGCGCAGGACATTGCGATCAATCGTCGTCATTTGCTCAAGCGGCCAGTCTGGCGCAAAACGAGCGATCGTTTCATCAATTTCTGTCTGCTTATCAAGCACGTCTTTGACCGTTTTGGTGATGTAACCGGCGTCATCAAAATCTGGCGCAAACTCTTTTTTGTTGTAGTCGATAATTTCCTGCAGGCGCCCTTCTGGATGCCCTAAAAAGTCCCACTCGTAAAGAGATTGCATGGCGATCGTTCTTGATAGATGGCGATTGGACATAAGGAACTCCTTGAGTATACACCAAAAGGAAGCTTACGCTTCCTTTTTTGCCTCGGTCTTTTTTGCAGAAGCTGTCTTTGCAAGCGCTTTTGTTGCGCGCTTAGAAACGTCGAGCACGTTGCGGCCACTGTACGTTCCGCAGACTTTGCAAATGTGATGAGGCAAAACGACTGCGCTGCACTTTTTGCAGACGCTCGTCATAATCGCCGTGAGCGCATTATGCGCTCGACGATTGCCTCGACGGCGATGGTTGTGGCGACATGTTGGGACACCCATAGGAGTTCTGAAAATCTATAAAAATGAAGATCTGAAGTGTCGGGACTATAACGAAACAGCTCAAAAACGTCAAGACACGCTTAGATAATAGCCACGCTGGAAACTTTGTCGTTCTCCTGCTTGAAGCGCATCACGCGGACGCCTTGGGTGGCGCGACCCACTTCGGAAATGGATGCAAGCGCAGTGCGAATGACTTGTCCGCCTGTCGACACACAGAACAAATCACGCTCATCTTTGCCACCAACGATAAACGCGCTCACCACTTTGCCAGTTTTGTTTGTGACTGCCGCAGTCTTGATTCCTGATCCGCCGCGCCCTTGTGTTTTGTATTCTGTCACGTCTGTACGTTTCCCAAATCCATTCTGCATGACCACCAGCAACTGATACTCCCCCTCTTTTGTTTTGCCGGGCAGTACGTCCATTCCCACGACCTCATCTGACCCCTTCATGCGAATGCCGCGCACGCCAGAGGCGCCACGCCCCATGGATCGCACATTCTTTTCACTAAAACGCACCGACTGCCCATTGCCCGTGACGAGCATCACGTCGTCGTCGCCACTCGTCGGCTTCACCCATTCCAAGTTGTCGCCATCCTTGAGTTTGATTGCCAAGAGTCCAGAGCGTCGCACGTTGGCAAAATCTGCCAGCGTACTTTTTTTCACCGTCCCTTTGTTTGTAACCATCACCAAATATTTCATGGACGACAGATCATCAAGCGAGAGCGACGCAGAAACTTTTTCGCCAGGACCAAGTTGCAAAAAATTCACAAGCGCCTGACCCTTCGACGTACGCGACGCTTCCGGCACGTCGTACGCTTTAAGCTGGAATACACGTCCACGACTTGTGAAGAACATCAAATCTTTATGCGTGGTTGTAGAGAATACCTGCTCAACGACATCTTCTTCTTTGGTTGCAAGTCCGGCCACGCCCTTGCCTCCACGTTCCTGTGTACGGAACGTGTCCGGCGGCAAACGTTTAATGTACCCATCGCGGCTCATCAGGACGATCGTCGGCGCATCTGGGATCACATCTTCCATACGGAACTCACCAATGGCCTGCTTCACAATTTCCGTGCGGCGCCCGTCACCAAATCGCTTTTTTATATCGAGGACTTCCTCTTTCACCAATCCCAAAATGCGCTTCTCCGATTTCAAAATGGCTTCAAGCTCTTTGATGAGTTTCATCTTTTCCTCATACTCTTGCTCAACCTTCAAACGCTCCAAGTTGGCGAGCTGCTGCAAACGCATTTCCAAAATCGCCGCCGCCTGCAATTCCGACAGTTTGAAGCCTTTCATCAAATTCACGCGGGCTTCATCCTTGTCTTTGGACTTCTTGATGGTTTTAATGATCTCGTCGATCTTGGCGAGCGCTATACGCAACCCTTCCAAAATATGCGCACGATCCTTCGCACGATCCACGTCATACTGCGTACGACGTCGCACAATATGTTCGCGGTGCTTCACATACTCTTCGAGCAGATTTTTGAGATTCAACACACGAGGCTGAATCCCGTCCACAAGCGCCAGCATGTTGAAATGAAACGCTTGTTGTAATGATGTCATTTGGAACAAACGGTTCAGCACTTTTTTTGGATACGCATCTTTTTTTAAATCCACCACAATACGCACCCCTTCGCGATTTGACTCATCACGCAAATCGCGAATCCCTTCAATTTTTTTCTCCTGCACGAGCTCGGCAATTTTCTCAAGGAGCGTCGCCTTGTTCACCTGATACGGAATCTCGTTGACGATAATCTGCCAGCCACTTTTGCCTTCCACAATTTCCGTTTTGGCGCGTACATCAATCGAACCTTTGCCCGTGGCATACGCCTGTTGCAAATCTTTGACGCCATACACAATGCCGCCCGTTGGAAAATCTGGACCCTTCACAAATTGCATCAGGTCAGCAACGCTCGCCTCTGGATTTTCGATGAGGTGTGACGTGGCATCACACAGCTCGGTCAAGTTGTGTGGCGGAATGTTGGTCGCCATGCCAACCGCAATCCCAAGCGTTCCATTCAAAAGCAGGTTAGGAAATTTGGCCGGCAACACACGCGGCTCTTTGTGCGCGCCATCAAAGTTTGGCATAAAGTCAACGGTCTCTTTTTCAATATCGAGCAACATCTCCTCGGCAATGGATGTGAGCTTGGCTTCTGTGTAGCGATACGCCGCAGCCGAATCTCCATCCAAACTTCCAAAATTTCCTTGGCCGTTGACGAGCGGATAACGCAAGGAAAAATCCTGCGCCATGCGTACCAAGGAATCATACACAGCCGAGTCGCCATGCGGATGATACTTTCCAAGCACGTCTCCGACGACTGTCGCGCATTTGCGATATTTTGCCCCGGCGCGCAATCCCGTCTGCCACATGGAATACAAAATACGACGATGCACAGGCTTCAAGCCATCACGCACATCGGGCAGGGCACGCGAAACAATAACCGACATCGCATAGTTGATGTAGGACGTTTCCATCTCACGCGTGATCGGCTGTAAATCAATATGCCCAAGCGTACCAACAGGAATCTGTTCCTCTTCTTTTTCTTTTGGCTTTGCCATAATGTTTACGGATTTTCCTGCAATTGCTGTGCTGTATCTTTTACCGCTTGTGACGTCGCCGCAGACTCCTCAGCTTTTGCGTTCACCTGCTGCACGGCTTGCTCAAGCGTTGGCTTCACGTCCGTTGCAAACGAATCTGATGCATTGCTCCCAGTTTCCTTTGCACTCTTGAATACATCTTGCACAGCCGGTGTATCAAACGCTTCTGGAATAGCGGCAACAAAACTGCGGATTTGCTGTGTGAAAAAATACCCCCACCCTCCCATGACAAGCACGAGCGACATGGCAAGGGCGATACGAAATGCACGCTGTCGTCGTGGCAAATCTGGATCAATGATGGGCTTGAGTTCTTCGTCCATACTATTCTCGAGAAAGAACGCGCGCGATCACGTCTTCCTCTGGTAAATCTTTGCGCGAGATTTTGAGTTTAGGGCTTGCTTCGCGTTCACACGAACCAAATACTTTGCAGAAAGCATCCACATCTGCGAGAGACTCTTTGAGATTTGTGAGAGCAAATGTCGAAGGGATCACCAAACGCGGCTCGACTTGCTCAACAACTGCCATCGCGGTCTTGGCATCCATCACACGATTTCCGCCAACAGGCAGAATCAAAATATCAATGCTACCAAGCTGGGCCGACTCTTCATCAGAGAGCATTCGATCGAGCGCACCCAAATGCGCGATATTCATTCCTTCGGCCTCGATGCGAAAAATACGGTGTGCTGTTTTGCCATCCTTGAGCGTGGCATTGATCGCATAAACAAATAGGCCTTTCACCTCATACTCACCGGCAAGATCGACCACAAACGTTTTACCATCTGCGGGGGCGACAACGCCTTCGATGTTATTTGCGCTTTCGCGATTGTGGGAACTCGCAACGATGTCGGCTTCGAGCGTGCGTGGGAAACGTAAGCCCGTCTCGTTTTGATACGGGTCCACGACAAGATTTGCCTCGCCGCTGATCGTCTTTACGTTGAAGGAAAAGCAGGAAAGTCCATGATTAGTAATCAACATAATGCGGGAAAATAGTAACATGTGAGGCGCTAAAGGGCAATACAAAACAAAGACCGTCCCTTGTCTTGAGGACGGCCGTGAAGCGGAACATGTCAATCCTTATTCGCCCTCTACTGTGCCTTTCCAGTACTCAATTTCTTTTTCAATTTCGTTGAGTTCTGGATCACGTTCAACAACCGACCAGCCCTCTTCGAATGTTTTTACTCTGTCCAAAATTTCGTCTTTGCCTTTTTTATCCGTGTCCGCAAGCGCCTGAAGTTCCACGAGTTTATTTGCCATCTTTTCCTGCTCACCTTTCCACGTTGCAACGAGCGCATCAAAGTCACTTTTTTTCTCTTGCATCATCTTAGGACCCCGTTCCTGCACGTGTTCTACAGCATCAAGAATCCCATCTTGCACTTGATAGCGTTCTTCTGCGGTAAACTCGTGCTCAAATAAATCGCTTTTAACAAGTTCGTCGAGTAACACGCCGTTTTGCAAATACTGTTCGAGTTTTGCTTTTACACCCGGCTCCACGTGATCAAGTACCATGCTTTTGAGCTCATCTGCACCCGCGTGGCCAACCAGTTCGTTGTACGCACGGCGATAGGCAAACTCGGCCTTGCCAACTGTGACAAGTGCATCATGAATCTGCTCTTCGGTTGCATCAAGGTTGGCCACAAGCTCAGCGTGCAACTTCATAGCCTGTTCACGCACTTGATCTGGTACGCCTGGCGAGAGCTTCTTGATAGCGATGGCAAACTCGTCAAGAAAGGATTGATGAGGATGAGACATAATGAGTCTATCGTAACCTGCCGTTTGATTTCTAACAACCAGGATCAATCCATACAGCGTTTTGTGAGACAGGGGTGTAGGACCGGTAATCCATTAATGAGTTGACAACGAGAGGTCATGGTAGCAGATGAGGTTTGCTGTAAATGCATTGAGTGCTTGATCGATGAATACATGCTTTGCTCAAACGAATTGAT
>JGI1358J11329_10001880_pt1 | contig 16824 bp, 18 predicted proteins | sample Subgroupgradi54m_FD_11329 | JGI IMG/M metagenome (IMG submission 11329)
GGGCGTTTAGCTCAGCTGGTTAGAGCACTTCCTTTACACGGAAGGGGTCTCAGGTTCGAGTCCTGAAACGCCCACCATTTCCATGACCATAAAAAAAGACGAACTCAAACGACAACTCCGCTTCTGGGATTCTGTCGCGATCAACATCGGTATCATCATTGGTGTTGGGATTTTCCGTGTTCCAAGTACAATCGCAAGATATCTCGATTCGCCCTCTTTAATCCTCACAGCTTGGCTGATCGGGGGTCTCATCGCTCTTCTCGGTGTTTTCTGTTATGCGGAGTTAGCATCCAATTTTCCGGAAACAGGTGGAACTTATGTATTCCTTCGTGAAGCTTATGGAAAGTTTGTTGGATTTTTGTATGGTTGGGCTGAATTTTCAATCAACCGCGCAGCGACTATAGCGGCTGTCGCTTATGTCTTTTCAACTTATCTTCAAAATCTGATTCCTTTTGGAGTTCAAAATGAAAAGTGGGTGGCACTTTCAGCGATTGCTGTTTTTACATGTGTTAATATGTTCGGAGTACACTTTGGCATTAAAGCGCAGCATGTTTTAAGTTTCTTTAAAGTTTTTGCCGTTTTGGCGATTTCATTTGTTATCTTTTATTTTTCTAAATCTGTCACTTCTCCAGCGTTGTACACTGCTTCTCATCATCCCATTCAATTCGCAACAGCTTTGATTCCCATTCTTTGGACCTACGGCGGGTGGCATGAAAGCACTTTTATGTCAGGGGAGTTTCATGACACCAAGGCAGAATTGCCCATTTCATTAATTTCGGGCGCTTTGTTAGTAACAGGACTCTACGTGCTGATTAACGCAGCTTATCTGCATGTTATATCACCGGCAGAAATGGTTCAGAGTAAAGCGGTAGCCTCTGATGCGCTCACGAAAGTTTTTGGTTCTGTAGGCGGTGTCATGATGACCGTCGCAATTTTGATTTCATCTTCCGGAGCATTGAATTCAAATATTTTAACAGGAGGGCGAATTCCTTTTTCTGTGGCCCAGGATGCCGAACGCTTAGCGTGGTTCGGAAAGGTGGATGGCCGTTTTGGAACGCCGCTTCGCTCCATTTTGCTGAACGGTATTTGGGCGTCTATTTTGGTGTTGTGGGGAAATTTTGAACAAATCCTCTTTTTTAATTCGTTTCAAATTTGGCTCTTTTTTATCTTAGTGGGCGCTAGTGTATTTCTGCTCAGACGAAAACATCCGCAAATAAAAAATTATTCAATGATTGGATATCCGCTAGTTCCTATTCTGTTTACATTAGTTTCGATTTGGTTGTGCTGGACCACGATTCAAAGCGCGCCAAGAGAAGCCTTGTTTGGGGCGCTTATTATTTCAGCTGGCATTCCTATCTATTTTTTAACCAGCAAAAAAGGAAGCGCTTCTCCTTATAAATCAATTGTCTAAGAGAGGGTTTTTAGATATACTTTTCACTCACCATTTAAATGGGGGCGTAGCTCAACTGGTTAGAGCATCAGATTGTCGATCTGAGGGTTGCGGGTTCAAGTCCCGTCGCTCCCGTATTTTTCGCCGCGTGGCTCAAAATACGACTGCAACCGTAAATGAAAAGAAACTGGTTGGTTGCCGCCGCTTTTTTATTGAGCGAAAAATACGCCCCAGGAGGCGCTTTTTGCCGACGTGGGGCTTCCTTGGCAGAAACCAGATTTTAACTTCTAACCATTTATGAAACTTAAAGATCGAGTCGCTTTAATTACAGGTGGCGCACGAATCGGCCAAGCTGTGGCAAGTGCGCTAGCGGATCGCGGAACTCACCTTGCCCTGACTTATCGGACGTCTAAATCCAGCGCCGAAGAGGTCGCAGCATTTGCGAGGGCCAGGGGTAGGCGGGTTCTCCTTATAAAAACTGACCTTACACTTAATAAAAATATTGCCGATACTATTTCACAGGTAAAGCATACGTTTGGACAGCTTGATATTTTGGTCAATATGGCGTCCACTTTTGATCAAAAGCCGCTGATAAAGTTAACGGCGAAAGATTGGGAGCATGGCTTGGGGACTAATTTACATCATGTTTACCAACTCTCCCTTGAAGCGGCCAAGCTAATGAAAAAAAATAGATATGGCCGAATCATTAATTTTTCGGATTGGGCGGCTGCTAGTCATCGACCGAGATATACTGATTTAGCGCCTTATTATGTTGCAAAAGCAGGCGTTAGTGCTGTGACAGAAGTTCTTGCTTTAGGTTTAGCGCCCGATATTTTGGTAAATGCGATTGCACCTGGACCAATTTTAGCGCCTCCTAAACTGACGAAAAAAGAACATCGGGAAGTTATTCAGGCAACGCCATTAAAAAGATGGGGCGGATCAGACGAAATTGCGAAAGCAGTTGTTTTTTTAATCGAATCAAATTTTATTACGGGTGAATGCATTCGTGTTGATGGCGGACGGCATCTTTATTAATTAATAATTAATTTTATATCGTCTAACTTTTAACAAAGGAGTCACCGATGGCATTTAGCGCAACTAGTAAGAAAAGCGGCAGGACCTTTTATCTTCATTCAAAGGAAGTTACCCTGCGTGGCGGAAGAAAACAAAGAATCTATTATTTTGCAGGTGAAGTGAAGCCGGAGGCGGTGGATAGTCTGCCGCCAGGTTATGTGCTTGGTGAAAACTCAAAAACCGGGCTTCCAATTCTCAAAAAAGCCTAGGGTTTATTTTTCTTTTTAGGAATTTCCTCATGAGCTATGAGCCTTGTCGATGAGTGTCGTTGCAATTACTTTAGGTGGTGGGCGGGGAAGACGGCTTTTTCCTTTGACCCTATATCGATCAAAACCGGCAGTTCCGATCGGTGGAAAATATCGTCTTGTTGATATTCCCATATCAAATTCACTTCATTCCGGTATCAATCGCGTTTTTGTTTTAACCCAATATAATTCTGCTTCCCTCAATAACCATATTCACAATACGTATAAATTTGATTATTTTAGCCGTTCTGCTGTGATTTTACTGGCTGCCGAACAGACGCTTTCTAGTGAACAGTGGTTTCAAGGAACCGCTGATGCAGTTCGCTGCCATCTTCCGCATTATCATTTAAAATCCGAAGATGAAGCCCTGATCTTGTCGGGAGATCATCTGTATCGCATGGATTATCAAGAACTTCTTAATTTTCATCGTGAGAAGAATGCAGACGTAACCATTTCAGCAATTTTAGTCCCCGAAAAGATGACTCATGAATTTGGAATTCTTAAAATGGAGAAAGATTCAAAGATTTCCGAATTCCGCGAAAAGCCAAAGACGAAAGAGGAACGTGAAGGTTTAGAATCAAACGAGAAGGGGCATTATTTCGCTTCCATGGGAGTTTATTTGTTCAAAGCGTCTGTCCTGATCGATCTTTTAAAAGGGACTGAGGCAGATTTTGGTAAAGAATTGATTCCGAGAGCGATTCGTGAATACAAAAGCTATGGTTATTTCTTTGATGGCTATTGGCGAGATATTGGTACCATCCAGGCTTTCTATAAAGCCAGCCTGGAATTGACCGGGCCATATCCAAAATTTCGGTTTCATTCTCCCAAGGGAAATATTTTTACGCATCCTAGATTTCTGCCTCCTTCACAAATTCTTTCTTCAAAAATTGACAACTCCCTTATTTCTGAAGGCTGCGTTTTGCGAGATGCGCATATTGAAAATGCCATTGTGGGTTTAAGAACGGTCATTCATAAGAAAGCGACCATTAAAAAAGCAGTCATTATGGGGGCGGATTATTTTGAATTTGAATCTTCCGATTCAAGTGAAATTCCGCTTGGGATCGGAGAAGGAACCACCATTGAAAATGCGATTGTTGATAAAAATGCGCGCATTGGCCGTCATGTGACGATTAAAAATGTAAAAGGAGTAGAAGAGGAAGACGGAGAGAACTACCATATTCGGGAAGGAATCGTAATCATTCCTAAAGATGTCGCCATTCCAGACAAAACCGTCATTTAATCATGAGTCTCATTAAACGTTATTTTTTAACAGGAGGAGTGTTGATTGGCGCGCTTATTGTTATAGTAAGCGCTGTTCGATTGACTTATCACACCGCGGGATCTGAAAATTATCAAAACATAAAACTTAAAGGGCCCAAAAACGCTCCAATCCAAGTTGTTATTTACAGTGATTTTGAATGTCCTGCGTGCCGAGTTGCCGTTCAACCCATGGAGGAGCTCAGGGCTGAATTTGCGGACGTGATGCAAGTTGAATTTCGTCATTTTCCTTTAGAACGAGCCCACCGGTGGGCGCTGATGGCAGCAACTTTTGCCGAATGTGCGGCGGAACAAAATAAATTTTGGGAGCTGCACGACCGATTGTATGCAGAGCAGCCCATTTGGTCTAAGTCAGAAGATGCCATTCCTTCTTTTGCGAGTTATGCACAAGAACTTAATTTAAATCGCGAAGCGCTCGAACGATGTATTGAAATTCCAAAAACGTTAGTCAAAATCCATCGTGAACGAGCGATGGGTGAAAAACAAAAGGTTCAATCAACGCCTTCCATTTTCATTAATGGTCGTCCGTTAATCGGCGCGCTTCAACTAAAAATCCACGGAAAAGAGATTGTGCTTGATGAACTTCAAAAGGCAGGTCTAAATTCTGATGGTTCTAAAAAATAAAATGCGTTTTATTTTGTTTCTCATGCGTATTTTTGTTGGAGGGGTTTTCATTTATGCCGCTTGGGGAAAATTGATGGCGCCGGTTGAAAATTTTGCAGCCGTCATTGAAGGCTATCAATTTCTAAAAACGCCTTTTAACTCATTCGTTGCTCACTTTTTCCCGTGGCTAGAACTTATTTTTGGAACCTTTCTTACAATTGGCTTTTTAACAAGGATAAGCGCAGCCGTCCTTTCAGTTTTTTTGGGTGTTTTCGTTTCACTTCTTCTACGAAGTCTTTGGCTCCACTTACCAATTTCAGAATGCGGTTGTTTTGGTTCCGGAATTACATTAGCTCCATGGCAAGCTCTCATCTTAGATTCAAGTCTTTTAATGGTGTCATTTATTGTGATTTGGTCTAAACCGCTTTTTTCGAGTTTGGATGAAAAACTTCTTTGATAAACATTTCATCGGTTCAAACAAATTCAAAGCAGATTAAATTCTTTCGTGCGGGAGGATTGATTTTTGTATGTTTATTAGTATGCTTTAACGCTTGTGCAGGAAAAACAAAGACCGATGATGAAACTCGTCTCCCGGTTTCTATTGATTCAAGCCCTGCGATTGGAAATCCAAAAGCACCTGTAACAATTGTTGAGTTTACCGATTTCGAATGCCCTTTCTGCGGGAGGGTGCAGGGAGCGCTTAAGCAAATACGAGCGATTTATCCTGACCAAGTGCGACTTGTGTTTAAAAATTTTCCACTTAAATTTCATCGACATGCGCTGACTGCTCATTTAGCAGCCTTATGTGCCGATGATCAAGGAAAGTTTTGGGAATATCGTAATTTGCTTTTTGAAAACCAAAAAGCGCTCAAAAAAGACGATCTTCTCAAATATGCTGAAAATGTGGGGCTTTCCATCGATACTTTCGAAAATTGTTTAAAACACGAAACTCATGCTGATAAAATTGATGATGATATTGAAGAAGCTGGTAATCTTGGAGTTCAGGGTACGCCCGCTTTCTTAATCAACGGCAGAGCTTTTGCCGGCGCGATGCCTTTTTCTGATTTTCAGCAAATCATTGAAGAAGAGCTTTCAAAGGCTAAATCGCAAAGTCCTATTGCAGGGCAGACTTGACAAAACTCATTTCATTTGTATGATTCGCTGTCTACGGCCAGGTAGCTCAGTCGGTAGAGCAGAGGACTGAAAATCCTTGTGTCGGCGGTTCAATTCCGTCCCTGGCCAATTTTTGTTTTCTACTCCTTCTTGGCAACACCCCGCTTTTTTGATAGGCTAATGAATCAATGAAAAAGCAATGCATTGTCGGAATCGACATCGGCGGAACTAAGATTGCAGTGAGCCTTGGAACTCAAAAAGGCAAAATCCTTGGGAAAACTATTTTCTCTTCCGGAAAAAATAAAAAAGCATTAGAGTTGCTTAACCAGATTCAATTCTCCATTTCTGAACTTTTGTCCGAACATGGACTCATCGAACGCTACTTGATAGGCATCGGAGTTGCAGTTCCCGGTGCTATTGACCCGCACCGCCAAATCGTTCTTAAGTCGCCAAATTCGAAGTGTTGGGAGAATTTTCCGATACGGCCTATGCTCATGCGCAAGTTTCGGGTTCCAGCTATTGTTGAAAATGATGCCAATGCGGCAGCGCTCGGAGAACAACATTTTGGCTTAGGCCGTGGGGTTAATGATTTTTTATATATTACGGTAAGCACTGGGATTGGTTCCGGAATTGTGATTAATGGGCGTCTTGTGCGCGGGGAAGCCGGAACTGCAGGTGAAATTGGGCATATGACCATGGTGAAAGACGGGTTTCCATGCCATTGCGGCAAACGAGGATGTCTTGAAGCCTATTCAAGCGGAACGGCAATTGGTGAGTATGTTCGGCAAGCGATCAAAAAAGGAGCTCGCTCTGCGTACTTTAAAAAGGTAAAATTAAAAGACATTACCGGACAATTGGTAAGTCAGGCTGCCAAGGACGGGGATCAACTTGCTATTCAGGCAAGAGCAGTGGCAGCCGATTTCTTAGGTATAGGGCTGGCAAATGTAATCAATCTTTTAAATCCCAAACGGATCATCCTAGGCGGTGGTGTCATGGAATATGTTGATCATTTTTGGGTCCCTATGATGGAAGCTGCACGCCGGGAAGCTTGGCCGATGGCGTTTCGATCTTGTGAGATTGTTCGCTCGAGACTCGGGAAAAATGTGGGGGATTTAGGGGCTATGGCGCTGGTGTTGGAAGCGCAAAAAAAGTAAAGATTAATCGTTGCACCCGCACCGACCTTGATAAATTATATGGGAAGTCAGTACTGTACTTACTTTCATTAACTTAACTAAATCGGTAGTAAGTACTGTACTGATTACCAATTTAGTTTTATTAATGAGAATCAGTGCTGGCGCGAATCTCGGTATATTAAAAGAAATAGTTAAGGTTATTCGCGCCCGTAGCTCAATTGGATAGAGTGACAGGCTTCGAACCTGTAGGTTCCGAGTTCGATCCTCGGCGGGCGCATATATATAACCAAAGGAATCAAATGCGAAAAGGAATTGCGAGCGTTTTAATTCTTTTGTTTCTGACAAGTTGTGCTCATCAAAGCCAGTCAATTACCGATTCTTCCCACTACTCAAAAGTTGAAATGGAGCTTGGCGAGGCGATTCATCGTCAGATTCTCCAAACCACTCCTGTTTATAAAGAGGAAGCGCTCAATCATTATGTCCAATCCATTGGGCAAAAATTAGCCGCGGTTGCCGATCGGAAAAACATATCCTACCGGTTTGTAATTTTAGAAGACGACCGGATTTATGCCACTCACGCTCCGGGGGGCTATGTTTATATTACAACGGGCTTCTTTCGGTTTTTAGAAAGCGAAATAGAACTTGCGGGTATTTTGGCACAGGAAGTGGGATTACTTCAATACAAGGACCCGCGTTTATCCAAAGCTAAAAAAGCGTTTGATCTTTTTATCCGTACGGGAAGTTATGTGGGACCTGCTTTTGGAAGCATCGGAGCCTTATCTGTCGTGGGGCTTGCTTTAATTGGAGGTTTGGCTTCACGAGATAAATCGCTTGTCGAACGCACTAAAAATGCAGATAGAAGAGCACTTCAGTACATGCTAAAAAGTAATTATGATCCCCAAGGCTTAATTGATCCACTGCGCCGTATGGCTGATTCAAACTCTCAGTATCGTGCTTATCTCTATGATTATCTGCAATCGCACCCCATTTCTCAGGAACGATTTAACAAGCTGGATATGGAATTCGCAAAGCTTTCATTTGAGGATAAACGGTTTGATGCGCACCGGGAAGTTTACATGACAATGACAGAGTCTGTTCGAAGCACTTTTCAGCGAAAGTAGACTAAAAGATCTGTTTTAGAGGATTTCAGGAAGGTTAGTTTGAGTAAGAATATCGTCTAAAGAAATTTCGATCGCCGCAAGTTCTGAACGTTTTTCTTTCAAAAATCGAGCAATTCTTTCCACCTGAGTTTTTTCCAATCGTGTAAATTCAATGCCATGGAAAGTAACATGTCGGTCTTCGTGTTTTTTCTTAACGGTGTATTTGATTAATCCGGTGAGATAAACATATTCCTTATCACTTAGCCATATTTTTAAATTCAGTTCTTGACCTTTTTTTAGTTCAAAACTTGAAATCAAGCACAAGCCGCCTTCCGAAAGATCATAAATTTGGGCTTGGAGGAGCATAGTGTCTTCGTTAAAGCCTACATCGGCACGGAGCGGAATTTTCAAGCGTGCGAAAGAACGGCGTTCGATTTCACCTTCAGTAGGAACAGTGGCAAGGCCAGAGAAGTCAAGTTCTTCAGCCACTTGTTCAGCCGCTCGGTCCATGACAAACGTATTAAACCACTCTCTTCCTTTTTGCTCCATAAATGTGAATTTGATTCCATAAAGATAAGGCGGTCCGGTTTTGGTGGCCCAAGCTACTTCACCCTGCGCCTCAATCGCTTTATTTTTAATGTTTAAGAGCAGTCTCAGTGATGTTCCAATAGGCAATTTTATCTCATCTTCAATACAAAGCCCGCCTCTGGATAAATTTCGAATTCTGATATTATGAGTTTTGCCAGCTCCGTCTTGATATTTTGCTTTTAAAGATGCAGGCGCAGATAATGACGTGTTTGAAATTGAATCAGCGCTAGTCATATTTTTATCATCGATTGCATCTTCGGATAGTACTGCCGGAGAAACCGAAGGAACAGCTAAATGTTGAGCCATTTGCTTTATTGGAAGTTCAGGATAATTATAACTGAGATGTTCGATATATTCAGGCTTTGCATCTTTAAGCACATCTGAAGCTTGAGTAAAGAAATAAGAAAAATCGTCCTGATTCCATCTGAAGAAATTAGAAATTTTTCTGAGTTCCAGCTTTTTTCCAAGGAAAAGCTTGAAAAGCCCAGGCGTTTTTTTTGCCCGTCCCTCAATATTATCAAACGTAAGCCGCATGGCAATCGAAGGATTTCCATTTACAGATTCGTAGATTCGTTCATCTCCAAATTGTTCAAAATAAAGAGAAGAGTAAAGAAATTTGTGGATTGGATTCATAGCTATACAAAGATCCGTTATTTGGGCTGTATCACGGGCATACCAAAAAATGGGCTTAAAAATTTGGTATAAGCAACGCAGGCGTTCCGCAAAATAAATAGGCCTAATGCCTTTACTGATGACTTGTGAATTTAAGGCTAGGAGCGATACTTCACAGAGCCGTCTACCAGCCTTTCTTAAGGCCTGGACTTCTTCAGGATAAACGCACTCCATCGGAAGGCCTAGAGGAGAATCAAAGATTAAAGAAGCGGTTCCAAGAAGCGTATTTTTCCGCCACAGGCAAAATGTGACGGTATCAGGAAGGGTATTGTAAATTGAAACACGCATATTGGAAGGATTTTGGGGACAATAGCCTTTTTTGAAGTATTCTTGATAAACGAGCCGAAAGGCTTCTTCAAACTGCTCTCGTCGTGTTGCAAACTCTACTCTTTCTTTTGCGAGTTCTTGGACAGCCACTATTTTTCCCTTGGGTTGTACTCTGGTTGACTGCGCCCAAACTCTAATCACTTTAAAGGGTAACACTCGATCAGGCGCTTTGCAAATCCCCCTTAAAATTAGCTATTTAGGCCATTAAGCTAGTTTTAAGGTATATCTTGTTTAATATGTCAAACATTAGCAATTATAAACGACGTTTTGACTATTTTTTTAAACACATCTTAAGTCATTTATATATATATAGTTATGTCAAATATATATTTTTGTGTTTAAAATAATTAACTTAATGGTGCATAATTGAGTAAACTTAACCCATGAAAAACTGTGAATTGTTCATCATTCTAAACCTTATTGCACCAGAGTGTTCCAAGAAAACTTTTGTTATATTTTAGGAATGGCCTGAGCTGGCATGTTACATGCATTAACTAAGACTTTCCTGGACAAATAGGGAAATAGGGGTAAAAACATGATTCATAAGATAAAGTCACTATCAAATAGAGGAGGAATAAAATCGTGAATGGGCGTTTAACCATCACCGATGTGGCAGAAAAAATCGGAGTTACGACCAAGACACTAGTCCGCTGGGAGAAATCCGGAAAGATTCGGAAACCCAAGAGAGACTGGAAAGGCTGGAGGTTTTATTCAGACGATGACCTTGCGGATATCCAGCGTTTTGTCGGTACAGTGTATGAGTTATAAAAAATTTTTGAAAGTGAGGAATTTTGTAATGAAAAATATTTTAAATAGAGGCGTGACAGTAGTTGTATTGATCATGCTGTTTACAGGAAATCAGCTAGCATATGCTGAACCGCTCTTGTATAGAGGAAGTCAGCAAGAAGGTAACGGAAAAAATTCGAACGTTCAAAATGGTCAAACACCGGTAGTTCCTGTTCTTTATGGTGCCAATTATGATCCTCAATTTTCTCAATACTCAAGCTTTATGCAAGCACCCACTTATAGTCAAGGCGCTCTACAACAACAGTATGGGCAATCCCCGTACGGCGCTGGTCCGGCAGGTAATAAAAATCCAGGCGCTGTAAATCCGGCTGATCCTTATTCGGCTTCTGAAGTTTCTCCTTACTCACATTATTCTCCCTATATGGAAATTGTAGGGGAAGGTTCTGATTACAAATTGGGCATCGATGATGTCGTTACTGTTATTGTGCGGAATCAACCTGATTTTTCCGGCCGTTTCATAGTTGATCCAGAGGGAAATGTCCAATACAACTTTGTCGGCGATATCAAAGCTGATGGCAAAACAAAGGAAGAATTGAAAGCTGAGATTATCAAGCGACTCGGCCGGTTTGTTCGGTATCCAGAAGTGGCCGTCATGATTTCCGAGTACAGAAGCAAAGCGGTTTATGTGATGGGCTTTGTCAATGCCCCAGGCAAATATGCCATGAAAGGCAATCACATTTCTGTAAAAGAAGCCATTGTAGCAGCCGGACTTCCCCGAATGGATGGCTCGCTTGATCGAGTTTATGTTATTCGTCCGGATAAAAATACAAAAGATGGAAAACCCGGAAAGAAGAAAGTAAATTTAAATAAAATCCTGAACAAGGGTCTTACGGCAGATGATTTTCTTCTCGAACCAGGTGACACCATTGTCGTGAATCAACGCTACTTTGATAAGTTTGTGAATGGTTTTTCTCGAATTATCGGTCCTGTATTTCAGTCAGCCGCAGTTTATGACCTTAGTTTCGGGGCTCCTACACATGGTATTTTCGGGGGAAATAAAAAGAATTAGTATGCGTAAACATTCTAGTGTGAAACGGCTTTGGCATTCAGGAATGTGTCATACGCTTTATTTTTTGCCGTTACTGATTATGGGTGGGCGGTTAGCCGCTAAGATCATTTTGAATATATGGAATTTGATTGAACCAGGCGGACATACGCAATCGTTTCAACAAACAATTTCTTAAGAAAAATTTGAAGGTTTAAAGGAGAATTAAAAAGTGAATTTAAGTAATGTAACTCAAACCCTAAGACTCAGAGAATATTATTATCTGCTCTTGAGACACAAATTGGTCTTCGCATGGATCGTCGCCATTTGTTTGACCTTTGCGACCCTTTCTACTTTTTTCATGACCAAGATTTATAGGTCTGATACGGCTCTTTTGATTAGAGATGAAGAAATTTTAAATCCATTAATCTCCGGATTAGCAATTGCACCTTCCACGATCTCTCGTCTTCGCACCCTTAAAGAAGAGCTCTTGTCTTGGCAGAGGCTTACTCTTTTGGTAGAACAGCTGAAGCTTGATAAGGAAGTTAAAAATCCATTGGAGTATGAAAAATTAATCAAAAGTCTGCGAAGTAATATCGCAGTTAAAATGGGTGGTTCACAAATCATTACGGTGAGCTTCGAAGGGCCTGATCCTAAACGTGCGCAAAACATTGTCCAAACGCTTGCTGACATCATTATTGGAGGAACTCTCACTTCTCAGAAGGTTGAAACATCAAGTGCCATTCGTTTTATTAACGAGCAACTCGAAAGTTACAGAAAAACATTGGAAAAATCAGAAGAGGAATTAAGAAAATTTAGAGAAATTTATGCTTCGACCCTCCCAGTAGCAACTCAAATGAATGAGCAACTCGTCAATTTGAAATTGCAGCTTAATAATTTGCTGATTGAAAATACCGAAGAACATCCCGCGGTGATTCAAACTCGTAAACAAATTGCAGCTCTTGAAGACCAGCGCGATATCCAAATGCGTAAAGCAAAAGCAGAAGGTGTAGACATTGCTCCGGAAGAATATGCAAAGCTTGTCTCAAGCGTTCCGCGACAGGAGCAGCAACTTGCAAAACTTCAGCGCGATTATATGGTCAATGCCAATATTTATGAGTCTCTTCTTCAAAGACTTGAAACAGCAAAAATTTCTGAAACGCTTGAACAATCTGAAAAGGGACCTAAATTCCGAATTTTGGAACCAGCGCGTCTTCCGCTTCAGCCGGTAAAACCCAACAAGATTCTCGTTGTCCTTGGAGGTTTTCTGGTTGGAATGTTGGTCGGCGGTGTTGTAATTTATCTCTTAGATTTGAGCAATACGTCGATTCGTACGGTGGATGAAGCCCGGAATATTCTTTCTTTTCCGATTTTCGGTTCCATACCTCCCATTAATCCAGAAGAGCTTTTGCTTCAAGAAAGCCTGAGGAGGACTGGAAGTGTATAAAACTTACTACGGATTTCGTGAAGTTCCGTTCAATCAAACGCCGGACTCCGCGTTCTTCTTTCCGTCCGAAAAACATAAAACTGCCCTTGATGCGTTGGTCTATGCCATTAAGCAGCGTAAAGGATTTGTGGTGGTTACGGGAGAAATCGGTTCCGGAAAAACTACAGTTGCCCGCACACTTTTAAAAAAGATGGGCGGCGATATCAAAAGCGCCGTGGTGACAAATACTTTTTTGAGTCCCAAAGGAATCATTACTTTGATTCTTGAAGATTTAGGTGTGGTTTACAAGCCAGGTTCAAAGGAGAGGCTCCTTTTGCAGCTCAATGAATTTTTGCTGGCCGAAGCCCGCCAAGATCAAGATATCGTTCTTTTAATTGATGAAGCTCAGAACTTGAGCCCCCAGTGTCTAGAAGAAGTCAGGATGCTGTCAAACCTCGAAACCGAAAAAGACAAGCTACTTCAAATTGTTTTGATTGGCCAGCCAGAACTCAGGCGTAAATTAGAAATGGCCCGACTGGAACAATTTAGACAGCGCATTGCAATTCATTATCACATTGGTCCACTGAATGAGAATGAAGCAAAGCAGTATATTTTGCATCGCTTAAATTATGCCAAAGCCAACGGGCGCGATTTAAACGGACTCTTTGAACCCAAAACGTTTGATCTGATTTATGATTTTTCACATGGTCTGCCTCGTTTGATTAACAAACTCTGCGACCATGCACTTTTTATCGGTTTCGTTTCTGATGCGAAGGCCATTACGCCTTCGATTATTCAAGAAGCGATTCACGAACTTCGTTTTAGAGAGGAAAGAAAACATGAGCAAATTTTCCAAAGCGCTTGAAAAAATCCAAAAGGAGAGAGAATCCAAAATTCCTGAATTTGAAAAGAAATCACCCAGTTTTGAGATTCCAGAAGGAGCCCAAAACCCTCCAGCAAGTTGGGATCGAGGAATTCCGGTCGTTCGAAACGCAAAACCGGACACTCGGATTGTAACATATCACTATCCCACTTCAACTTTGACAGAGCAATATCGAATGCTGTGTCATAACTTAAAAACCCAGTTAGATCAGCAGGGAGCTAAGGTCATTTTGGTGTCGAGTTCTATTCATGGAGAAGGAAAGAGCATTACGACAACCAATTTGGCGCTGGCTCTTACCGAAATGGGAGATGCTAAAGTTGCTCTGATTGATGCTGATCTTAGACGTGGGAAAATCGGTGAATATCTAGGTCTCAAAAACGATCTTCCAGGACTTTCTGGCTTCTTGAGTAATGGTTTAACCTTTAAGCAGGCGATGGTCCGGAGTTCAATTGATAATTTGACCATCATACCTGCTGGCCAATTGACCAATAACCCAACATCTCTTTTGGGTTCAGAAAAATTCCGTACGTTAATTGCCGAACTCAGAACTCACTTTGATTATGTTTTAGTGGATTCGCCTCCTATTATGGCGGTTGCTGATGCGGGAATTTTGGGCCGTGACACAGACGGTCTTTTGATGGTCATTCAAAGCGGCCGAACCCCTAAGAGCGTTATTGCCCATGCGAACATTTTGTTCAAGCAGGCGGGCATCAAGATGTTGGGTTATGTACTCACGAATGTTGAGTTTCAGTCTGCCGATTATAAGTATTACTATTACTCCTATGAACAGGATTCAGAGGATCAAGTCAACAAAACCTTTATGGACCGCATTTTAGACATGAAGGATAACGTTATTTCGCGGTTAAAAAAGACAGGTTCTATATTAGAGAACAAAGAGCAACAGTTTAACGATTGGTGGGACCGAAAACTATTAAAGAAGAAAACCGAACGCCAGTTTCCGCGGGCTATTAGCGGCGATACGGATGATCAGGATCAAGTTGGAGACGAATAAACAGCTGTCGCCCCAAGAGCGACACAAGAAAGAAGATGTGGTAGACTTTACCCATTGTATCAATTCAAGCAGGAGTACGCTAAGAGAACTGAGTGAAGATATTGAGGATTGCAAAGAAGACGAGTTGGTAACGGCGCAGGAATTCAGCCGATTTCGCAGTTTAGTCAAAAGTGCTGATTATTCATCAGGTCGTTATCTCCAGGCTTTATATCGAATGCAAACAGGGAAAAATTTAAAAAGTCCCAATCAACAGTCTTAATAGCAACTTCTTGTATCCTCGCGTAACCTTTTAGTAACCTCTTGTAACTTGAACTCTAATGAAAGGAATGGTTATACAGCATGGCAAAGTGTTTAGTCACAGGCGGCGCAGGTTTCATTGGATCGCATCTTGTAGATGCCCTTGTAGCAGAGGGTAACCAAGTACGGATTCTCGATAATTTATCGACTGGCAAGAAAGAGAATTTTGCACAATTAGGGTCTAAAGTTGAGCTTATCGCAGGAGATGTCAGAGACAAAGCCGCAGTTGAGAAAGCCGTAAAAGGAATGGATTATGTATTTCATATTGCAGCGCTTCGCGCCGTACTTCGTTCCGTCGATGATCCCGTTGAAACAAATGATGTCAATGTAACCGGAACGCTTAATCTTCTTCTTGCCGCAAGAGAAGCTAAAGTAAAACGTGTTGTTTCCACCTCATCCTCTTCAGTTTATGGAGATACCGAAAAATTTCCATGTCATGAAGATGATCTACCAAGGCCACAATCTCCTTACGCAGCTTCTAAGATTATGGGAGAATATTACTGCAAGATTTTCAGTAAGCTTTATGGTTTAGAAACCGTTTCTCTCAGATATTTCAACGTATTTGGCCCAAGACAAAATCCAGAATCAGTTTATTCCGCCGTTATTCCAATTTTTATCGACTGTCTCTTAAAAGGGGTTTCTCCGGAAATTCATTGGGATGGGAAACAATCCCGCGATTTTTCCTATGTGGATAATGTCGTAAAAGGAAATCTTCTTTCCATGAAGGCGCAAGGAGTTTCAGGTGAGGTATTCAACATTGCCTGCCATGAAGAATTTTCAGTTCTTGATATTTTTAACAATCTAAAAGACATTTTGAACATCAAGAATATCGAACCCATTTTCAAACCCAAAAGAGCAGGAGATGTCAGGAGAACATTTGCTGACATTTCAAGGTCTGAGAAGCTGCTTGGTTTTAAAGTGCAAACCCGCTTTCGTCCGGGTCTTGAAAAAACAGTTAAATGGTTCCTTGATTCAGGTGTTTTTAATAAAAGTGGAAAGAGTAAAAACAAGGTAGTGGCCTAATGAAAACCGAAACAAAGAGCACAACCTCCTTGGATGAAAAAATCCGCACCAAAAAAATAAAGGCCGGTGTCATAGGCTTGGGGTATGTCGGACTTCCTCTCGCGGTTGAATTTGCAAAGGCCGGAATTAAAGTGGTCGGAATCGACGTCGATAAAAACAAAATAGCGTCGATTCAAAAGAAAACTTCCTATATTCAAGATGTGCCTTCAGATACACTGGCCGACTTAGTCAATCAAAAAAAGATTTCAGCAACGTATGATTTCAGCGTCATTCAGAATTTGGATACTGTCAATATTTGCGTTCCGACCCCTCTCAGAAAATCAAAAGATCCGGATATTTCTTATATTGTAGCTGTCACCGAGGAAATCGCGAAGTATTTACATAAGGACATGCTGGTTATTCTTGAAAGTACGACTTATCCGGGAACGACGGAAGAAGTGGTTCTCCCAATACTAGAAAAGGGAGGCCTTAAAGTCGGCAAAGATTTTTATCTCGCTTTTTCACCGGAACGTGTTGATCCGGGCAATCCAAAATTTCATACTCGCAACATCCCGAAAGTCGTAGGTGGTGTAACGCCCAAATGTACAGAACTAGCCAAACGTTTTTATGAGCTTGCCATTGATAACGTTCACGCCGTTTCATCGCCAAAAACAGCTGAAATGGTGAAGCTGCTTGAAAATACATTTCGAAGCGTCAATATTGGTCTTGTAAATGAACTTTGCCAAATGAGTGAGAAGTTAGGCGTCAATGTATGGGAAATTATTGATGCAGCTGCAACTAAACCATTTGGATTTATGCCCTTTTATCCAGGGCCGGGTCTCGGCGGTCACTGCATTCCGATTGATCCTCATTATCTGGCTTGGAAAGC
>JGI1358J11329_10001885_pt1 | contig 16799 bp, 19 predicted proteins | sample Subgroupgradi54m_FD_11329 | JGI IMG/M metagenome (IMG submission 11329)
ATGTTCCTGACAATTTCGGATTTGGCGCGCGTTAGAAAAATTTTCTTAAAAGGACAGGACATTTTTTCGGTGTTCTGCCCTCAAGGTCTCGGGCAGGGCTTCAGAAATAAAAAACTTTAAAAACAAGAAATATTTAAATTAATTTTTTAATACGTTTTCTAAAGTTATAAAGGTGATACCAGAAGGAACTAACAACCACATCAAAAAAATCAGAATGCATTATCTCTTTGCCACCAAATTTCTTTTTGAAAATTGTTAGACCGTCCCAGCCTTTGTATATTTTATTTTCAGTGGCTATGCCACCGAAATTGTAATAATCACAACCAAACTGTTTAGCATGGCGAATTGCTTTCCATTGTGCCGAGTAAGTCGGCATACGATTTCTTTCTTCGTTACTCGAACCACCAAAAACATAGTTAGCAATTTTTCCAAAAACAATAATCAAATCAATGGCTAAAATTTTTTCACCATACCTTGCTATCGATAAATACGAATTTGTTTTAGAAAGATTTTGAAAAATATTTTTATAATAATCTTTTTTGTGGAGACTAAAACCATTTCTTTCAGCTGTTCCCGACATTAACTCATAAAAAACCTCAAAATATTTTTCAAAATCTTCAGTAATAATTTCTGCCGTTATTTCTTTTTTATCAGCTAATCGTATGGAGTAACGAGTTTTTTCGTGCATTTCCATGAGTATTTCATTTTCTGATTTTCCCAAACCAAGAAACCATTCTGCTCGTGGTTGAAAGTATGCCGAATGATAAGTATAAAAAGGTGCTTTAGTAAAAAATTTTGAAAGAGTATTGTTTGGAATTGGCGGAGTAAAATCAAGACGAACAAAAACAACATTTTCTGTTTTAGCAATTCTTTTTAACTCTTGTTTGATATAAGTAAAAAAATCATTTGAAAAATCTTTTGTAACTGGTCCATAAGGTATGTAAAAGTAGCTTTTTCCGAGCAAAAGCGGATATTTAATTATTTGAAAATAAGCGACAATTTCTTTATCGCTTGATACTAAAAATCTTTTTACTGTTCTGTCTAAATTTTTTTGCCAATCACCATAAAAACTCGCTTGCGTAAATGGAACATTTTCGCAAAAAATACTTGGGTCAAAATTTTCATCATTTCCGATTTCTCGGATTTCAAAATTATTCATTGTCTTGGTCGGGTTTTATTTCTAGCGGGAAAATTTTTGGTAACAAAAATCTCCCCACCAGAGAGAACGACAGCCCTTTCGAACTGCCCATAGCATCTTTCGATGACTACGACCCGACCAAGAGCGTCTCCTGATGAGGAGGTTGCTATCTTGGTCGGGAATTTCTTATTGTGCCATGCTTCGCTTTTGCAAAGTTTAGGCAGATTTTTACATCTTTGTCATTTTATACTTTTATAGTTTATCAAATTTCTTGTACTTCCGCCAGTTCAAAATTTTTTCCTTGACCGCAAATACCAGTATGCTATACTGTATCTACCATCGCCGTAAGGCGTCAACAGACCTCGCAAGAGGTCTGTAAATATATAAGCTAGATGTACTTTAAAGATTTTGATAAATGGAATATCGTTAAAAAACGAACTCACGATAACGAGTTAAAGGTCAGTATTCGTGCTGGCGAAATCCGTTGGATTTCCTGTGGCGTAAATGTCGGTAGTGAAATTGACGGCAAGGGCGAGTCTTTTACTCGTCCCGCTCTAATTGTTCACGTCGTTGGTGCCGTTCTCGCTCTCGTCGTTCCGCTCTCCACAAAATTAAAAGATGTCGCTGGTTATATTCCATTTGAATTTCAAGGCAAAACAACTTCTATTTGTGTTCACCAAATGAGGATAATTTCACAGAGAAGAATTCTTGCACGAAAAGGCCGAATTTCTGATAACCGATTAAAAGAAATCAAATCACAAATCAAAAAGTTTTTTGATTTGTGATTTATAAAATAGGTTTCCAATCCTTTTTGTTTTTCTGGGTTTTAAGCCCTGCCCGAGACCTTGAGGGCAGAACACCGAAAAAATGTCCTGTCCTTTTAAGAAAATTTTTCTAACGCGCGCCAAATCCGAAATTGTCAGGAACATTTTTTTCGGTGTCCGCCGAGGTACTCCGAGGCGGGGCTTCATTCCTCATTGGGATTATTTTCAAAAAACATTCGAACTTTGTTCAATAAGCACCGCCAGTGATTTTATGGCTTAGACAAAAGTGTTTTAGACTATAGGGTAAGGGGATTCGAACTGAAAAATATGACGCAGACAAAATTCAAACCCGAAGATCGATTACAGAAAACTTGGATACCCGAGGGTACAGTGGAATATAAGTCTTTCAAGCATGTCACCCAAGAAAACAAGTGGATTGCCGACACTCTAAAAAAAGAATTTTCACTAAGTACTGGAGACTTGGTATTAGATGTAGGGGGGCGTGAAGGAGATGTGGCACTTGCAATTCAAAAACCTGAATTTATTCATCTTGTTGATCCAGACCCAACTCTTAAATTACCTTTCACACCCGCGCTCTACTTGAGAGAGAAAATACAAAACGTAGATCTATCGGGGCACCAATACAAATTCGTTATATTTGGTCACGTTCTTGGTTATCTTGGGACACAAGCAGTGCAAGCAGAGGTATTTCGTAAACTATGCAAGCTAGTTGCTCCCAGAGGAACTTTAGCGTTGTTCTACAATCGGAACACAGGATACATGGGTGAACTCCTCAAATTTTCAAAAGAAAATCTACCGAGTGGCCACTATGATTATTTTGACGAGAACCTTTTCAAAGAACTTCCTAATGATGAATTCGATGTTCGCTTTGAAGATATCTCATTCGAATTAGACTATCCCTCGTATGAAGAACTTGCACGATGCTGCTGGTTCCTGTTTGGAGCGATGGATCAAGATATCAATGGTATAGCAGCAAAATTTTTACCGAAATTGAAAGCTGACTTATCCAAGCCCGCTTTCCCCATTGAAGAACGTCTCGCGCTTATAACCAGAAATCCTATGGGGAAGCTTCGTCACGAAACTCTTATTGCTTCTGCTGGTGCGTCTACCCGGCTAGCAGGGTCAAAGCTCTCTGACGAAGAGGTGGAGCAAATCAGTAAATCTTCCGCGCAAAAGTAGGGACATCGAATAAGACAGGATTTTCTTTGTAGATTCGCCTTAAATCACGTACAATTTTATCAACGCTCCCGAAATTGAGCCGTTTCGGTTCAAACTTCCGGACATCGTCCCCGCCAGTGATTTTTATCAATTAAACAAAGGGTTTTTTGGAATAGCGAAAAAGGGATTCGAACTATATGAAAAACACCGAAGCCGCGTTTCACTGGATCGTCGATATTCTCGAGAGTCGCGGGATAAAGTATAAAATCTCTGGCGGTTTTGCGGCACGTGTATATGAAGTTAATCGCGAACTTGCTGATATTGATATCGAGGTGGCAGATGCTGATATTTTAAAGATTGTTGACGATGTAAAACCATTTATCATATTCGGCCCTAATCGCTACCAAGACGATAACTGGGGTCTTGAATTGATGACACTTAAATATGAGGATCAGGAAATCGATATCGCAGGAGCGGAAGCGAAGATCTTTAATCAAGAGGCGAAACAATGGGAACCGTGTTCTGGTAACATGCAGAGCATTGAAATGAAAGAAGTTTTTGGGAAAAAGGTTCCAATAGAATCTAAAGAATCACTTATTGCCTATAAATCTAAACTTGCCCGTGAAGTGGACTTAGAGGACGTAAGACAACTGCAAGGACTCACTAGCCAATCTTCCTCATAACAAAGCGTAAGCGCACAAAAAAGAACCTTGGTATATCGCCTCCGCAGAAAAAAGCTTACATGAAAAGAAAAATTGTTTTGTTTGATTTTGATGGCGTAATAATTGATTCTTTTGCCCTCTGTTTCGAGGTGAGCAAGATGGTGTGTCCTCACATCACCGAAGACGAGTATCGAAAGCGTTTCGAAGGAAATATCAATGATTGGCAAGAACCATTACATACGAGCGAATGCAGGTCAGACGTAGACTTTTTTAAAGAATACGCCTCAAGGACAAAAGACATAAAACCGGTTCGGGGAATTTTAGAAGTTATCAAGAATCTTGAGCGTGCTTATACGCTTATCATTATTTCATCGACAATCACAGATCCTATTCAAGAATTTCTGGAACGGTACGGGGCCGCACAATATTTTACACAGATTATGGGTAACGACGTGCATGCAAGTAAGGTAGAAAAAATAAAAATGATTTTTTCGAAATACGGCGCAAGCTCTAACCAATATGTTTTTATCACTGATACGTTAGGTGATATGAAGGAAGCTTCGCGAATGGGGATTGGAACAGTTGGGGTCGGTTGGGGGTTTCAAAGCAAAGAAACGCTTCTTGGGGGCAATCCATTTCGCATCGTCGAAAGCCCAGAAGAACTCTTAACTGTAATCCCCACTTATTTTGAAAATTCCCCGACCAAAGCACCTTAACCCCACGCTTGAAACGAACCTCCAAAAACCCTTACACTGATTGAATGGAAAAAGACTTTTCAAAACTTTTAGTTAAAGATTACAAATATTGGTTGGTTAACGTTCATGAGAATCAGGGTTGTTTGGGGCGCTGTGTTGTGTGGTGCAAAAGAAGTAACGCGTTGGATCTTGCTGATGCTACAAAAGAGGAACGAGAGGAATTGTTCAAAATTCTAAAAGAACTCAGAAAAGCTTGCGAGAGCCTGTTTCAGTCCGATTGGTTTAACTACGCTTTTTAGGCAATACAACAAAACATCTACACGGACATTTTATTCCTCGATACGCGAAGCCGAAAATTTTTATGGGAATTACGTTTGAAGATAAGTTCTACGGCCATAATTACAAAACCGACCACAGCTTTATTACTCCAGGGTCGGTTTTATTAGAAGTAAAATTATTGCTTCAGAAGACGTTGGAATAAACATCAACTAGGCACGCCGTAAATGAAAATAAAAATAACCTTATCGATTCTGTTGCTTGTTATCGTCGCTTTCTTATGTCTTTTGATAACGAGCAAATTATCTTCTGCTCCACAATTACCGAGCATCGGGTACAAAAACATGATGTACGGCTTTAGTGTTGCTTTGCCGAACGATTGGAAAGGATACTCCGCGACTACCGATAAGTGGACTGGTAATGCTATTAATGACCAACTTGGCGAAAAAGCATTTACGAACGGACCAGTTATTTCTATACATAACCCAAAGTGGACTGGCGTTAATTCTTATCAAGATATTCCGATAATGATTTTTACCTTGGATCAGTGGAACTTACTACAAGAAGACAAGTTTCATATCGGGGCGGCACCATTTGGGCCAAGCGAGCTTGGGCGTAACTCAAAATATATTTTTGCCCTACCTGCACGATACAATTACGCATATCCTTTGGGCTACGAAGAGGTTGATAAAATAATTCAATCTAAACCACTTACGGCATTTTAATTAAATAAAATTTCCAAACCAAAACCCCTCTTAAGAGGGGTCTATATTGTTTTTAAAATGGATCTTTATTTTTGTCCTGCCTCGGATTACTTCTGCAAGCTCCTCTTCATTTTCTAGATTGACGACAAAAAATGTTCTTGGGTCTATAACATCATGTATGCCCTGGAATGCATGCTTTCCCATAATCGCCAACCTATTTTCTTGCGTGCTATTGATAAAAAGCCAGACTACAAGATAGGGGCATTCTAATCCTAAAACCTCGTTTAAAGCAGGAATAATGTAAGCAATGAAGATTAAGTACTCTTCCCTTTTAATTTGCTTTGAGTTGCTCAAATCAAGCATCTTTGTAAAATCACTAAGCGCTCCCTTAAAAACACTTGTTACGATAGCGCTGAATTCCGCAAATGAAGTTTGGAGAATTTCTTCGACGCGGTTTTTTATTATGCCGATATGGGTAGGGAGAATTTCTTTTTGGATTTTTTCGTCCAACCAGCCTTCCCTCTTGGGATCCATTTTTACCCCCTTGGTTATTAAGCAACTATTTCTAGATTACTCTTGCCGCTCTAAAAAAACAAAACCCCCGCTACTGCAAAAGAAAAAGCGAGCACGCGGGCTCGCTTTGTTTTATTTTGCAGATACAGACATCTCCTTCGGCCAGTCAACCCAATCACAACCCGCTTTTTTATCGAATAGGTTAAGTATCACAACGAGGTCAATCTCGAAAATTTTACTTATTCCTCCAAATAGGAAAGCAAACCCTTGAACTATTTTCATGTCGGTTCTTTTTACTATGCGACCGGGTTGTTTTTGAAGAGTCGAAAACCCATTTTCTGTATCTTCAGTAGCGATAGATCCAGAATCTCTTTCTCCGAAGCTGCAAACAAGACACAGTCGTGCGCCGTGATGCGCATCGTCAAAATCATTACTTTGAGATCCTTCGAATCCCGGGTACCCAATCACGAAAGGATGTTGGCACAAACGCCGAATGCATTCGTGCATAACTACTAATTCCCTTTCGAGAGATTCCTTTTGCTCTATCGTGATGTCTCGCCGGGAGGCATGCTTTATTTTTTGAGCAATCTTACTTCTAAGAATCGAAATATTTTCCGGTAATCCATTCTCGACAACCTGAAGCTCGGTCAGCACCTTAAGTCGGTGCCAATCTTCCTGAAGATCGCTTTGGAATTTTCTTATTTTTCCAGTTGCTTTTTTAACCAAATCTTCCTGGCCCACGATTATCCTCTTGGTTTTTCCCATCCGATCATTGAACCATGCAATTTCTCTTGCAAGATCTCTTTTCGGGGCAGTCATTGCGCTTCTCCCTGTAAAACAGCTAAGAGTTTTATATCACATAAGGTTAGGCCACGCAATAGAAAAACCGCTTCCGGAAAAACAAAAAAGACGAGCATTGCTCGTCTTTGTAGGTATGAGATATTAATCTATTTTTCTTGAACCTCTCATGAGCTGTTGCGCTCTTTTTACAAAAGGAGTTTTCCCGCCGATATCTGTCGAGTGAGCGCCATTACCATAAGACATAAAAGCTTCTGGACTAGCGGGATCATCGTTTCTTACTTGAATGTAATAACACCTTCCATATTTTCGGTAGTTACCAACCCCTTTTATGAAAAAATCAAAGCCGGTGCATTTCAGCCTTCTACCAATCCTTATCTCTTTTCCCCATTCGTCTATCAAAGGCCCCGGCGGTCGCCTGCGACACAGGTAAACATAAATAGCGGCGAGCCACATCAAGCATTCCTCTTTTCGGCCAGATTGAAGAGCTTCAGCGAGAAGCGTAAAGGACGTTACTGTTTTTCTTAGAGAACGTTTCTTTTTGCTTTTTGACACTTTGCTCCTCCCTAAATAATCAAACTGCTTAAATTAGTATAACAAAAAATCCTTGTTTTTTTCTTGTTTTTCTGGTATTCTACAAATGTCAAAAAAGTGAATCAGGCTACACAATATTTCAATGAAACGCCCACCAATTGTGGTGGTTATGGGTCATGTCGATCATGGCAAAACCACCTTACTCGATTATATTCGAAAAACCACCGTCGCTTCTCGCGAAGCGGGGGGTATTACGCAATCTATCGGAGCTTACGAGATTGAGCACAACGGAAACAAAATAACTTTTCTTGATACGCCGGGGCACGAAGCGTTTTCTAAAATGCGCTCGCGCGGAGCCAAGGTTGCCGATCTTGCAATACTCGTTATTGCGGCCGACGAAGGCATGAAGCCGCAAACTAAAAATGCGCTTAAGTATATATTGGAAGAGAAGCTTAGCTTTGTGGTTGCGATTAATAAAATTGATAAACCGGGGGCGGATATCGATAAAATTAAGCAAGAGCTTAGCCAAAATCAGGTTTTTCTCGAAGGATTTGGTGGCGATGTTTCTTGGCATGCAATCTCGGCTAAAAGCGGAGAAGGAGTAGGTGATCTCCTCGATCTTGTAATTCTCGCCTCCGAAATTCAGGGGTTGGTTTATGACCCTAAGGCGAGCGGGAACGGAATTATCCTCGGAACAAATCTTGATCCGCGAAGAGGGTTGGCGGTTGATGCGATTGTGAAAGACGGCACGCTTAGAGCGGGAGAGCAGATATTTACTCCAACCACAAAAGGGAAAATCCGATCGATTGCGAACTTTATTAAAAAGCCGATTAAGGAAGCAACTCCAAGTATGCCGATAGAAATCCTTGGATTTGAAACGCAACCTTTGGTTGGCGAAGAGTTTTCAACCGACGAGGGCGTATATAAAGGTAGGGCGGTTTCTGTTGACGCACTAAAAGATGAAAATCGAGAGGGAGTAAAAATAATTTTGCGAGCAAACGAAGCGGGCTCACTTGAGGCCTTAGAGCATGTGATTGAAAAAATAAATACAACCCACCCAGTGCTCGTTGTTTCAAAAAGCATTGGGGATATTTACGAAACCGACTTGAAACTTGCCGGAACGACAGGCGCAGTCATTCTGGGATTTAAGGTTAAGGTTGATAAGGCCGCCTCGACACTTATGAAGACTCAAAAAATTATTATTTTGGCTTCCGACATTATATACGAGCTCGAAGACGCGCTTATGAAACGTCTCGAGGGAGAAAAGGATTTATTAAAACGTGCGATCGAAATCCTTGCCACGTTTGGCGTGAAGGACGGGCGTCAGATCATTGGCGGGAAAGTGTCTGCCGGAGTAATCAAAAATCAGGAGGCGTTTAAAATTATTCGCGGTGAGGAGGTTATCGGTGAGGGGAAAATAGTAAACCTTCAGTCTGGCAAAAAGGATGTTTCGGAAGTTGCGGAAGGGTCGGAGTTGGGACTACTAGTTGACGCGACAACCCCAATCGCAAAAGGTGACAAGCTTTCGTTTGTGTAAAAACTTACCATGCGGACACATCGCAATTTACGAATCGGCAATTTGATTCAGGAAGAGCTATCAAAACTCCTGCTTGAGGAATGTAATTTTGAGGGGGCGCTTGTTACTATTATAGAAGTAAAAGTTGATGAAGATTTGGCATTAGCTACAATTAAACTTGGTATTCTGCCGGAGAGGCGTGCCGCCGAAGTTCTGCTCCGCATCGAGAAAGTAAGAAAAGAGCTTCAATTCAAGCTCGGTCGCACGATGAGCATAAGACCAATGCCACAAATTCGCTTTGAGATGGCGAAGGAGGAATAAATGGCCAGATGGCGAAGAGGCAACGCGGCGGTCTGCAAAACCGCTATGCGAGGGTTCGAATCCCTCTCTGGCCTCAATCTAGCTACTGAATGTCAGTAGCTAGTAGTTGCCCGGGTGGTGAAATGGCATACACGAGCGACTTAAGATCGCTTGCCGTAAGGCGTGTGGGTTCGACTCCCACCCCGGGCACTAATGAACAAGCAATACGATCAAGATACTCGCGTCAAAATTAAAAACGCAAGACCAAAATTTTTTCTTGCGGCTACGCTTATTTTTATCATTTTTATTGGACTAAACACGAAGCTTTTTACGTCTCTCGGAATTTTTAACTTTGAGCGCATTCCTAATGTTCAGCTATTAAACCTTGACATAAATGCCTTGAATAGAAAACTAGCGGGTACCGAAGAGGGAGTTCATTTTTTGGAAGGAATGGTGTTCTCGGTACTTTTTGGAAACCCTACTACCGGCATGGTTGTTGGATTTCTTAAAGAATCGTTTGATATAGGAATGCATCTAAAAACGGGAACGCTAAACAACAATGCGGTTGCTGACGGATTTATGGATCTTACGTTTTGGATTCTTGGCGCTCTCGCAGGTTTTTACGCCCTGATTCCAATCCACGCCTTTTTTATAGAAAACAATATAAATAATTTCCGCGAGCTCGTGTCCAGTCTGAGGAAAAAAGAAGAATAACAAAAATCCCCACAAGTTGTGGGGATTTTTTTCTTACAGTATTATCTGATTTTTTTGCTTCCGAAGGAGATAGACGATGAATGCGATTGCCGCAAGATCGAAGAGGAGCAAGAGCCACACAAATAGGTTTTTAGAAATGGCGCCAAAGAGAGATGCTCCAAGGAGACTGAGCCCTGGCTCCACGGTATTAATTACATACGCCTCCACATCTTTTTGAGCGCTTGAAAACGTATCGGTATAAGCCAATACCGCAGTTGTGGTTATTGATTCTTTTTTGACAAAACTTCTATCAACGACCGCTGAAAAACTTTTACTGCCTGATTCCTCTGCTGAAAGATTTGGAAAATTGAGGGTAAGAATATTGCCGTTTTGCGAAAATCCGTCATTACTATTTTCGTAAACTATGCCAGTTGGCAAGATTACTCGGAGATTCAAGTTTTTTACCTCTGTTCTCCCTTCGTTTTTGTAGGTAATTCCGTAAGTTATTGTTTCGTCCGGCCTTACCGTTTCTTTATTCGCGGTAATAGAAAGAATTACCGGTGACGTATTGATTAGGGCAAGCGTGGTATTCGAAACACGAGTTCGGTAGCTTGACGTTTCCGCGCGAGCAATGTTTTCCGCAACAACATTGTCTGGTAGTTTTTTGGCAGCAACATTCAGAGTTACTATTTTTTGCTCTCCGGATTGAAGATTTCTTATGACCCAAGAAACAATTCCGTTTGTTCTATCAAACGAACCGCCGTCTGAGGCATCGGCAAAATCAACAAACTGTGAGATAGTGTCGGTAACTTTTATGTCTCCAATATTGACCCCGCCGGTATTTGATAGGACGATGCTGTAGCGAATGGTATTCCCGGCTGCAGCGGCAACCGAAAGTTTAGTTCCGTTTGGAAATGAAGCGTTTTCAATTTCTTTTCGGATCGAAAAACTTCCTAGAGGCACTTGAGGATTCGAAGGTGGAGGTATTACAGGAGGAGCGATTACTGGTTGAGGAATCGCGTCCGTTGTAAATACGTAATAACTACCATAGTTCGTACCGTATGAGTTTTGCGCAATGGCGCGGAAGTGATACGTAGTGTTTGGCGTGAGGGTCGTTAAATAATCGCTGAAGTTCGAAATCGTCGAACCCTGCGATATTCTATTTGTGCTCAAGCTTGATCCATTTGAATAATATTCAAACCAACGTACCGTATCGTAGCTACCATTTGGATTCACATAACCGTTCAAGATTGCCGTTCCACGACTTATGCCTGTAGCACTGTAAGTAATGACTGTGGGTGCCTGATAGCTTGCTGGATAAGTCGGAGGATTATACGGAGGGTAATAGTTATTATTTCCCGTCGTGGTAAACGAATAAACACTTCCATAAGCTAGGCCCATAGAATTTTGAGCAACCGCGCGGAAATAATAAGTGGTGTTCACGCTAAGACTTGGAACCGATTCGCTAAAGTTCGAAGCGCTTGATCCTTGAAATATCTTATTGGTGGAGTAGTTGAGACTTCCTTGTGAAAATCCCCATTCAAACCAACGGACTGTGTCGGTTGAACCGTTTGGATTTGTGTAGCCTTCGAGCGTAGCAAAACTTTGGCCGACGTTTGACGCGGATATTGTCGTAACTGACGGCTGATATTGAGGCGTCGGGTTATTGTTGCCCGTAGTCGTAAATGAAAGAACGGTGCCAGAAACTTTGCCTACAGAATTTTGAGCAACTGCGCGGAAGTAATAGGTGGTGTTTGGAGAAAGGCCGCCAATCGAGTCGTTGCTGAAAATGGTGATGTTAGGAGCGCTAGAGCCCTGAGGAATCTGATTAGTTGATAGGCCAAGACTTGAAGCGTTAAGACCCCACTCAAACCATCGAGTTGTGTCGGTTGAACCGCTTGGATTCACATACCCATTCAAGGTGGCTGAATTCTGAGTAATGTTTGTTGCGCCGTTTGTTTGAACGGTTGGTAGATTACTGGTTTGTGTTTGTGGCAAGGTCGTAAATGAAAGAACGGTGCCAGAAACTTTGCCTACAGAATTTTGAGCAACTGCGCGGAAGTAATAGGTGGTGTTTGCGCTAAAATTTGGAACTGAATCGTTAAAGTTCGAAGCGCTTGATCCTTGCGAGACCTGATTCGTGATGTAAGTTAATGAACCCTGTGATGTGCCCCACTCAAACCAACGAACCGTGTCGGTTGAGCCATTTGGATTTACGTAACCTTCGAGCGTAGCATAGTTCTGGCCGATGCTTGACGCACTATTCGTTGTAACTAATGGTAGTTGGGTTTGAGGAGGCGGAGGTGGAGTGTTGCTTCCTAGCGTGGCGAAAGAATAATAAGTTCCGTACGCGGTACCTGCAGAATTTTGTGCTACGACTCTAAAAGAGTATGTCGTGCCAGGCGCGAGATTACTCACGTAGTCGTTTACGTTTGAGGCGGTGTATTGCGCGACTTGCTGTGTCGAGATAGTCGTCCCATTAGGTCCGTAGTACTCAAACCAGCGAACAGTGTTTGTCGAACCCGATGGACTTACGTAACCATTTAGCGTTGCTGCGGTTTGTGTTACACCACCGGCGTTTTGTGTTGTTGCTATCGGTAGTTGGGTTTGCGTAGCATTGCTTGTCACAAACGAATAGACGGTGCCATAAACTACACCCGCAGAGTTCCTCGCAACTGCACGATAGTAATAGGTAGTGTTTGCACTAAGGTTTGAAACCGATTCGTTAAAATTTGAAGCGCTTGATCCTTGAGAGATTTGAGCGGTGGAGTATATAAGGCTTCCTTGTGAAAACCCCCACTCAAACCAACGAACCGTGTCGGTTGAGCCATTTGGATTTACGTAACCTTCGAGCGTAGCATAGTTCTGGCCGATGCTTGACGCACTATTCGTTGTAACTAATGGTAGTTGGGTTTGAGGAGGCGGAGGTGGAGTGTTTGAAACCTGGAATCTTAAAACTACACTGCCTTGTGTGCTCCAGCCGGGAGCAACAACGCCAATATTTAATCCGCCAGAGAAAATCTCACTACCGGTTTGACCATTTGGAAGCGCTTGAGCCGATTGTGACTGATTGGGGTACCAGCGCGCTGACCCTGGAATGTAGGTAAGCGTCTGATTCGAGTTTATTGAAATATTTGCAAAGCCACTCGCAGGAGAAGCGTTATCAGCGCTCACGTTTCCGTTTATTGAAAAGGACGTACCGGAACCGCTCGGAGTATTTAATACAAATCGAGTATTTTGAGCTGTGACTTGTGAAGTATTGTGATAATAAATAGTAACGCTAGCAATCTCCCCCGCTTGCACGGAAGCCGAAGTAGACCAGTTGCTTGTCGAGTTTGGGTAGAGCGTGTAGTTTGAAACGCGTACTGTTGCAAAATCGTTTGGGTCGGTATTAAACCTTGCCATGCTTTGAGCCGACACAGAAGTGGAAATCAAAATAACACCGAGTATGAAAATCGGCGTGAACCTAAAAATATTTTTTGCAATTTTTTTCATTTGAATTTTGAATATTGATTGGATCGGTTGCCTGGTAGTTTTTTAGTGCCACCAGGCAACCAAACCCATAGTTGTGCTCTCGGCTCCTCGCTCCTAAAAACGAAGTTGGAGGCCGAAACTCACGATGCTTGGCGGATTCACCGGTCCGCCGTTCGGAGGCGAGGATGTTGCCTCGCTTTTCTTCTTGTCGTGGCTCGCGATTGCGTAGGCAACTGCGCTCGTGACGACCGCGGTTGCAATCACGATTGGCCACTGACTCCTGCTTCGTTCACGAACGCGTGGCTCACGACGTTCTCGAGGTTCAGCAGACGCAGAAGGTGATGCGGCTGGCGCAGTTGTGCCTTCCGCGATGTTGTACACCGTCACCTGCGTAAAGCTGACCTCACCCAGTGGCGCCGGAGCGGTTGCTCTCGACTCCGTTCTAGGCATGATCAGATTTCCGCAGAGGGTCGAGAGAACGTACTGCCCGAGATTGTTGTCGAAAAGACAAACCTCGCCAGCACGAAATGCTCGGCGAACGTTCCAGTCGACCGACCGGTCTCGGAGAAGCACCCTCGAAAGCTGATGCGTGTCCGGAGGGCATGGCCTTGCTTCGAGAGCGCGGATATACCGCGCAAGTTCCTCGATCGAGTTCACGCCCGCATTCGGTACAACTCTTTGCGTTGCCGCGAGAAACTGAGACGGCGTTGCCCGAAGCACGGTCGTGTCATTTGACTCGATCGCTCGGGCAAGCTCCTCCCTCGTAACCTGTCGCTTCACCATCGCGACGCCTTGTGCCTCGAGCATCCCCAAGGGGAGAAGTGCGAGGATCAGGGTCATAAAAAGCGTATTGCTTTTCACTAGGAACCTCCTTATTTCAGGTAGTTATGATCGGGCGGTTTTACACCCAAGGACTTCCGATATTTTATATTATTTCAATATAAATGTCAATAGCGCTAAGTTTACCAGAAAAGACACGTTTATTACTATAATAACAACATGGCTATAGTTATTCACGGTCATCAAGTAGAAGGAGATCCGGAAGGAATCCGGTACCTTCACGCGCTAAGCGAAAACGAGGTGAAAACTCTTTTTAAAGAGGCGCTAGATCAGCGCGTTTCTTACTTTCAATACAGAGGAAAGCATTTTGAAATTGCTCGCGAAGGATCGACCGGAGGATTTTTTTCGAGCGCACCCAAGTTTATAATCGCCGAAACAAGAAAACACCCGCAACAATCGAGTAGTATTTTTTGACTTTTACTAAAAATGAGGCTGTCTGGCTTTGTAAAATAAAGCAAGAATCGCGATCAGCTTTTCACAATCTTATAAGACTGACCCGTTCGATAAGCAATTCTAGATCGGCGTCTGTAACAAATTTTCCAATTTGATCTGAATGAAACGAACCTCTAACTAGTTCGGTTATCTCTTCGCGTTTTAGATCATTAAAATTCCTGGTCCCCATTTTTTCCATAAACCTTCTTGCGTATCCAATATATTCGTCAATATTTTCTTCAAAAAATACATGTAGCGGATCAATGTGATTAAAGCACTCAAGAACCCGCATACCCACCTCCCCATACTTCGCCTCAAATACATCAACAGATTTTTGCGGGCTGTATTCCGAAGGACTCATTTTATCTGGCCTCAACCAAGACATATGAAATATTTTACCACGTGGATTGATGATGACGCTAGCCTGCCCGCCTATCCGACCAAAGCAGACGAGCTTTAACGGCCAGGGAGCTCGTTGCTAAGCTCCTAATACCTGGCCGATCAGGCCTTCTTCAAGGAGTTCAGAATAATTCCCGCGACAACAAAAATTAATCCAATAACAGAACTAGTTAAAATCTTTTCTTCGGTAAGGAGCGCTATGTAAAAAAGACTAAGAAATGGCGTAAGAAATATCATGTTCGCAACAAGAACCGTCTTACCATATTTAAGAGCCAGAAACCAAAGGAGAAATGCCACGCCATTTGTAAATACACCAATCCAAAGAAGCCCCGCTACCGATGGAACGCTTAAACTAGGGAGGCTTGAAAAAATTAGTAAACCGATAAATGAAAAAATTGTTCCGAAAAGATAATACGCAGTTACACTTATAATTTTATCTTCCGTGTTTCTTTTTTCGAGCGCAGAAAAGAGTCCGTAAGTCAGGGCGGCCGCAAGCGCTACCGCAATTCCTAACGGGTTTTTAAAAGTAAGGGAAGTAAGGTTTCCTTTTGCGAGTGTGAACACTACTCCAAAAAACGAAACGCACATTCCAAAAAAACCAAGAATTGTAATGCGCTCTTTAAGGATGGCGCTTGCAAAGATTACGGTTAAGATTGGCCAAAGATAGTTTGCAATAAAAGCTTCTTGTGCGGGGAGAATTTTTAGCGCTACATAGAGAAGGAAATTATAAAGCGCCACACCTAAAAATCCCATAAGTACCGCGCGCAACCAAAAAGTTTTTAAAAATAAAAATAGATCGCCTAACTTTTTTTGAAAAAGTAGAGCTATTAATAAACCTAAAAATCCAAATAAAGAACCTAAGAAAAGTATCTGCCACTCGTCTATATTTTTAAGAAGCAGTTTGCTAATGGCCGGCACCGAACCCCAAAGAAACGCAGTTGCGAGAACAAAAAATGAAGCTTTTAAATTATTCATATAAAAAACAGTTGCGGTGTTTGTTGAACAAGACTCGAAACTATTTCGGGCATAGCAGTTTTTCCTGCACAAAGCGGAAGGTGGAGGATTCGAACCTCCGAGACCTTTTCAGGTCTACCGCATTTCAAGTGCGGCGCATTAGACCACTCTGCCAACCTTCCGCTTTAAGCGGGATTGCGATTTGTTCATAAAAATTCTACGCAAGTTTGAATTTTTATACAAACCGGAAATAAAACCGCCTCCTTCAATCACTCACCGCCTTTGACGGTGATCGGCCACCTCACCATTTTGGTGGACCTACGGGGAATCGGACCCCGACCTCATCCATGCCATGGATGCGTAATACCACTTTACTATAGGCCCTTAAACCTTGTACGCCACGGAAGATCGAGCTTCGGGTTTTCACAATTTCAATGCGACTTCTTTCTGGAACGATACGAAAAAAGATTCTATGGTGGGCGCACGAAGGATCGAACTTCGGGCCTTCACAATGTCAATGTGACGCTCTACCACTGAGCTATGCGCCCACCATAAAATCCTAAATTTATAATTACTCATTCCAGTTTCTCTCAAAGATCAAAACCCACCTTGCCATGCACGCATTATTAAGAAAATTAACAAATCTTTACCATCTGCGCAACTTATTCTATTGTATATGAGTGTGCGCCCTCGTAGTTCAATGGATAGAACGGCTCACTCCTAACGAGTCGATAGAGGTTCGATTCCTCTCGAGGGCACGGAGGGTTGGCAGAGTGGTCTAATGCGCCACACTCGAAATGTGGTTGGAGAGAAATCTCCTCGGAGGTTCGAATCCTCCACCCTCCGCCAAAAAACGAAATCGGATTTTAGAGCCGAAACTGGGTCGCGCCGAAGGCGCGACACTAATGCATTCCCCCCGCCGAATTCA
>JGI1358J11329_10001890_pt1 | contig 16778 bp, 16 predicted proteins | sample Subgroupgradi54m_FD_11329 | JGI IMG/M metagenome (IMG submission 11329)
CCCCGACGAATCGCCGCCGGGGTGTCGTTTTAAGCATTCGACACGACGACACAGGAGGCTCGTGGATGGCGCAAGTCTGTGACGCACCTGTCATAACCGAAGTCAACAAGCCCCAGCGACAGGTCGCTCCATTCGGGTACCAGTTGCTCCTCGATCTGTATGACTGTAAGAAGGGTGCGTGTGACGATTTGACGCTCTGCTACAACTTCCTCGAGGAAATTGTGCGCGTGCTCAAGGTGGAACCGCAATCACCCCCGTACATCTTCCGCACGGATGGCAAGCGATTTCCCGACAAGGCGGGCCTCAGCGGGTGGATTCCGCTCGTCGAGAGCGGCATTCAGCTGCACACCCTGACGCCGAAAGACTTCATCTCGATTGACGTATATAGCTGCCGGCAGTTCGACATCGAGCCGCTCAAGGTGTTCGTCCGGTCGTTCTTCGCGCCCAAGCGCATGGACGAGCAATTCCTGGAGCGGGGACTCGACTACAACAAGTAAGCCGGTCCCGCGTCGTTTTCGGCAACGCATAGACAGCACCCAACCCGGGTGCTATACTGACACATCGTCTGCAGCGGCCAGCACCCGGTGGCCGCTTTTAAAACCTCTAGTCTGTGAAAAAAATCACAGACTTGAGCCTCTAGGTCCCGATCCTCCAATGCTTGAATACGCCGCTATCCTCTTGCTTGCCGTGCTGGCGCTGGGCGTGGCGCTCATCATGCTCTTCGCCAACCAGCTCTTCGGGCCGAAACGGCCCAACCCGTTCAAAGCCAAACCGTTTGAATGCGGCAAGGATCCTATCGCGCTGCCCGCCGGGCGCCTGCCGATTCATTTCTATGTCGTCGCGATGCTCTTTGTGGTTTTTGATGCCGAGCTCGTGTTCCTCTTTCCGTGGGCGGTGCTGGCGCGGGAATTGGGTTGGTTCGGGCTCCTGGAGATGGGGGCGTTCCTTGGCATCGTCATCGCCGGGTTCGCCTATGCGTGGAAGCAGGGAGCGCTGGAGTGGCGCTGATGGTTGCGACGGTCGACACCACCCAGTTGAATTGGATGACGACGCGCGTGGATGCCGCACTCGGCTGGGCGCGCAAGTTCTCGATCTTCCAGTATCCCTTCGTGACCGCCTGTTGCGGCATGGAATACATGGCGACCGCGACCTCCCACTATGACATGGATCGCTTCGGCGCCGGATTTCCCCGGTTCTCACCGCGCCAGGCCGATGTACTCTTCGTCGTCGGCACCATCAGCCACAAGATCGCGCCGGTCCTGCGGCGCGTCTACGACCAGATGGCCGACCCGAAGTGGGTGGTGGCGTTCGGCGTGTGCACCTGCACCGGCGGCTTCTACGACAACTACGCGACGGTCATGGGCATCGATACCATCATTCCGGTGGATGTCTACATTCCCGGCTGCCCGCCGCGTCCCGAGAATGTGCTGGATGGGCTCATGAAACTGCAGGACAAAATCGCGCAAGGAACACGGGCCCCGCAAGCGCCTGACCCTGCACAACGTCCCGACGAGCTTCACACTCCGCACCGTCCGGAAGCCCACCTCTAACAGTGATCAGTGGCTAGTGGTCAGTGAGCAGTGAGTGCCTTCCGATGACCTCAGATCTCACAACGATGCTTCACGCGCGGTTTCCCGCGCAGATCATCGCCGCGCACAACTACCGGAGCCAGCAGACCGTGCTGATCAAGCGGGAGGGGCTCCTGGAGATCACCCGTGCGCTCAAAGACGACCCCTCCATGGCGTTCGACTTCCTGATGGATCTCTCCTGTGTGGACTATCTCAAGTTTGGGAAGTCCCAGGCCAGCGCCCCCACGTTGACCACCCCCTCACCGCTGCCGTACTACATGGAGCCGAAGACAGACGCCGAAACTTGGACGCGGGGCGTTTCCCACGATGAGTACCGCTTCGAGCTGGTGTACCATTTCTATTCCTCATCGTTGAATCACCGGCTGCGCGTGAAGGTGCCGCTGACGTCTGCGGATCTGACGGTCGACTCGCTCACCGGGCTGTGGCACTCGGCGGACTGGTTTGAGCGGGAAGTCTGGGACATGTTCGGCGTGCGCTTTGCCGGGCATCCGAATCTCAAACGCATTCTCATGTACGAAGAGTTCAAGGGCCATCCCCTACGCAAGGACTATCCCGTGCGCAAGCGCCAACCCCTCATTGGACCGGCGAACTGATGGCCGCCCCAGCCGCGGATCCTCCCGTCACGCGCAACATGTTTTTGAACATCGGGCCGTCGCACCCGGCGATGCATGGGATCATCCAAATCGTCACACAGCTCGACGGGGAACGAATCGTGAGCACGGACGTGGAAATCGGCTACCTTCATCGGGGCTTCGAGAAAGAGAGCGAGCGCGGGCCGTACAACAACGTAATCCCCTATACCGACCGGCTCAACTACGTCTCGCCCCTCATCAACAACTTCGGCTACTGCCTGGCCGTCGAGCGGCTGCTGGGCATCGAGGCGACGGAGCGCTGCCAGTACATCCGCGTCATCATGAGCGAATTGTCCCGGGTCTGCGATCACCTCACCTGCGTCGGGGCCTCGGCGATGGAAGTCGGGGCGTTCACCGTCTTTCTCTACATGATTAAGGCCCGTGAGTGGCTGTGGGAGTTGGTCGAGTTGGTCGCGGGGGCGCGCCTCACGATCTCCTATGGGCGCGTCGGCGGGGTCAAAGCCGATCTGCCGGAGGAGTTCGTGCCGCGCACCCGGAAGGCGCTGGAGGATGTGCGCAAGGTGCTGCTGGAGTGCGACATGCTGTTGACGCGCAACCGCATCTTTGTCGACCGCATGCAGGACACCGGCGTGATCTCGAAGGACAAGGCCATCAGCTACGGGATCACCGGGCCGTTTCTCCGGGGCTGCGGAGTGGCCCTCGACGTCCGCAAGGCCAACCCCTACTTCGTCTATGACCGGATGCGGTTTGATGTCCCGACCGGCAGCCACGGCGACAATTACGACCGCTACCTCGTGCGCATGGAGGAAATGGAGCAGAGCATGCGCATCGTCGAGCAGGCGATGAGCGATCTTCCGCCGGGGCCGCTGAATGTGGACTATGAAGGCAAGGTGCTGCCGGCTGAGGTCATGGTCGACGAGGCGAAAATGGGGCATGTGGCTGGATTCAAGAGTGTCCGGGTGCAGGTGGATCCGACGTTGGAGGGCTCGACCCGCGGCTATCACGACGCGGTCAACGCGTCCGAGAAGCGCGCGGTCCTGCCGGCCAAAGAGGATACCTACGGCAACATTGAAGGGTTGATGCACCACTTCAAGCTCATCATGGTCGGCCACGGGATTCGGCCGCAGCAGGGCGAGTATTACAGCGCGGTGGAGGGGGCGAATGGGGAGCTCGGTTTCTACGTCATGAGCGACGGTTCGGACCGGCCCTACCGCGTGCGCGTGCGCCCGCCGTGCTTCACGATCATGGCCGCCCTCCCGGAACTCCTCATCGGCGATATGGTGGCGGATATTGTGCCGACATTCGGGTCGGTCAATATGATCGGCGGGGAGCTGGATCGCTGATGGGCGCGTTCGACGCTCTCACGCTCGAGGCCGAGAAGATCCTCGCCAAGTACGAGCAGAAGCAGGCCGCCATGCTGCCGGTTCTGCGCCTAGTGCAGGAGCGCTTCGGCTCCATCGCTACCGACGCGGAGAACTGGGTCAGCCAGCTCCTTGGTGTCGCGCCGTCGCATGTGCATGAGGTCGTGACCTTTTACACGCTCTATCACCAGCAACCGGTCGGGAAATACCATGTGCAGGTCTGCAGCAATATCGCCTGCGGATTGCGCGGGGTGGAAGGGTGCATCGCCTCCATCTCCGAGCGGCTGGGCATTCAACCGGGAGAGACCACCCCCGATGGGAAGTACACGCTCTCGACGGTGGAATGCCTCTGCGCCTGCGAAGCCGGGCCCGTCATGCAAGTCAACGACCGCTTTGTTGGCCCCATCACCCCTGCGGTGATTGACACGCTCCTGGCGCAGCCGGATCAGCTGCAGGCGCTGCCGCTAATGTTTCAGGGCACGCCGGGGCTGGTTGAGCCGATCATCTCCAAGCGGTTTTCGATGAACGATTCTCATCTGATTGAAACCTACAACCGCGATGACGGCTACCAGGCCGCCCGCAAGGCGCTGACCGAGATGACGCCGGAGCAGGTTATCGCGGAGGTGACGAAAGCGAACCTGCGCGGGTTGGGCGGGGCGGGCTTTCCGACCGGCAAGAAATGGAGCTTTATTCCCAAGGACACGGCGAAACCAAAATATCTCGTCGTGAATGCCGATGAGGGCGAGCCAGGCACGATCAAAGACCGGTACATCATCACCAAGGACCCGCACCGGCTCATTGAGGGCATGCTGATCGCCGCCTACGCGACCGGCTGCCGCAAGGCGTACATCTACATCCGCGGCGAGTACGCCGAGCCCGCGCGCATCTTGCAGCAGGCGGTGGATGAGGCGTACAAGTACGGCGTGCTGGGCCAGCGGGTGTTCAACACGGACGTCGCGCTCGAGGTCGTCGTCCATCGCGGCGCCGGAGCCTATATTTGCGGCGAGGAGAGCGCCTTGCTTGAGTCGCTCGAGGGCAAGAAGGGATTTCCGCGGTTGCGTCCGCCCTATCCGGCCATCTCAGGGCTCTTCGCATCTCCCACGGTGATCAACAATGTCGAAACGCTGGCGTTTGTCCCGAGCATCATCCAGAAAGGCGGGGAGTGGTTTGCCAAGTTCGGCTACGGCAAGACCGGCGGCACGCGGCTCTTCAGCGTCAGCGGCCATGTGAAAAAGCCCGGCCTCTATGAAGCCTCGCAGGGCATCACGCTGCGGGAATTGATTGCGGCAGCAGGCGGAGTGCCGGACGGCCGTACGCTCAAGGCGGTGATTCCCGGCGGCATTTCCGCGAAGATTCTCACGGCGAATGAGATTGATGTGCACATGGACTTTGATTCGCTGCTGGCCGCCGGCACCATGGCCGGCTCGGCGGGCGTCATCGTGATGGATGACACGGCGTGCATGGTCAAAGCGCTGTGGTACGCCAGCAAGTTTTTCAGCCATGAGTCCTGCGGCCAGTGCTCGCCCTGCCGCGAGGGCACCGGCTGGATCTTCAAAATCGTCAATCGCATCATGCAGGGCCAGGGGCGCCCGCAGGATCTCGCCAATCTGCCGGGCATCGCGACGAACATGGAAGGCCGGACGATCTGCGTCTTCGCCGACGCCGCGGCCTGGCCGGTCCAAAGTTACATCGCGAAGTTCCGCGAGGAGTTTGAGTTTCATGTCCGGGAGAAGCGGTGCCATCTGACTGGAGCCGCGACCGTCTCCCATCTTGTTGGAGCCCATTGAGCATGCCTGACGCCGCGCCGGCCAAAACGATCACACTAACGATTGATGGGAAGGCGGTCACGGTGCCGGACGGCACGACGGTGCTCCAGGCCTGCGAGAAAGCGAACAGCCCGGTGCCGTTCTATTGCTACCACCCCGGGCTCTCGATTGTCGGCAACTGCCGCATCTGCCTGGTAGAGATCGCGGGCACGCCGAAGCTGCAAATCGCCTGCTACACCCGCGCGGCGGATGGCATGGTGGTCCATACCACCAGTGACAAGACGCTCGACGGCCGCAAGGACGTCCTGGAGTTTTTGCTCATCAACCATCCGCTCGACTGTCCGGTATGCGACCAGGCCGGCGAGTGCTGGCTGCAGGATTACTACATGCAGCACGGCCTCTACGATCAGCGCTTCAATGAGGAGAAGAACAAGAAGCCCAAGGCCGTCCCCATCGGCCCGACGGTGATGCTCGATGCGGAGCGGTGCATCCTCTGCTCGCGCTGCGTGCGCTTTACCGATGAGATCACCAAGACCGGAGAATTCGGCATCTTCAACCGCGGCGACCATTCGCAGATCGGCGTCCACCCGGGCAAGCAGCTCGATAACCCGTACTCCGGCAACGTGGTCGATATCTGCCCGGTGGGGGCGCTGACGGACCGGGATTTCCGGTTTAAGTGCCGCGTATGGTATCTCGGCTCAACGAATTCCGTCTGCCCGGGATGCTCCCGCGGCTGCAACATTCAGATTCATTCCAACCGGGAGCGCGAGTGGCGCCCGCACATCGCCAAGGGCGAGCGGGTCATGCGATTGAAGCCCCGCTATAACGAAGACGTGAACAAGTGGTGGATGTGCGATGCAGGCCGCTACGGCTACAAGGCCATTGATGAGAACCGGCTGACGCACGTCCAGCTGCGCACCAACGGTCCGACTCAGCCGGGGACATGGGATGACGGGTTGCGCTGCGTGGCGGATGCGCTGAAGCGGCTCCGGGAGGCAAAGGCGCTCGATGCCGTCGGGGTCATCCTCTCGAGCCACATGACGAATGAGAACCTCTTCGCCGCGAAGCGGTTTTTCTCGGCGTTCGGCGTCAAACAAATCGTTTTCCAGCGTCCGAAGAGCGGTGACAGCGACCAGCTCTTGATCCAATCGGATAAATCACCCAACGCGAAGGGTGCCCAGGCGCTGGGAATTTCCGAGGGTGCCCAGGCGCTGCTGGACAAGGCGGCGAAGAAAGAGTTGAAGCTCCTATGGGTCTTCACGCAGGATCTGACGGAACTCTTCGGTACGCGGATGTCCCAGGCCGCCCAGCAGCTCGAGCTGCTGGTGTTTCAGGGCAGCAACGCCAATCCAACTGCGTCACTCGCCCATGTGGTGTTGCCGAGCGCGGTGTACGCGGAGCAGGATGGGACGTTCACTAATTTCCAGGGACGCGTCCAGCGCATCAATACCGCGCTGACTCCCTGGGGTGAATCGAAGCCTGATTTTCAGATTCTTGGAGAATTGGCGCACATGCTTGGGCTGGGCCTGACGTTTACCGATCCCCCCACTCTTTTTACAGAGCTAGCGAAGACCGAAAAGCCGTTTCAGGGGCTCTCCTATCAAACTGTTGGTGAGCAAGGAGCGCTGTTGAAGGCATGATCCCACCACCTGGCTGGTCCCGCCGGTGGCGGGATGGTTCGTACATAACCGTTTTCCGAATAGTGAGGCGAACCCGGCCGGCCTGCCCGGCGATGTGTTGCAGTGCTCGGCCGGCCGACAGCCAGGTGGTGCGGATGATCCCACCACTTGCGTCGGTCCCGCCACATAGCGGGACCGCGAAGCCCAAGAGGCTCACGTGTACATCGTCCAGCGGTAGCTTCGCCACGGCGGCGGAGCTTCGTCCAACAGCCGACAGCCGCCGTGAGACGCAGGTGGTGGGATGATCGTTGACCTGGCAATCAAGCTCGGCGTCTGCGCCTTGGTCCTCGGCGGGGTCCTGAATTTCGCCGGCATGCAGACGTGGTTGGAGCGCAAGCAAAGTGCGCTGATGCAGGACCGCATCGGGGCCAACCGCGCCTATTTCACCATGCCGTGGTGGTTGGGCGGATGGCTGTTGAATCCGGTCTTGAGAAAGCTGGGGGGTCTTGGAATTCTCAATGCGCTGGCCGATCTCCTAAAACTTCTCACCAAGGAGGACATCGTTCCGGAGCAAGGCGACCGGTTTCTCCATACCCTGGCTCCGCTGCTGTCGGTCTTCTTCGCGTTGATGGCGTTCTGCGCGATCCCGATCGGGCCGACGGTCCATCTGTGGGGGCGGGACATTCCGCTGCAGGTGGCGAATGTGAACGCCGGGCTGCTCTTCGTGTTGGCGCTGGCGTCGATCGGCGTCTACGGCGTGATCTTGGCCGGGATGGTCTCCGGCAATAACCTCTCAACCTTGGGAGGCTTGCGAGCCTCCTCGCAGATGATTTCCTATGAAATTGCGCTGGGCGTCTCGCTCATCGGCGCCATCATCTGGTACGGCACGCTGGATCTGCAGGTGATGATTGAAAAGCAAGGCGCACTCCTCGGCGGCTGGCTGCCTGCGTGGGGGGTGGTCGTCCAGCCGGTCGGCTGTCTGGTCTTCATGACCGCGGCACTGGCCCACACCAAGCGCGTGCCCTTCGACCTGCCGGAAGCCGAGCCGGAGATTATCGGTTACTTCACCGAATACAGCGGGATGAAATTCGGCCTCTTCTTCCTGACGGATTTCGTCGAGGTGGTGCTGGCCGCCGCCATGGTCACGACGATCTTCTTCGGCGGTTGGCAGGTGCCGTATCTGACGCCGGATGGGTTTGTCTTTCCCTGGGGCGGGACGATGGCGGTCACGCATCTCGCGTACGTGGGGTTGGGGCTGGTTTCGTTCACCGTGAAGGTGTTGTGCTTTATCTGGTTCTTCATGCTCATCCGCTGGACCCTGCCGCGCTTTCGGTATGATCAACTCATGCATCTGGGCTGGAAGGTGCTGTTTCCGCTTTCGCTGGCCAACATCATCGTCACCGGATTCCTCGTCGTGGCATTGTCATGAGCAGCCTCAGCGACCAGTTGCTGCACCGCATCCGCGACGCGCACAAGCGCCGCAACCTGACGTGGTGGGAGCGCACCTATCTGCCGGCGGTGATGCAGGGGCTGCTGCTGACGTCGAACCATTTCTGGCGCAATCTCTTCCTTCATATGGCGCATCGCGTCGGGCTCTTCAGGAATCACCCGGCTGCCGTCACGATCCAATACCCGGACCAGACGCGCAAGACCGGGATCCGGCTGCGCACGCGCCACCGGTTGACCAAGCGCGACGATGGCACGCCTCGGTGCGTGGGCTGCATGATGTGCGAGACCATCTGCCCGGCGCGCTGTATTTATATCGTGGCGGGGGAACATCCGGATCCGAACGTGGAGAAATACCCGAAGAGTTTCGACATTGATCTGGGCAAGTGCGTGTACTGCGGGTATTGCGTCGAGGCGTGTCCCGAGGACGCCATCCGGATGGACACCCAACGCCACGACATCGCCGCCTATTCACGCGACGGCATGTGGCTCGACATTAAGGAACTCCTGAACCCCGGCACGCGGGTGTTTAATGAGCCGCCGGAGAAGTTCGTCCAGCTGGAGATTACCGACTTTCCCAAACTCACGCCCACCGCCCCTCCGCCTCCACCCGGCACGTCCGTGACTCCGCCCCAAGCCCAGCGCTAAGCCGCTCGGGCTGATCCCGGGCCGCTTGAAGTTCCCGCTCAGTCTGTGCGCTTCTGCAACAACCTTGTGCGATTTTACGTCCCGTTCACTTCTCTTTAGCACAAATATGGTATGGTTGAGCTAGGGAGTGTAATGCCGGTGCACGCGTTGCGCACCGGTGGCGCACAAGGGAGCAGGGATGAGCCAGGAGAAATCAGAGCGGCAGATCCTCGTCGTTGATGACGACGAGAAACTGCTGGGAGTCACCGAAGAGTTGCTGACCAGGCGCGGGTACCGCGTCACGGTCTGCCAGCAGAGCACGCGCGTGGTGCCGCTGCTCAAGGAGCAGCATTTTGACGCGGCCCTCCTCGATATCCGCATGCCGGAGTTTGAAGGCACCGACTTGCTGCCGCTGATGAAGAAGCTGCGCCCGGAGCTTCCGGTGATCCTCGTATCCGCCTACTGCGATAAGAACAACAGCGCGTACTACCACAGTTTGGGTGCCTTCGACGTCGTCAGCAAACCCTTTAGTACGGAGATGTTGGCGGACATCGTGGCGCGGGCGGTCAACGAGCAGGAAGCCATCCCGATGACGATCACCGGACTGTCGCTGCGCGGGGCGCGGGACCAGCTCTATCGGAAACTCATCCTGGCGGCGCTGCGCAAGACGGATTGGAACCAGATGCGGGCGGCGGAACTGCTGGGGGTGAGCCGCTACTGCCTCATGCGTTGGATGAAGAAGCTCGGCATTTCGTATTAGACCCGCCCTTCCCGCGACTCAGCCGACTCACCGTTTGCTCCGCGTCCTCTCGCCTCGGCTCCCCACAAGATCTTGCTGTGGAGGAGCGCCTTCAAATACTCGAAGTTCACTGGCTTGAGGAGGTACTCGTTGACTCGTAACGTGATGGCCCTGGCCTGCACGTACGGTTCATCGAGATTGCTGATGACGATCACGGGAAGACGCGGTTGCAATTGGCGGATTTGCCACAAGGCCTCCAGGCCGCCGATGCCCGGCATGCGGATATCCAGGATCATGGCATTCGGAGCCGGCGCTTCCTCCAAGCGGTGCAGGGCTTCTTCGCCTGAGGACGCCGCGATGACGTTCAGCTCATTGAGCTCAAAGAAGTTTTGCAGGATATTCCGCAGCCGGTCGTCATCATCCACAAGGAGCAGGGTGTTGTGAGATTGATCTGGAGGGCTCGGCAACTGGCTCAGCCAATGGGTCACTTCGTGGAGCAATTGGTCCTCGGTGACCGTGGGGGACAGGCACGCCTGAGCCCCCTCGAGGGGCAGGTTGCCGATGAGAATGATCGGCACGGCGGGATCCTGCGCATGGACCTGTTCAACGAGATTCTGGGCCGATGTGCCCTCACCCACATGACCCGCCACAATGACCCCGGGCCAGCCGTGCTTGGCAATGTTGACCGCCAAGCGAGGATCATCGAGGGTATCGACCTGGAAATGGCCCTGGGTCAGCCAGTCAACGAGTCGAAGGCGTTGCTCGGGTTGTGCGTCCACCACCAACACTCGTTGGGCAGATTGAGGTTTGGCACAGACGTTCGTTTGCATGGGGTGGCTCCACACAAAGCATACCATGCAATTTGAACAAGAATTTTGTAACTCATTGTTGCTCTGTTGGTTGTGTGCTGATATGAGGCAATTTCATGTCCTGGTGTTGCACTTCTGCCACACATCAACGGGCCATTGTTGCGTTTCTCTTTTGAGGAAAATATTGATGGCCTCTTGACAGTGCAGCGCGCGCCGCCGCCGGCAAGGGCAAGTCGACGGACGGCGCAATAAAGCCCTTCCGGCTCCCCGCCACTCTTGTTATAATCAAATCCAACGTTCGTTCCTGTCCGCGTCTCTCCTTACGGGTGCCGTCATGCGAGATGAGTCATTCACGGTGTTCGTTCAGGACCAGCTCCGGTTGCTGGGCGGCGTGGAGTGCCGGGCGATGTTCGGCGGTCACAGCCGTGCCGAGCGAGCTCTTTCCGGTCCCATGATGGTGGGCGATGGCTGAATCACGAGCATCAGCGCACACGAAGACCGTGCTCATCACCGGGGGATCCACCGGGATCGGCTACGAATTGGCGCACCTCTTCGCTGGCGACGACTACCGCGTCGTGCTCATTGCGCGCCACGCGCAGAAGCTCGCCGAGGTGGCCAAGGAGCTTGAGCAGCGACACCAAGCTTCCATCGTGGTCATGGCCAAGGACCTCTCGCTGTCCTCATCCCCGGAGGAGATCTTTGCCGAGCTCAAGCAACGGGGCATGACCGTGGATGTGCTGGTCAACAACGCAGGGTTCGGCACGCACGGTGAATTCGCACAGACCGACCTCAAGAGCCAGTTAGAGATGATTCAGGTGAATGTGACGGCGCTCGCCCACCTGACGCGGCTGTTCTTGCCGGGCATGGTGGCGCGGCGGGATGGACGGATCCTCAACGTCGCCTCGACCGCGGCATTCCAGCCTGGGCCGTTGATGGCGGTGTACTACGCGAGCAAAGCGTTCGTGCTGTCATTTTCTGAAGCGTTGGCCAATGAGTTGGACGCCTCCGGTGTGCGTATCACGGCCCTGTGCCCGGGCCCGACGAAGACGGAGTTCCAAGTCCGCGCGGGCGTTGCCGAAACACGGCTCATGGGCGGCCATTCGATGGATGCGAGGACGGTGGCTCTTGCCGGCTATCGGGGCATGGTGGCGGGAACGCCGGTGGTGATTCCCGGGGCACGGAATCAGTTTCTCGCGCTCGTCGTGAAATTCCTGCCGCGCCGGATCGTTATCAAGGTCGTACGGCGCATCCAGGAAAAGCGTCGGTAGCACATCCACAGGGAATGCCCGCGCCATGACGACGCCATTCCCGCATCGATGAGACTCCAGCGGAAACTCAGTTTGTGGTTTCTCTTCATGGCGCTGTGCGTGGGCAGCATGAGTGCCGTGTGGATCGCTCGTGCCATCGTGATGAAGCGCCAGGTGCAAGAGTTCACCAATTTCACGACGCCGACGCTCGTCGCACTCGGCCAGATCAAGGCCGCGACGATGGAGATGCTGGAGTACGCCCACCGGTTCAGCGCGCTCGGATCTGCCAACGCCCCTGCGCAGCCGGGCAGCGATGCGGCGGCTGCGGAGCGCGCGGAGGCGCAAGAGCAGTTTGAGAAGGCGCGCGCGCATGATGAGGAATGGCTGAAGGTGTATGCCGGGGTGGCGAACGACCCCGCCCACCGCGCGGTGGCGAACATGCTGAGCGAGGCCACAGCACCTGTGGCCCAGCGTGGGCGCGAGCTGATGGCGCTCAGACAGCAGGGAGCCGAGGAGAGCGCTGTCGTCGCCAAGCGGCGTGAGTTGAACGACGCACAGCGGCGGTTCATCAAACTGATCAATAAACCGATGACGTTTGCGGTAATGGATTTGAAGCGGCGCACGGCCGCCGTCAGCCGCAGCGTCACACAGGCGGTCAATCTGAGCATGGTGGCTGTGGCCATTCTCGGACTCCTCGCGGTCGGCTTGGGCGCGTTCATCGCCGGCACGATCGCCCGCCCCATCATCAAACTGTCGGAGGATGTGCGCGTGGTGGGCCGCGGCGATTTGGCGCACCGGACCTCTGTGCAGTCCACAGATGAAATCGGGCTGCTGGCCGAGGCGTTTAACCGGACGACCGAGCGCTTGGAGCAGACCACGGTCTCGAAGCGCTACGTGGACAACATCATCACCTCCATGGCGGATACGCTCGTGGTCGTAAGTCCCGACGGGCGGATTCGCTCAGTGAATCAGGCGACGTTGCGACTGTTGCGATACCCGGAACACGAGCTGATCGGCCAGCCCGTCAGCAAACTGTTCGTCGAGGCGGCAGGCTCCTCGAGCGGAGCGTGGCTCGCGGAAGTACTCGCCAAGGGGATCGTCAGCAACGTTGAGCGAGCGTACGTGGCCAAGGATGGGCGCACGATTCCCGTCCTGTTTTCCGGATCTGCGATGCGTGACGAGGACGGACAGGTGCAGGGCGTCGTCTGTGTGGCGTTAGATATTACGGAGCGCAAGCGTGCCGAGGAGGCGCTGAAGAAAGCGTACGCGGATCTGCAGCAGGCGCAGCAACAATTGGTCCAATCCGAAAAATTGGCGGCGCTGGGGCGCTTTTCCGCTGGCGTAGCCCATGAGGTCAAGAATCCGCTTGGCATCATCTTGGGGGGTGTTGAGTTTCTCCGGACGAAGATCACCGGGGCCGATGACGATACAAAAACGGCTCTGCAGATGGTGGAAAAATCGGTGCTGCGGGCGGATACGATCGTCCGGGACTTGCTTCGGTTCGCGCGACCTTCGCAATTGACGAAGGAAATCGTCAACCCGGAAGAGCTCGTCAATGGCACGGTGTCGCTGCTGGCCTATAGCGGGACGGCAAAGCATATCAAGATTGAGACCCGATTCGCGCATGGCCCGGCCAAGGTGGCGGTGGACAAGAACCAGATCCAACAGGTGTTGTTGAACCTCGCGATGAACGCGGTGGATGCGATGCCGAAGACCGGGTCGCTGACGTTTACCACCTCGACGGAGGCGAATCCTCCTGCGGCCTGCCGCATCGAAGTGGCCGATAGCGGAGAAGGCATCGCCAAAGAGAACCTCGCCAAGTTGTTTGAGCCGTTCTTCACGACGAAGCGAGATAAGAAGGGCACCGGGCTTGGGCTCTCGATTTCGAAGACCATTATCGAGAGCCACGGAGGCGCGTTGACAATTGACAGTGAGTTGGGCAAAGGGACGACGGTCAGATTGATGCTGCCGATTCATGCAGGAGGAGCGGGCGGATGAAGAAGTACGTGCTCGTCATTGATGATGAAGTGGATTTCACGTTTCTGCTGAAGAAGAACTTGGAGGCGGCGGGAGCGTTCGATGTCACCGTCTGCAATGATGCGGCGAAGGCGGTGGAGCGGGCCCGGCAATTGCGTCCGAGCCTGATCCTGCTCGACATCATGATGCCGGCGGTGGGCGGAGAGGAAATCGCGGTGGACTTGAAGCGCCAGAAGGAGACCAAGGACATCCCGGTCGTCTTTCTCACGTCGCTCGTCAGGGAAGAAGAGGCTGCGGAGGGTTCCCATGTGATCGGCGGGCAGATGTTTGTCGCAAAGCCCGTGAAGATTCAGGAGTTGGTGGCGGTCATTGAGAAGGTGACGTCCGGGCCGCCCGCGCGGTGAACGAGGAGGACGCGCTGTGAGAGAAATAATGAAGAGTCTAGAACTCATTTCAACACCTCGGTTCGCTCAGGGCTCAGCCTGCCTGCCCCGCCACAGAACTTTGGCGGGGCGCAGGCAGGGGTTCTGGGCTCAGGGCCATTCGTCGCTGTTACCCCCAGCCCGGAGCCCTCAGCCCACAGCCACAGGAGTTTTGAAACAGGTTCTAGGGCTCATCGCATGTTCGCTCGCCATGGGGCCGGTCTGCGCGCAGGCGGCCCTGCACACGCAGACCGTGGAGTATCGAGACGGGGAAACGGTGCTCGAGGGCTACCTGGCCTACGATGACACCTCTGACGCCAAGCGTCCCGGAATTCTCGTGGTTCACGAGTGGATGGGGCTCGGCCCGTATGCGATGCACCGCGCCGACCAGTTGGCGGAGTTAGGCTACGTGGCGTTTGCGGCGGACATTTATGGCAAGGGCGTGCGGGCGAAGGATCATCAAGAGGCCGCATCTTTGTCTGGCTACTACCGCGGCGACCGCCACCTGATGCGCGCGCGAGCCCAGGCGGGGTTGGACGTCCTCACGAAATACCCCTTGGTGGATGCCAAGCGCCTGGCGGCGATGGGCTACTGTTTTGGGGGGACGACGGTCTTGGAGCTGGCCCGCAGCGGCGCGCCGCTGAAGGGCGTCGTCACGTTCCACGGCGGGCTGGATACTCCGCATCCGGAGGATGCCGCCAACATCAAAGCGCGCATCCTGGTGTTGCGCGGGGCGGACGATCCCTTCGTGACGCCGGACCAGGTCGAGGCCTTCGAAAAGGAAATGCGGGATGCGATTGTCGACTACCGGATCGTCAAGTATCCGGGCGCGGTCCACAGTTTCACCGTTCCGGAAGCCGGCAACGACCCCTCCAAGGGCATGGCCTACAACGCGGAGGCCGACCGGAAGTCGTGGGAAGAGATGAAGCAGTTTTTCGCGCAGATTTTTCAGTAACCATCCGCCAGGCAATACGGCAGAAACGTGTCTCTAGCAATCCAGAGACACGTTTCTGTTTGGGCTAGTGGATTGCGGCGGTGATGCGCTGGAGGAACGGCTCCTGGAAAATCCCGATCGCCAGGATCCCGAAGACAAGGAAGGCTAGCGCGACTTTCGTCAATCTGTGAATCGAAATGGGGGTCGCGGCGCGCGGGGTGCCCAGGTACATCCGCTTCACGACCATGAGATAGTAGTACAACGAGATGACCACGTTCACCGCGCCAATTGCCACCAGCCACAGCCGGTGGCTCTGTGTGGCCGCCAGCAAGACCAGGAGCTTGCCGACAAATCCCGCCAGCGGCGGCACGCCCGCCAATGACAGCAGCCCGATGAACAGCACCGCGGCCAGCATCGGGGAGCGTTTTGAGAGGCCGTTGTAGTCGTCCAGCGCATCGCCACCCACCGCATTCGAAGCGATGACCACAGCCAGAAAGACCGCAAGGTTGCTGAAGAGATACGCCAGCAGATAGTAGCCCACCGCCTGCATGCCCATCGCCGATCCCGTCGACAGCCCCATCAGCAGATACCCGGCATGTCCGATGGAGGAGTAGCCGAGCAGGCGCTTGATGTTGGTCTGCGGGATCGCCGCGAGATTGCCGTAGAGCAGTGTGGCCGCGGAGAGGACGGCCAGCAGGCCGGTCCACAGCGTCGCGAGCGGCAGAAAGACGCCGTAGAGCACGCGCAGGATTGCGACGACCCCCGCCATCTTTGAGCCGACCGAGAGCAGTGCCACCACCGGCGTGGGTGCGCCTTCATACACATCCGGGACCCATAGATTAAACGGCACCACAGCGACCTTGAAGCCTAACCCGGCGAGGACGAGCAACAGTCCGGCCTGCGCGGTGATGGGGATCGGGCCTGCGGCGAGTGCCTGGCGGATCACCGGGAAACTGGTGCTGCCGGAAAATCCGTAGAGCAGGGCAATGCCGTAGACCAGAAACCCTGAGGACACAGACCCCAGGATGAGATACTTCATCCCGGCTTCCACGGAGCGCGCATCCGTCCGCAGATAGGCGGCCATGATGTAGAGCGAAAACGTCAACAGCTCAAGCCCGATGAAGAGCATCAGCAGATCGTTGATCGAGGCAAGGACCAGCATGCCCAGCAGCGCCGTAAACAAGAGCAGGTACAGCGCGCCAAGCTCGGAGGCCGGTCCCCGGTGGAATTCGCGCGTCATGATGATGACCATGGCGACGGTTAACAGGAAGAGCCCTTTAAAGAACTGGGAGAACGGATCCACGAGGAACATGGTCTGAAACGTCTGGCCAAGCCCGGAGGGCGGTTGCAAGAGGAGGAGCCCGGCGCATAGCGCCACACCCGCCAGACTGAGCAGGCTCAAGGCGGACTTGCGTTCTGCGGGCACGAGCAGGTCCGCGATGAGGATGATGAGGATCCAGGCGCAGACCGCGAATTCAACCGTCAACAGAGACCAGTTCATCCCACCACCTGCCGGCGTCCCGCCGAGAGGCGGGACCGCCATCGCTGTCGAGCGAGCCTCGGAATGGCGAGGCGGCGCACCATAGTGGCGTCGATACGTTGACTCCCTGCGACGATTATCGAAGCGCCGCCTCCGGCAGGTGGTGGGA
>JGI1358J11329_10001892_pt1 | contig 16763 bp, 17 predicted proteins | sample Subgroupgradi54m_FD_11329 | JGI IMG/M metagenome (IMG submission 11329)
GCTTGTGCTCCCACAATATCCGCCTCCGGCGGATTGGCTCGCCGCCCTGCTGGTCGGCTCGCTTAGTCGCCGGAATTCCTCCCCCCAACCCCCTCCTTCCGGCGTATCCTTGATCCCACGTTCTATTGTAGCTTTTTAAACTGTTTCTCATATTCCTCCAGTCCCTTGTATATGTCGTTAAATAACGATACGCAGACAGACGGAGATGTAAAATTAGGTGCTGATCGAATAGGCTTATGTGCGTGATCGTTACGCTCGGGGTAGACTATGGTCAATGCTGATTCTAATCCTTGTTTCAAGACAGGATTCATTTTTCTTTCTACCCGCTCCAAAACAACAATTCCAGATATGCGTTTGAGCATTTTCCTAAAGTTCCTATTGTAATCAAAACCATAGTTTTCATTCAAAATAGTATTCATGTAGTCAACATTTGGTCTATCACGTAGACGTTTTCGTCGTGGGTAGCACTGTACAATATCTTTCATACATTCTTCCACCCAACTTCCAAGTTCAAGTACTGCGAGACGCGAATAGTATTTTGGAAGATCAACATCACTACCAAGTAACGCTTTATTGTAAAGTTTATTGAGCTTCTTCGGTTGAAGAAGAAGTGAGCGTTTTTGGATCATAATCTTTAAGCATTGGCAAAGGTTGATTCAGCTAAAGAGAAACGCTCGGCCACTTTTTGTTTCTGATACAAGCCTTCACTCAAAGTTTCAGTGCTAAAAGCTTTTTCTCTTAGAAGATTTTTGTATTGTCTAGTGACAGCAGCTTGTCTTGATTTGCCCGATAAGTCTTCAAGTAATCCGATATTTTTTGCTATACCATGTAAGACGGCCTCAAAAGTTGCTCCATTTAACTTGTTTGCGGGTTTCCGGGCATAGAGATTTTTAAGTGCAAAATTAATTGTTCTAACAAAAAGATCCTTCTTTTTTTCTAAAGAATCTTTTTGCAAAAAACGGCTATCCTTCATGTACTCGTTAAGATAACCTGAAAGACCGGGTTTAAATTTGGATAACCTATCATAAAAAGCAAAGAACTTTAACACTATTTCAATACTTCTGAATCGATCGTCTTTGTTCTTTTGTCCGGTTGCCTTTTTAAGTAATTCTCCCCACTCTTTTGTGTTATTACATTCTTTCAAAAGATCATTAAACGGTCCACTAAATATCGCATTCCGTATTTCCTGATTAGTCAATTTGAGACCACCAGTGTTGAGACGTCTAAATATAGTAAAAATGTATTCAACGTGATCCGTTTTTGAATAATCACAGCGCAAAAGCGTAACAGGTAAAGCAAAATTCTCGATATCACTCAAAACTTCAGGATTTGATTCTTGGATTTCCTTTACTGTTTTACCACTTAATCGTTGGTCGATGTCTGTAAGGGAAGATAGCATCCAATCAGGATCCTCAAAAAATTGACGAATGGTATCAATCCTCTGGAGGCCGTCAATTACCTGCATTTTATTTGTTTTAGAATCTTGACTAAAACATAACGAAGGAATGGGTAATCTCTTTAGTAAGGAATCAACAAATCGTGTTCTGTCCGAATTACCCCAGACAACATCACGTTGATAAATAGGGTGTATTTCTAGCAAGTCTTTTTTATACATACGAAACAAATCTGCGCACGAACGTAGCTCGTTGAAAGTAAAGACTTCTTTGGGTGGGATCTCGTTTGAAGCATCTTCAAACTGGAAATCTTCCTCGACTTTTTTAATATCAACTTTATTATTTTTTTTCATATTATTTTTTGTTATGTATCTCTTTTTATTAAATGACTAAAGTGGCTTTTTCATACAACATCGGCAAGCAATCCTGCCTCATTCTAAATTTTGTCCCATGGTTGTGTCCCGTTCGGGCGTCGAAGTCCACTAGAATTTTACCCTCTTCTAGTGCTTTCAAAAAGCCTTCAAAACTAAACTTCTGCAACATCATCACTTTTGTATAATGATAATGTTCTTTTTTGCGTTCTATTTTTACTTCGGCTTGAACATAAAAAGCGTTGAGCAGTTTTGTTCCGGCCTTATGTTCCAAATCGTCAAAACCCCAATATGGTTGGGGATTGAGTTCTCCTAAACCGACATGCTTTTTTACCGACTCAAGCCAGCCCCTATGTCGTGAAGCAACACTTTTTGCGTCAAAGGAAATTAAAATTTTGCGCTCCTTTCGATCAATCACTACTTTGAAACCGCGATCACTTCGTGAATTCCCGTGGATTGTTTGCCGGTAGCTCATTTCTCCTTTTGGATATTTCTTGCCGTCCTCTTGATGTGCCCACCCATATTTGGGCAAAAGCACTTGCGGGACAAAGCGAATGGCGCGCGGCGATGGTTCAATATGGAAAAGCGTTGTCAGCGAGGTTGAATTGAGGCGTTGCGCTTTCAATTCCCACTCTGCGGCGTTCGGTATTGGCAGATTATTTTCTTTAATACCGAGTAAATCTTCAAGCGTATTGCCAATGCCTCCGGCATTTCCTTTCCGCGCGTTTGGGATAAAACCCATTGCTGAAATTTCTTTCAATTTTGCGATGAGGGCTGGCTTTGTGTAGATAATAGGTTTTTTAGTCATAGTTTTACCAAAGTTTAACTTGGGATTGATGTTGTTTTATTCTCTTTCGTGCTGTATCGCAATACTCCGGCGAAATATCAATCCCGATATAATCCCGCTTGAAATTTATCGCAGAAATTGCTGTCGTGCCGGAACCCATAAATGGGTCCAAAATAATTTTAGATTCCGTAGCCGAAACAATTCGATCAATCAAATCCACCGGGAAAGCGGCTGGATGTTCGTTGTTCATTTCTTGCGTAAATTCCCAAACATCGCCATGTGCGTTTGCTTTTGGCGCAAGTTTAAATTTTGGCTTGGCGATAAGGTAAATCACTTCGTAGGTTGGCAAAAAATACCCAGCATTAAAATTGAGGCCGCCTTTCCGTCTCCAAATGATAATCTGCCGCACCGGAAAGCCACTCACGATGTCCTGACGATCTTGCAATAAGCCGCCCTGCACACGCCACTTGTGGTTGTAAAAAATTGCTCCGTCCTCCGGGATAATCCTCATCATCTCTGTTAGGCAATCTCGTTGCCACTTCACATACTCCTCGTGTGGCATACAGTCGTTATGGTGCGAATAGCCGTTTTGCAGGGCGGCGTTTGCCCATTTTCCGCCACGGCCGTCTTTCATTCCATTGCCAGTTGAATTTTTGAGATTGTAAGGCGGCGAAGTAATCACCAAATGCACCGAGCCTTCTGGTATTTGCTTCATCACATCTACGGCATTGCCGCAGATGATTTTATTCAAAAACTTTTTTGTAAAATCCGCCTTTTTCATATCATTTCAAAAGTTCATCGGCTGGCACACCAAGTGCGTTTGCTAATTTCCCTAATACTGCGATGGTAACATTCTTCTTACCTCCCTCAATCGCACTCATATAACTCCTATCCATATCTAACTTTCGGCAAATGTCGCCCTGCGTCATTTTCTTTTTAGTCCTTATTTTCTTGATATTTGCACCGAGTTTTTTCGATATTTGAGGTATGTTCACACCTATACCTTATCAACCATTGCGTTTCTGCTCAATATGGAGTTATAATACCATATAGAAGTGGGGGGAGGAATTCCGGCGACTAAGCGAGCCGACCAGCAGGGCGGCGAGCCAATCCGCCGGAGGCGGATATTGTGGGAAACAGCACAAGCGTGGAATGGGGGCGTAGCGGAGTGAAGTCGGGGTTGGAATTTGAGAGAGATGAGGTCAGAAAGGCAAGGAATGGCGGGCAGATTTAAGAACGCAGGGTAGTCATTCCGAGGTAGGGCGAATGACTACCCGTATGACTAGGTAAAAATCATAAATTATGACTAAAAAACTTCCTAGTTTCCGAGTATAATGCCACCAAGATATAACTATTTTCCATTTTCTCGATTTGAGAATTGGCGGCGGCTAACGCCGCCCATTGTGGTTGCGGGACTTTTTCAGGTTTCAGACGGACTTTGCGATTGGATAAAATGAGGTTCGAGCCAAAAATCTTTTTGGCGGCTACCTTCTTCAGGAAAAGGTCTTCGCCGTTGGCGATTGTAGGTAGGTTTTCTGCCTCCTTTATCCACTCCTCGGCAGGTTCGAGCCAGCCCGTCTGCTTTTTCTCAACATCAGCGATCTTTTCCTCAAGCGTCTTCTTCTCGGATAACATTTGGGCTTTCTTTTTGAGATAGATTTCACGCTCAATTATTTGGTCTAGGTAGCTATCTAAAAGTATTTGAAGTTTGGCAGAAATCCTTTTGACCTTTTCCTTCGCCGCTTGGGAAAAAGCAGTTGAGGATTGGACGGCTTCCAGCCGGTCGGTATCAAGCATAGCTAACAATTTTTTCGTCCAATCCTCTTTCAAAGAAAACTGACGCAAGAGTGCTGATATCTGGCGGTCTAAGATTTCTTCGCGAACATATATCTCCGGACATTTAATCGTTTGAGACTTTTTCGTGCAACGATAATATATGTAGCGATGAATGTTGCCGTTCTTTTGCTGTTTTATCCGCACTTCACCAGTTATACCCATACCGCAGTAGCCACAACGCAGGAGGCCACAGAACGCGCGAGGATTGTTGGTAGGTTGAGATCGGGGCTTGCCTCTATCTTTCAAAACCTGTTGCACTCGGTCAAAAGTTTTCTTTGAAACAATGGGCTGGTGCTTGCCTTCATAAATTTCCTTGGCGTATTTGAACAAGCCGACATAAAAAGGATTGGCGAGTAGAAAATGGATTTTGCTTTTATGAAATAACTTGCCACCAGTAGATAACACGCCACGCTCGGCGAAAAAGTTTGCCATATCTTCCAGCCGCATATCGCCTTCGGCGTAACGCTCAAAAGCTTCAGTTACGACTTTCGCCTTCTCCGGATTGACCTCAACGAGTTTCGTTCTCGGATTGTTAATGTAACCAATAGGAGCAAGCGAAGGATACTCGCCACGCTTCACTTTTTGGTAAAGTCCTCTCTTGGTGTTTTCAGATAGAGAATCAACATAATACTTGCTCTGGCCGAAGGCGATATTGAGCATAAACTTGCCTTGCGGTGTCGGCTCAAACCAATGCGTAACGAATTTAAGAGCTTGAATCTTGCCAATATCTACAAGGTAAATAATCTTGCCGCCATCAACGCTGTTTCTCGCCAATCTATCGGGATGCCACGACAAAATTCCACCTGCTTCGCCTTTCTCAAGCCGTTTTATCATCCTGTCAAAAATGGGACGGCCAGGAATTTTAGCAGATTGTTTTTCGATAAGCTCCTCTTTTATTTTAAGACCATCGCGTCTGGCAAATTCTCGTAGCTCCGCAAGCTGATCTTCAATGGAGCGCACCTGTTTATCTTCAACATCAGTTGATTTACGAGCGTAAATAAAATAGTTGGTCATAATTGTTTTAGTTTTTTAATTTTGTATTTAATAATCCAATCGCAAAGTCCGTCTGAAACCTGAAAAAGTCCCGCAACCACAATGGGCGGCGTTAGCCGCCGCCAATTCTCAAATCGAGAAAATGGAAAATAGTTATATCTTGGTGCCTCCACTTGGAATCGAACCAAGGTACTTCGCTTAAGAGGCGAGTGCTTTACCACTAAGCTATGGAGGCACATGTATTTTCAACGAGTGAACCGAGCGATGAGGCAGAGCCTCATTAGAGGCGGGTGCCCTGCCCAGCTTAGCTGGGTTTACCACTACTTGTCCGCCGAAGCTTCATGCATAGGCGGAAGCTATGGGGGCACGCTGCGCACAATGTTTGTTTCATTCTTTTATTTTCAACGAGCGAACCAGTCGATGAGGCGGAGCCTCATTAGAGGACTAAGCTGTAGGGGCAATAGGCTTGTTTTTGTTATACACACGCACCAGCGCAATGAATATGATATAATTTTTATAAGCATATGGCAAACAATCGGAAGGGATTTGCCCACATTCTCATCTTAATCATCGTCATTTTAGTTGTCCTCGCGGCCGTCGTTTTCTGGTATCTTTCATTGCGTAATAAATCTGCGGCTCCCGTTACTCAAACGCCTCCGCCTGCCCCATCTTCCGCTTCCGCGGCTGCGCAAACGAGCCTTGGCGGAAACATTTACCAACAATCGAATAATCCGGTTCAAGGTAAAGTCCCCACGGTCAACCCCGCGACGAACCCCATCCAAGGTGTGTACAAGAATCCATTTGAATAGGTTCTAGCTTTTAGGTGTTAGGTTTTAGAGTTCAAACCTTAACCCCCCCAAAAATCTTTCCCATGCAATTCACAAAAAAATATTTAGGAATATTAATTATCATCGCGGCAGGCATTTTTAGCGCCCTGATTGTTGCTCATGCGCAGGACGCGACGACCGCTACGCCGTCCGCGGATCAAGGAGGAGGACCCACGCTCCGTGGTATCACGTTCCCGATTCCGGAACTTGGAAATTGCGCGTCAAAAGATGAATGTAGGGCCTATTGCGATGATATCGCGCACATGGATGCCTGCATAGCATTCGCGAAAGCTCATGGGCTCATGAACGGAGACGATGCCTCGCGTGCGGAAAAATTCAAAGCGAAATTACAATCGGGCGGCGGTCCCGGTGGGTGCAAAACGCCTGATGAGTGCAGGGCGTTCTGCAGCAACACAGCTAATCTTGAGGTATGCGTGAAATTTGCGAAAGACCACGGCGTGAAAGATGGGAACGTCGACCAAGGAGAAAAAATTTTGGCGTACGTGAAAGCCGGCGGGCAAATGCCGGGCGGGTGCGATTCCAAAGAAAGTTGCGAAAAATATTGCGGTGATTTCAGCCACGCAGAGGAATGTTCACAATTCGCGCAAAAGGCTGGACTAGCGCAAAGGCAGGGCGGAGAAGGAAGTGTGCCGCCCAGCCAGTTCCAAAAATTCTTGGAAATCATAAAGAGAGGTGAGACGCCGGGGGGTTGCAAGTCGAAAGACGAATGCGAAGTATACTGCAAAGATCCCGCGCATCGTGACGAATGCCTTACCTTCGCGGAGAAGGCCGGTTTTATTCAGCATGACCAGGCGGAGATGATCCGCAAGACGGGCGGCAAGGGACCGGGCGGCTGTGATTCGCAGGATGCTTGTCACGCTTATTGCAACGATCCTGCTCACCAGGAAGAGTGCTTCAAGTTTGCCGAAGAGCAGGGTTTTATGAGCCACGAAGAAACGCGGCAGGCAAAGAATGGTTTTGTGCGCCTGCGGGCGGGATTGGAAAACGCCCCAGAGGAAGTAAAATCTTGTCTTAAATCTACCCTCGGAGAAAAGGTCATCGATAATATTGAATCTGGCGAGCTCGTTCCTGGGCTGGAAATCGGACAGCAAGTGAAGTCATGTTTTGAAAAATTCGGCGGCAAGGGCGACCCGCAGGAAGTTTTCAAACATGCGCCACCGCAAGTACTCGCTTGCCTTAAAGAAAAACTCGGTGATCAATTTATGCAAATCCAAAACGGTAAAACGGCGCCGACGCCAGAGATAGCCGACACATTCCGCGTGTGTTTCCAAAGCGTACAATTCCAAGGTGGATTCGGACGCCCGCAAGGTCCGGAAGGGGGCGGAAATGGACGAGTTCCATCGCCAGAGATGATCCGACACTTTTTGATGACCGCGCCTCCCGAGATCCAATCGTGCCTAAAAGATAAACTCGGCGCCGATTTTGAAAAAATCCAAAACGGAGAGCAGGTACAAGTTGATACCTCAAAACTGAAGAGCTGCTTCGAGCAATTCAAGCCGCGAAATTTTGAGAACCGAGGAGTGCGCGGAGAGGGCGAACCGGGACCGGGAGTTTTTCAAAATAACCAGAGCAACTTTGAATTTCTCCGCAACGTTCCGCCGCAAGTACTTGAGTGCGTTAAGGGCAAGCTTGGTAATGACTTTGCGAGGATCCAATCCGGCGGAGAGAAACCGACGCCCGAAATAGGTCAAATGATCAAGAGTTGTTTTGGGCAATTTGCGCCGCAATCAGGACAAGTCGGACAGCCGCCATCAGAGGGATCATCAATTACTCCCGTGCCGCCTGGATTTTTACCAAACCAGCCTTCCGGGTCGGCTATTCCGCCGCAATATGCGGCATGCATAACTTCTGTGTTGGGTGACGGGGGAATGGATAGATTGAAACAGGGCCAGGTAACCGCAGACCAAAAGACGCAGATCGCGAAATGCGTGGCGTCGAGCCAGGGAACCGGCGGTTCGGGACAGGGGCAACTCCCCGTTCGGTCCGTATGTGAACACGCCGCTCCTCCACAGGGTTGCAGCTACGAAGGGCCCGACGTACCTCCTGCATGCAGTGCGAAACTTGTATGCCCAAATGGTTTTCCTTCGGAATTATTCAAAGCTCCTACTCCACCGCCACCGCCAGTGCCTTCAGCGGACGCGCAGCACGGATCGTTTTTTGCGAACATCCTCTCGACTTTCGCTGGATTCTTGCGGTTGCTGTTTCACTAAACTCAGGATCGGGATGACAAAAAAGCTGCCGAGGTGAGCAGTTTTTTTGTCGTCTGTGCGTTTGAAAGGATACGACTGGAACAAAATGTGCAAGAACTGCGTTTCTGGCAAGGCCTACTTCAATCCCAACTGCTGGTTCAATGGAGGATTGGAAAAGTAAGCTCTTACATTAAATTTTTGGTCTATAAGTTCAATCATTTCAAAATCATTGCGTTCAATTAGCTTAAATCCTGATTTCGGTAAATAGGCACTCTTGAAAGCCAGATAATCTGTAACGGTGAAATCTGCATCTCCCCGTTCGGGTCGTGTGGCGTCGGGTTTCCGGATTTTTAATAGCCGAAGTTTTCCAGCTACTGTATCTACTCTGACGGTCTCAAACAAATCTCCTGTGGGCGTGTTTTTAATAACTTTACCTATTTGTGTTGCTGCCTCGTAAAGTTCCTTATACTCTTTTTCGTTTTGTGCGAATACAGCAGCATAATTTACTTGAGCATTCTTTTCGGTGGTATGCTGGTTTTTGAGTTCACGGGACCGTTGAACGATGTCTTGAATCAGTTGTTTAAAGTCCTCCGTAGACATAGATTATCTTAGCTACGCATAGTTTATTATGGATCGGTGCCCTCGGAGGGAATCGAACCCCCACCTACTGGTTCGAAGCCAGTTATGATATCCATTTCACCACGAGGGCATCTTTATACTAACGATAATTGGTAAATGGTAATTGGTAAATGGGTGTCCGGATGGCGCCCTAGTTACGAATTACCATTTTCAAGTTACTATATATTCCATGGTAACAATGTTCATTTTTCAGCTCATCATTCTTATCTTTTCCGTGATCATCCACGAGATCTCGCATGGGTACGTCGCGGAATATCTGGGCGATCCTACGGCGCGTAACGCGGGGCGTCTCACTTTCAACCCCATAAGCCATCTCGATCCCGTTGGTTCATTTCTTCTGCCCGTTTCAATGTGGTTCTTGACTGCCGGTCAATTCGTGTTCGGCTGGGCCAAACCCGTGCCATACAATCCAAGAAACTTGCGAGATCCGATCATCGGGGGAGCGAAGATCGCCGCGGCGGGTCCGATCATGAATCTTTTTCTTGCCATCGTGTTCGGAATAATGCTCAGGATTATTTCCGCCACTCACTTCGCGACGTCTTTTCTCGGGGAGTTGTTCGCCTTGATCATCTATATAAATATCCTCCTTGCGGTTTTCAATCTCGTGCCCATTCCGCCTCTCGACGGATCAAAGGTTCTCTTCGCGCTTTTACCGAAAAACGAAGCGGGCTATCGTTTCACGCTCGCGCTCGAACGCTACGGCATGGTGCTTGTACTTATTTTCATCTTCTTCGGTTTCAATCTCATCCTGCCCGTCATTAATTGGCTGTTTGCGTTGATTGCCGGTCAGCCAGTGGGATTCTAGCTCGTAAGCTCGTAAGCGTGATAGCTCGTAAGCCATTTTTTCATTTGACACTTCCTTGGTTTTCCTATAAAATTCTTTCTTGTATACTAACTTAGCATAGCTAGTGAGCTTACGAACTTACGAGCTTACGAGCTCTTTTTTATGCCGGGTAGTGAAAATTCGACTGCGGGGATATGGGAAATTAAGTCGATAGATCATGCTTGGCAAGAAAGACAAGATATAACGGAGATAGCAATAATTATTTAAGTCGAATTTCTACTACCCGGTATGCCCACAATCAGGCAATTGATCAAAAAAGGAAGGCAGCCTCTCCAGTCGAAGACCAAGTCGCCGGCCTTGTCTTTTTATTTCAACTCCATAAAGAACGCCCCGGTGGATTCAGGATCACCATTCAAGAGGGGAGTGTGCCTTAAGGTCTTTACCCAGACGCCGAAGAAACCTAACTCTGCGATTCGGAAGGTCGCGCGCGTGCGGCTTACGAACGGCATGGAAATCACCGCGTATATCCCGGGCATCGGCCATACGCTTCAAGAACACTCGATAGTGGTGGTGCGAGGCGGCCGGGTTAAAGACCTGCCGGGCGTCCGCTATCACATCGTACGAGGCGTCTTAGACACGACCGGCGTAGAAAACAGAAAGCAACAGAGGTCGAAGTATGGAGCGAAGACACCTAAATAGCTTCTAGCTGTTAGCTTTTAGGTGTTAGAAAAACGCACTAAAAGCTAAAAGCTAAAAGCTAAAAGCTATGAGAAAAAAAAGAGTTTACAAAAAATTTCATGAGCCGGACCTGAATTACGAGAGGATTGATCTAGGCAGGTTCATCAATTACGTGATGAAGGATGGAAAAAAATCCATCGCCGAAAGAATCGTCTACGACGCGTTCAAAAAGATAAAAGAGGTCACGAAGGAAGATCCGATAAAAGTTTTCGAGAAAGCTCTCGAAAACGTTGCCCCAATGCTCGAAGTTAAATCGAGGCGTGTGGGAGGCGCGAACTACCAAGTGCCGATGGAAGTGCGGCCGGCGCGTAAGTTCATACTTTCGATTCGCTGGATCATAGGCGCGGCCCGTTCGCGGAAGGGGAAAGGCATGGCCGATAAATTGGCCGAAGAGCTTGTTGCCGCCTCAAAGAATGAAGGCACGGCGATCAAGAAAAAACTCGACACGCACCGGATGGCCGAGGCGAACCGCGCTTTCGCTCACTTCGCGAGATAGCCTACCAATGTACTAATTTCTTACTAATTTACTAATGCGTGTTAGTAATGAAAAAGATTATCAACCTGGTCTATCCGGAATTAAGTTATAAAGTAATCGGCATTTTATTTAACGTATTTAATGAGCTTGGATATGGATATCAAGAAAAGTATTATCAAAAAGCCATTGCGATTGCCTTTAAAGATACTGGAGTGATTTTCAAAGAGCAGGTTTCAGCGCCCCTCGAGTTTCGCGGGAGGGCAATAGGTAGGTACTATCTTGATTTCCTTATTGAGGAAAAGATCATTTTGGAAATTAAGCGTGGCGATAGGTTCTTGAGAAAGAATATTGAACAAGTGTATGGCTATCTGAAGAAATTTAATTTAAAACTCGGTCTCCTTGTGAATTTCACAAGCAACGGATTGAAATTTAAAAGAATTGTAAATCTAAATTAGTATATTAGTAATTATTGGTACATTAGTAGGATCATGCTCAGACAGTATCCAATCGAAAAAGTAAGGAACATCGGCATCATTGCCCACATTGACGCCGGAAAAACGACCGTCTCCGAGCGGGTGCTTTTTTATACGGGCGTGAGCCATAAAATCGGCGAAGTGCACACTGGCGATACCGTTATGGACTGGATGGAACAGGAGCGTGAGCGGGGGATTACGATCACTTCCGCCGCAACGACCGCATTTTGGATCCCTACTTATCACAAGGGAGACAAAAAATTTGAGCACATGATTAACCTGATTGATACGCCGGGGCACATTGACTTTACCGTGGAGGTGAAGCGCTCGCTCCGCGTTTTGGACGGCGCGGTCGTCGTCTTCGACGGCGTGGCGGGCGTGGAACCGCAATCGGAGACGAACTGGCGCTATGCCGACGAATATCACGTGCCGCGGATCTGTTTTATCAATAAGCTCGACCGCATGGGCGCGAGCTTTGAAAAAGGACTGGCATCCATCCATGAACGTCTCACGCCGAACGCGATTCCAGTACAGCTCAATATCGGACTTGAGGGGGCATTCAAGGGAGTCGTCGATCTTTTGCTGAACAAGGCGTATGTCTTCGAAGGCGAGCACGGCGAGAAAATCATGGAAATTCCAATTCCCGAAAATATGAAAAAAGAGGTGGGAAAATGGCGGCATGATCTTATTGAAAGGATCGTCGATAACGACGATGAACTTATGTCAAAATATTTGGACGGCAAGGAGATCGGCGTCGACGAACTTAGGAGAACTTTGCGGAAAGCGGTGATCGTGAATAAAATCGTGCCGGTGTTCTGCGGCTCGGCCCTGAAGAACAAGGGCGTACAATTCATACTCGATGCAGTTGTGGAATATTTGCCGTCTCCTGCGGATTTGCCTCCGGTGAAGGGGATCGATCTCAAATCCGGAGCGGACATATTTCGGCGCCCTCTTGACGAAGAACCTTTTACGGCGCTCGCGTTCAAGATCGCAACCGACCCCTACGTTGGCACGCTTACCTATTTTAGAAATTATGCCGGCGTTCTGAAGCGCGGCTCGTACATTCTAAATTCAGTGAAAAATAACCAGGAGCGTATTGGCCGTGTGGTTCGTATGCACGCGAATGACAGGGAAGAAGTGGAAGAAATTTACGCCGGAGAGATCGCGGCCATCGTCGGGCTTAAAAATACGACTACGGGAGATACATTATGCAGCCCCGAGGCGCCGATCGTGCTCGAAAAGATCGTATTCCCGGAGCCGGTCATCGGCATCCGCATCGAACCTAAGACCAAGGTCGACCAGGAGAAAATGGGGACGGCTTTGCATAGGCTTGCCGACGAAGATCCCACGTTCCGTGTGGCAGGGGACCCTGAAACCGGTGAGACGATCATTTCTGGCATGGGCGAGCTTCACCTCGAGATTATCGTGGATCGCATGAAGCGGGAATTCGGCGTGGATGCCTTGGTCGGCCGCCCGCAAGTTGCCTACAAGGAAACGATCACCGGAACCGCTGAGGCGGAAGGAAAATATATCCGCCAATCCGGCGGCCGCGGTCAGTATGGCCACGTGCGGCTCCGCGTGAACTCGCTCGAACGCGGCAAGGGATTCATATTCTTGAATGAGATCAGGGGAGGCGTGATTCCGAATGAATTTATCCCGGCAGTCGAGAAGGGCGTAAAGGAAGCGCTCGATAAGGGCGTTGTAGCGCATTATCCGATGACCGATATCGAGGTCGCGCTCTACGACGGCTCGTTTCACGAGGTGGACTCTTCGGAATCGGCGTTCAAGATCGCGGGTTCGATGGCGCTTCAGGAAGCCGCGAAGCGCGCGAAGCCGGTGATTTTGGAGCCTATTATGAAGATCCAGGTAATCATGCCGCAGGAATTTTTAGGTGAGGTTACGGGCAATCTGAATTCAAAGCGCGGACGCATCGAGGAGCTTTCCGATCGGCCTAATGTCAAGGTGATCGATGCTAAAGTGCCGCTCTCCGAGATGTTCGGATACGCCACGGAAATCCGCTCGATGACGCAAGGCAGGGGTAGCTTCACTATGGAATTTGATCGCTACGAACCGACGCCGAAAAATATCGAACAATTGATAATCGAAGGGAAAAAGAGGTAGGGGCGAGCCTTTTATTGTGGAACTTATCCACAATTAGTGTGGGGGGTTGACGGCAAGGGCCCCTCAGGCATATAATGGGCTGGTATGCATGGTGGCGATGATTAAACCATAAAGCACCGTTTATTAGGTCGAAAGCATTGCATTTTGCAGCTTTCAAGAAGAGTGGAAGCTGTTTTTATCCCCACACCTAATGAGGATCATGAATTTTAGGGGAGAAATCCTTATTAGGTGCGGGGATTTATTGAAAGGGTTCCTAAATAAAGTATAAAAATTAAAATACATAAAAAATATGGCAGAAAAAGAAAAATTCAGTCGGGCAAAGCCCCATTTGAACGTGGGGACGATCGGTCACGTCGATCACGGTAAAACCACGCTCACGGCCGCGATCACGCACGTATTGCACTTAAAGGGCTGGACGAAAAAAGAAGAAAGCGTCGATCAGATCGATAACGCTCCGGAAGAGAAAGCGCGCGGCATTACGATCGCACTGCACCACTCTGAATATGAATCGGAGAAGCGCCACTACGCGCACATTGACGCTCCGGGACACGCGGACTACATCAAAAACATGATCACGGGTGCCGCGCAGATGGACGGCGCGATTTTGGTCGTCGCCGCGACCGACGGCCCGATGCCGCAGACCCGGGAGCACATCTTGCTTGCCCGCCAGGTAGGCGTGCCGGCAATCGTGGTTTTCTTGAATAAATGCGATCAGGTTGACGACCCGGAACTTATTGACCTCGTTGAATCGGAGATCCGCGAGCTTTTGAAGAAATACGAATTTCCCGGAGACGCGACGCCTATTATCCGCGGTTCGGGCCTCAAAGCCTTGAACGTGAAATCAGCTGACGACGCGGACGCAAAGCCGATTATGGATCTTGTGAAAGCGCTCGACGAATACATCCCTCAGCCGGTTCGAGAACTCGATAAGCCGTTCCTTATGCCGATCGAAGATATCTTCTCGATCGAAGGCCGCGGCACAGTTGTTACTGGCCGTGTTGAGCGCGGCAAAGTAAAAGTGAACGAAGAAGTGGAAGTGATCGGTTTGCGGCCGACACAGAAGACCGTTGTGACGGGCATCGAAATGTTCAACAAGCTTTTGGATGAAGGTTTGGCGGGCGATAATGTGGGCGCCCTTCTCAGGGGGCTCAAGAAGGAAGACGTGGAGCGCGGTCAGGTCCTGGCAAAGCCGGGATCTGTCACCCCTCATACCGATTTCGATGCCGAAGTCTACGTGCTTTCAAAAGAGGAAGGAGGCCGCCACTCGCCGTTCTTCGCCGGCTACAAACCGCAGTTCTACATCAGGACGACGGACGTAACGGGCGAAGTGACCTTGCCTGCCGGAATGGAAATGGTCATGCCTGGCGACACCGTGAAACTCTCCGTGAAGCTCATTTCTCCGGTCGCTCTTGAAGAGAAGCAGCGATTCGCGATTAGGGAGGGAGGCAAAACAGTTGGAGCTGGCGTAGTTACCAAGATTATCAAATAACTATGCACCGCGAAGTCCCGAAAAATTCAATAGCGATAGAATTTTTCGTGGATCCTCGATTTTGTAATTTCGGCATAGCCGAAAACAAAATCGGGAGAGGTAAAACGGTCGGCGCAGGCGTGGTAACCAAAATCAATAAATAGCTTTTAGGTGTTAGCTGTCAGCTTTTAGAAAAAAGCACTAACAGCTAAAAGCCAAAAGCTAAAAGCTAACATAATGGCTAAAAAAGAAGAAGTGGTTCAGAAGTTGCGCTTGCGCATCAAGTCGTACGATCATAAGCTGATCGATAATTCTTCCCGCCAGATCATCGAGGCGGCGGAAAGGAATGATGCGAAGATCGTGGGGCCGATTCCCTTGCCGACCGAGATCAAGCGCTACACCGTGAACCGCTCAACTTTCGTCCATAAGGACTCGCGTGAACAGTTTGAACTCCGGGTGCACAAGCGCCTTGTCGAGATACTGAATCCGAACCAAAAGATCATCGAATCACTCTCGAATCTGAATCTGCCGGCTGGAGTGGATATTGAGATTAAAATGGTTTAAAAGAAATTCCCGCAATTGCGGGAATTTCTTTTAAACCATTCTCGTCCCGTATCTCGGTACGGGACAGGCTCCGGCGAGGATCCACACTTTCATTTTGTCATCCCCGCGGAAGCGGGGATCCAGGCGCTCAAGCGGGGATCTTTGCTAGTTCGAATCCTCTTCTGTGCACATCGATTTTTAAGCTTATAAAAACAAAAGAGGCAGCGAAATGCATGCTGCCTCTGGCCGAAATTATTTTCTCGAACTCACGGAGTTACGGTGTGCCTAGGACGCCACGCGTTGACGGTGATGTAGCCGATCACTGCGATGAGGTAGATCGTGTACCCCGCCTCCTGAAAGTTCAAAGCTCCAATGGCGAGGATGTTGATCGCAGCCCCAAGCATGAAGAGTGCCCAGCCTAGCCTACTCTCGCCCTGCGGATATCTAGTCACTCCAACGATGGTCGGAATGGCGGCGATGCCGTCGGTCACGATGGCAAGCACAAGTGCCCAGAAGAGATTGTGCTCACCGTAAAGCAGGAGGAGGCTTATTGTACCTAGGGCTGCACAGGAGTAGTCGAGCCAGCCCCACTTTTTCTCGCCATACCAGAATAGCAGGACGGCGTTCGTAGCTGAGCCAATTAAGTACCCAAGCGCGATCCACGTGCTTGCACTCGCGCCCTGATCCCGACTGCTCTTGAAGATGACGTACTGGAGCCCGGCCCAGATGAGCCAACTTGCCTGATGTGGACTTGTTCCGCCGTGAAGGCCGAAGTACTTCCACATCCAGTGAGTCAGCGGGTTCGTCTTGGTCGAGCCACCGATGTATTCAACGATGTAGGGCAGATAGGCGAGGAGCGAGATCCCCGCCGCAACCCAGCCGATGGCTTCCCTTACTTGTTGCGTCACAGGGGACCTCCTTGTCCGTAAGATAGAGATTTAAGGTGCTAATCTAGCGCATACATTATATATCATATTTGTTTTATTGTCAAGTATCCTTATTAGGGTAATGTAAGTCAGATGGTACGGCTTCGCTATCATGGAAAGCATGTACCATCTCAAACAAATACCGTCGGAACGGCAGATAAAGAAGTTCCTCCGGCGT
>JGI1358J11329_10001893_pt1 | contig 16756 bp, 19 predicted proteins | sample Subgroupgradi54m_FD_11329 | JGI IMG/M metagenome (IMG submission 11329)
TGCGGAGCATACTTTTCTGAAATCTATCCCGACGACAACGTGTCGGGACTCCGACTGAAACGTCGGGGCTGATTTCATAAAAGCATGCTCCTCCGCCGGTTGATTGAGTTGTAAGTGGAGATTGGCAATAAAAGGTCAAACAAAAAATGAAACAAAAAGCGGATTGATATTATCGCACCGCTTTTATCTACCGAGTTCTATGTATTCTCTGGTTGACTGTTTATCTTTTGCCAATCTCTCAATAGCCATAGTCCAAAGAAGATAATGATGGCAATGCAGGCTGAATTCTTATAATTACGAAAAGTAAACTCAATAAACCCCAAAGAATGAATTGCTTCGATAAAGTAAATTGCCGAAGCTAAGAAGCATGCCACCCTAAGGATGTTGACCTTGTGAAAGCAGCCGTAAATAGCTAAGGCTACACTCAAAGCAACAAATGAAAAACTTGGATTAGTAGAGTTCGTGAAGATGGCAACAGTCAAAAAAACCAGAGCCACTATGGACATATTCAGTTTCACAGGTCACCTCCCCAGTTAAGAACTGATACTATTATACTGCTACTTTAGCCCATTGTCAATCTTAATGCCTAGTGCAATCAAATGAGTTGGCTAAAAGAGTTTGAACTCCTATGACCAATCACCATCAATCCACTTAAGCAACCGGCGGAGGTAGAACCATTTTTTTAAATCAGCCCCGACGTTTCAGTCGGGGCCCCGACACGTTGTCGTCGGGGTAGTATTTTAAAAAATAGTTCTACGTAGCATGCATGGTCATACGACCACTGCTCGCCTACGGCGGTTGTAGAGGTTGTGTGAACGGTCCATGGTTGCCGTCATGCGACGACCGCTCCGCTACGCGGGTTGCAAAATTTGGGAGAGTAAGGTATAGTCTTACTACAAAAGTAAATCTTTAATGTTGGGGATTCGCCAGATGGTCTTGGTTTAAAGGCCATTGCTATGAGTGAATGTTCAATAAATCGTAATGCAAATCAACAATTCGGATATCAAATCAATGAAGGACCTCCTTTCCAAGGAGGAGTTTTTCTTGCCCAAGCCGGGTAATATAGTGAACGGACAGATAATCAATATCTCCAAAGCCAATGTTGTTATAGATCTTGGCCACATTGGAATTGGCATTGTTTATCCCGGCGAATTCTATGACAACCCCGACAGAATGAAAGGATTAAAAGCGGGAGACAAAGTTTCGGCGATGCTTATTGAGCTTGAGAACGACGAGGGCTACCGAGAACTGTCTTTGAGGTCAGCCCAGATGACTACCGCTTGGCAGGATATTAAAGAAAAGAAAGATTTGGGCGAAGTAATTTCAACCAAAATAGTGAACATCAACAAAGGCGGACTCATTGTTGAGGTCAGCGGTATTCAAGGATTCCTTCCCCTCTCACAATTGTCAGCCGAACATTATCCAAAAATTGACGGGGGCGACACCACCAAAATCGTCCAGGCTCTGCAAAAATTTAAAGGTATGGAATTCCTTGTCAAAATTCTTGATTTCAATGAAGCCGAGAATAAATTAATAGTTTCCGAAAAAGCAATCAAAGAAGAGGCTGCCAAAGAAGAGCTGTCAAAATTAAAAGTCGGAGATTTGATTGAAGGAAAAATAACCGAAGTCACCGATTTCGGGGCTTTCGTTAAAATAAGCGACACGTTAGACGGTTTGATACATTCGTCCGAGATAGACTGGAAATTTATTGAAGACCCGCGGGAGGTGCTCCACTCCGGAGATGATATAACCGCAAAAATAATCAGCTTGGACGGCGGAAGAGTTTCTCTTTCATTAAAAGCTTTAAAGGATGACCCTTGGCTCAAAGCTGAAGAAAAATACCAGCCCGGAAACAAAGTCAGTGGCCGGGTCATCAAAATCCGGAACAACGGCGCTTTCGTAGAATTACCCGGAGACATAATCGCCTTCCTGCCGGTAGCAGAATTGGGCGAACAGAATTTGAATGATGTTTTTGAAGTAGGGAAAGAACACGACTTTGCAATCGTCAGCTTGGATACCAAAGAACATAAAATGGTTTTAACCCCGCTCTTGAAAGCAGAACATCCAAAAGAATCTCAACTGCAAAGTTAGAACTAATATCAATAAAAGTTTAAGTTAAATAACATACTTGCCCTTGAAATCCCATCTGCTTTCAAGGGCGGGGTTAACTCTTCCAGGCAAAAAACCTGCCGAGAAACAAGAAAATGAAAAAACAGAAGAAACCTCTGTTTCCTAAAATAAGGCACATCCCTGTTCCCCCTTCGCAGGTGCATGAAAGTAAAATTAAGCCCGTCTCAAGGGCCAAGATAAGGAGACGTTCTCAAAAAGAAATCGGGGAAGGAATTAAAGAAATATAGTTCACACAACCTCTACGTGTACGGAGGGAGACGCCTTTTTAAAAATTTACTAATTTTGTAAAAAGTGTCTCCCTCCGCTGGTTGATTTGGTTAAGGCTTACACTTGGCAATAAAAGTTCAAATATCAAACTCTTGCAATAATATAGTTAGCATGTTATAATATTAAGACTAAGACGTTCGTTTCCAACTTAACCCTCAGAAAAAGGAGAGTCAGTGATGACCAAGATTGCAACGCTCGGTTCGTCGGTTCGGCTCGTCGTCTTTCAGTTCCTAATGAAGTCGGCGCAGGTGCCGGCAATCATTCCGATGAAGCGCACCCCCGACAACGGTAATGGGAGTTTGTCTCCCCTGCCGTCAATCCTGGGCGCGGAAGTTCTCCACTCCACCCCGCAGTTGGATATTCACCCGTTGGCGAGTAGAATCGCCTTTCTTGGCGATTACGAAATGGTGGACGTGTGGGAGAAGCCGCACGACAAGAAATGGGACATGTCATTCGTCCGCTTCGTGTTCTGCCACAAAGAGCACGTCCGGCCGGATGAACTTTTCCACGACTTCGTCGCGAAGAAACACGAGTTCGAACGTGTTTTCGCCGACTTGGTCACAAGGAACGTCTGGGCGGTCCAGGGACACCTGAACCCCTATTTTGAGAAAGACGGCCGACCAAGTGGTCAGCGAGTTCTGATGTTCGGTTGTGCCGGTCGAGTACCAAACGACCAAGTGTTCAGCGGCGGCCGGGATGAGAACAATCGAGGCGTCGGACCGAAAGTCCTACTATCCACGCTGTCTCAACGACTGACTTTGGTCGACGACAACGTTGTTCTTATGGCGCCGGAGCCAGTTCAGGAGATGGCTCCAACTACCGCATAGATTTCTAAGGGGGTCATCCCCCGGCCCGCACTTTTGTGCGGGCCCTTGACTTTTTATATTAAAGGAGTATAATCAAGGTATCATAAAGATTTAGTTATTTTAACAATAAACTAATTAGGAAAGAGCATTTGGTGGGCTAATCAACAAATAAGTTGGCCCTCAAAATGCTCTTTCCTAAACTACCGCTTTCGCGGGACGTTATGGGGATGTCCCCCGGAAGAGCTTACATGCCCCAAGAGGGGCAATTGGAGAGTGTTCAATGACACAGAGAAACAAGAATGGCGTTCGTCAGCTCTCGAGGAACGAGGCAGCGAGGCCAACGTCGCAACCGGAAGACGTGACTGACACTGGCGTCACTGACGCCAGTACCGACCAGACCGTCGCCGAGCGCGCGGGCGCCGACGACAAGGTCGCGGCAGTCGCGGCCGAAGACGCGAAGCCCAAGGTCCCAACGTACACGCCCGAAGGGCGGGCGTATGCGGACAGAGACCCCCATGGTCTCCGTGTCGAGGGAATCTACGGCAAGGGCTTCGCCCTTCTGCCGGAGATGTTCAAGCTTCACGCCCAAGTACATGGGTCGTTGGATGCGGCCTATCAGGAGAATGTCCTCCACGGACCGGATCCGTCGGCGCCGGCGATGGCGAGCTTGGTTTGCAAGACCTGCAACAAGCCGCTGACCGTGGCACCAGTCAGGACGGCCCTAATCGATCAAAAGTCGGGCGACCTCGTCAAGGATCGCAAGACTAGCGAGGTCATCTACCGTGGCCAGTTCGTCACGAACGGCCCGGATCTTCTGAACCTGCCAGTTCATGTCGCCCATCTGGGTGACTGCCTGTACAAGCCCGGGGCATTCCGCAGTGCTGAGCCGACAGGGCTCCGCGTCAAGCGTGACCGAAACGGTCATGCAGTGAAGGAGTTCTACGAAGACCGGAAGACCGGTCAGAAGCGGTGGAAGTGGGCGTTACTCGACGCTCAGTCGTTCGACCAGGCAACGGCTCGCGCCGCAGGCGTGAAGGCCAGTGAAATGGCCAAGCGCGAGACGCGCAACGCCGAGGTCACGGCAAACCAGGCGGAAGGCCGTCGACAGGCCGAGGCCCTCGGCTTCAAGGTCGGCGACACTGCCGTCCGTCACAACGGTGGCCGGCACGGCGACGACGGGATCAATCGGGGCGCGTTTGAGCCCAAGACCCCGCGAGGCCAGAGCCGCACCCAGCGCCGTCGCTGGGCCGACGAGGGCGTCAGCAAGTAACTGACGTCCGCACATCCTTGGGGAGGGAAGAGACATGGGTCTCTCTCCTCCCTCGGGGTGTTTTTTGTTGCTTGTCATGAGTACCAGTTTAAGGATTGACTTATAGAGTGTTTTGGTGTATTATAATAGCTAATATTTAGTCCCGGGAGAATTCACCAATATAATTCCCGTAGGATAAACCGGCGCGATTATATCGGTGAGCTCTTCAACAATTTAATAGAGAATAAGGAAAGGAAGGGAGAGCCATGCAGGTAATCAGGTTTGAGGACTTGGCCGATCATCTGGCCAGCGGTAATGATTTTATTGTGGAATTAGGAGAACAGACCGGCATCGGGTCCAGCAGTCTGTTGGTCCGCAAGTGCGGATTAACCGGACTAATTGACAGAGGCGTTGCTTTCGAAGGCAACGGGGTCCTGAAGGTCACGACCTTACCGGCCGGCGGAAACCTTGAAGAAATTCACATTGACTACATTATTTTTACTCACGTTCACGCCGACCATACGGGACTGATTGTCCCGACCGTGTTGGCGCATCCGGAAGCACGAGTGTTTTTTTCAAAAAAGACCCTTGAGGAGTTGAAGGTTGTCCTGCCGGACACGCTGTCCGTACAAAGAAAATCGGAGCGAATGGCATATTTAGCCGGACTGCCGGCGCCGACTCCCCTGTTCAGCGAAGAAGACGTCGCAGAATTCTTTACCAGAGCCGAAGACGGCTCGTTCCAAATCGTCGACACCGACGAAGAGGATGAGTGGATTACATTTGAAGATTGGCCTGGATGGGAATTCGGATTCACTTTTTCGGGACATACCAAGGGAGCTTTCATTTCCCTGGTTAAAGCCCCTGACGGCGACGGCCTCGTTTTCACGGGCGACGTATCCGGCCACAAGCAGGAAACAACGCAAGGCGTGAAAACGTTGAGTGAAAGTTTTCTGGAAATGGCCGAGTTCAGAAAGTGCCACCGTATAATCCTCGTCACGGAAGCCACGAACGGTGACCGAGACCGGGAAGAAACCCAAGAAGAGATGGACGCCAGGCTCAAGACAGTTCTTGAAGAAACCCGGCTCCATGGCGGGCAGGCCCTTTTTCCGGTATTCATGGTCAACCGCGGACCGAACATCGTTGCCAAGCTGGTTCGTCTCGGTTACCCGGTCTTTGTCGCCGGCGGAGTCCGAAAGACCCTCGCCATTGAAGTCGGACCGGAACTTCTTGCAAAGTGGAAGGCCGATGGAACGGTCATGATGATTCAGAACGGCAACGACTACGAACAGCAAGTTCGTAATGCCGCGCATGGCGAGTACGGATTCCGGCCAATCGTTACCTCATCAGCGACACTAGATCAAGGAGCCGGAATTGATTTCGCTATAGAGATGCTCCCTGACGAGAAAAACGTCTTGATCTCAACCGGCCACCGGTTTGACGGGTCAGCGATGAAGACGCTTTTCGAAATCAAAGACAAGCCTATCGGACTTGGCCACACCATTACGTTCAACAAGGCGGATAAGGGATTCCGCCTGACCAAACGAACGGTCAATGTCCGGAGTGGCAGCCACCACTTTGATTACAGTGCCCATTCGTACAGAAAGGAACTGGTAGAGCTGGCGACCGGAATTAAGCCAGACCTTATCTTCGTAAAACACTGCACGGAGACTGGATTCCAGGGGTTGGAATCGGCTCTCCACAATCAGATGGGGGAGAAGTGCCCACCGGTAAACTGGGCACGGAATCTCCACCTGTTTGAGTTCTGATATTTGGGGCCCGGAAGGCTCCGCCCCACGTCTCCGCCAGTTGGCGGATGAGGTGGGGCTTTTTAATTTGACAAGAAGCTTTTAATATGTAATAATCTTGGTAGGAAAGGAGGTCTCATGGAGACCATACCACAAGATAGTTCTTTAGATAGTTCTTTTAAAGTAGTCAGTTTTTTACCTAGGATAATCCTTACCATTTCAGCCATAGCTTTTGACTTCGACTTCGTAACTTCTGACCCGTCAAAATCACGGGCCAACGAGATTAGGGTCCTCGTACCCAAAAACAAGAAGCCTCCTAAGAAGAGCAAGGAGGGCAAGCCGGGAGGATTCGGCCTTCCAACGGGACAGCTTGAAAGCAAAGAAACGATGTTGAGAGCTATTGTAAGAGAGACCGAGGACGAGACTGGTTGTGTAGTAAAAAAAATCATTGGCAAGCTTTTCGTGGTAAACAAACGTCTAAGAATAGAAGACGAACTTGTCCCTAACGAAATTCATGTTTTTCTCATTGAAGCCTCCGATGTTCTTCACAAAGTAAGGGAGGTTGATGAGATTGACAGTTCCGTCGAGCCGTGGACTCCTCTATGGCAAGTATTCGAAATGCCTCTGGCCCAGAACCGCGAAGGTGGAAACAAAAACCCCAATGGTATTTATTACAGCCATCTCCGAAGGCTATACAATGCCATTGAGTCGCTTGTTTATAATCCCGAAGAGTTGGTAGACGGACAAGCAATTAAGCAATGGCTAAGCCCCGAGAAGCGCAAGGCTTTACACTCGGCGATGGCCGACCTCGCAAAAGCCGGATTGCTGGACAGCTTCCTTCCTCAAGATGATGAGCCGGCGTAATAACCCAGGCGCCGCCCCAAAAGGGGCGGCGCTAATTCATTTCTCAGAGTGGTCTCCTGGCGGTGCTTTAGCCCGCCAAGGAACTCTGTTGAAAAAACTCCTAACTTCAAGTATAATCAATTTCAATAATGATACGACAATTCACGAAATACATTTCAATAGTTTTCTTAATACTGCTCGCTGCGGCTGGATTAGTTATGGTTTTTCAATCACCTTTTGAAAAAGCCGATAGTGTTTCTGTCTCGGATTTAGTGACTAAAATAAATGCCGGGGAAATAAAAGAAATAACGGTCAAAGGAGATAAGATGGATATAGTGCTCAAAGACGGAGACAAAAAACTTGTCTCCCAAAAAGAGACCGGAATTTCCGCTTTTGAAACTCTTATCAATTTAGGCGCTGATAAAACCAAGCTCTCGGCTTTTAATATCCAAGTTCAAGATGAGACCGGAACATTGGGCATGATACTGGCGTCTATTATTCCAATAGTTTTGCCTTTTCTTCTGATAATTCTTATTTTCTGGTACATGTTCAGCCAGGCTCAAAAAGGTTCAATGCAAGCCTTTTCTTTCGGTAAATCCAAAGCCCGTTTAGCCAATTTAAAAAACGGGAAAAAACAGGTTACCTTTAAGGATGTCGCCGGACTGATTGAGGCCAAAGAAGAAATATCTGAAGTTGTAGAATTTTTAAAAGACCCTAAGAAATTTCACAAACTCGGGGCCAGAATACCAAGAGGAATTTTACTGGTTGGCTCTCCTGGAACAGGAAAAACTTTACTTGCAAAAGCGGTGGCCAGCGAAGCTCATGTTCCCTTTTATTTCGTTTCCGGTTCCGAATTCGTTGAAATGTTCGTCGGCGTCGGCGCCAACAGGGTCAGAGATATGTTTGAGTTAGCCAAGAAAACTGCACCGGCAATCGTGTTTATTGATGAAGTTGACGCCGTAGGCAGGCATCGCGGAGCAGGCGTTGGAGGTGGACACGATGAAAGAGAGCAAACCTTAAACCAAATTCTTGTAGAGATGGATGGCTTTGACACGGATAATGCCGTCATAGTAATAGCCGCAACCAACCGTCCAGATATTCTTGACCCAGCTCTTCTCCGCCCGGGCCGTTTTGACAGACGGATAATTCTAGATGAGCCATCAATGAAAGATCGAGAAGAAATATTAAAAATCCATGCCTTGGATAAACCTCTGGCAAAAACCGTAAACCTTAAATTAGTTGCCGAAAGAACACCGGGATTATCTGGAGCTGATCTGGCAAATTTAATAAATGAAGCCGCAATTCTGGCGGCCAGAGGAAATCAAAAAGACATAACCCAAGGCAATCTTTTTGAAGCAATTGAAAAAGTTATTTTAGGTCCGGAAAGACGCAGTCATATATTTTCTAAAAAAGAAAAAGAGATAACCGCCTACCATGAAGCCGGCCATGCTTTGGTGGCCTGTTCTCTTCCCTACACCGATCCGATTCACAAGGTTTCAATAGTATCGCGTGGAAGAGCTGGTGGATACACCTTAAAACTGCCCACAGAAGATAAACACCTTCGTTCCCGCTCTGAATTTGAATCAGAATTAGCTGTTTTGCTAGGAGGATTTGTAGCTGAAAAAATAATATTCAAAGACACCACAACCGGCGCTTCAAACGACTTAAAAGTTGCTTCCGACCTGGCCCGTAAAATGATTACTCAATATGGAATGTCCGATGCTCTCGGCCCGATAACTTTTGGCGAGAAAGAAGAGTTGGTGTTCTTGGGCAAAGAGATTTCCAGCAGTAAAAATTATTCTGAAACGATTGCGTTCCAAATCGATGAAGAAATTAAAAAACTGATACTAAAAGGGTTGGCCTCCGCAAAAAAAGTCCTGACTGTAAAAATAGAAAACCTCCACAAAATCGCCAAGGAATTAATCAGTAAAGAAACTCTGGAACAAAAAGATTTCTATGCTCTGGTGAGGTAGAGCCAAAATAAACAGGATTACTTGAACTCTGGAACCAGTATTGCTATAATGTATGCATGGCGAGATTTGAGGATCGAAAAAAAGCTATAGAATTACGTTTAGCTGGACAAACATACTCTTCTATTAGGACCGTGCTAAATGTTGGCAAGAGTACGCTTTCCGATTGGCTTAAAAATACTCCCCTAAGCCCGGAACAGGTTCAAAAGATAAGTCGTGACACAGTTGCCCACAGAGTTGAAACTTATATCAAAAACACCAGAGCAAGGAGACAAAACATATTTGAAAACTACTGCTCTATCCAAAAACAAAAACTTCTACCTTTAAACAAGCGAGAGCTACTTATCGCTGGGTTGTTTTTATATTTAGGGGAAGGATCAAAGTCTCGACGCTCTTTAATTCAGATAACAAACAGTGATCCCTCTATTATCAAATTTTCGATATTTTGGATAATAAAAGTACTCGGCATAGATAAAAATAAACTAAGAGCCCAACTTCATCTTTATAAAGATATGAGCATTGATAATGAGATCAATTTCTGGCTAAAAGTAACGGGCTTGAGAAGAGAACAAATTATTAAGCCATACATAAAGAAAACTACCTCTCTAAAAATAAACCATCCAAGCTTTGGCCATGGCACTTGTTCGTTGTATACTTGTAACGCTGTAATCAAAGATGAAATTATGGCTGGGATAAAGGTTGTTTTAGATTCAGTAATAACGGGCATGTAGCTCAGTGGTAGAGCGCCAAACTTATAATTTGGATGCCGCAGGTCCGATCCCTGCCATGCCCACAAGTCAATATTATGCGCGCTTAGCTCAGCCCCGACGAGCAAAGCTGTCGGGGAGCCGACACCGAAGCGTCGGCTTTGGTAGAAATATCATGAAAGGATACGTATACATTTTAGAAGACATGAATAATCGGTATTACATTGGAAGTACAAACAATATAGTTCGCAGAGAATGTCAGCATGTCCATAAGCATACATATTCAACATCACGCATGAAAGAACCGAAGATGATATTTAACCAAGAATTTGACTCGTTGGAAATTGCTAGAAAAATAGAACTAAAATTAAAGAAACTAAAACGAAAAGATTATATAAGCAAAATTATTAAAGACGGATTTATCAAAATAAAATAATGCGCGCTTAGCTCAGTTGGTTAGAGCACTGCTTTTACACAGCAGGGGTCGTAGGTTCGAATCCTACAGCGCGCACAAAAAATTGCCAAAGTCCTCAAAGTGAGCATTGATGAATTTGGTTAAATAATTTATGAAAAGAATTCGTGCCGTTGCCATAATCGTAAATAATGGAAAAATTTTGGTAATGCACCGCATAAACAACGAGAAAGAATACCATGTTTTTCCTGGCGGTGGCGTAGAAAGTGGAGAAACAATTAAGCAAGCAGTTTTGCGCGAAGTACAAGAAGAAACATCGCTTGAAGTAAAAATAGAAAAATTGCTTTATCATCATATTTATGACGATAACACTGAGCATTTTTTCTATCTTTGCCGTTATGTTTCTGGCGAGCCGAAACTTGGCGACGGAAACGAGGCGCGCGACATGAAAGAAAGCAATGCAAATTTTTACAATCCAGTGTGGTATGAAATAAAAGAACTGTCACAATTACTTTTATATCCACTTGAAATTAGAGATTGGTTTACAGAAGACATAAAAACTAATTTTAAAAACATGCCAAGAGAAACTACGCTAAAAGTATCAAAATTGCGGCAGTCGTTATAGTTATATGCAAATCTCCATCGTCTACGAGGACGCAAATATCTTAGTCATTAACAAACCCTCCGGGCTTATTACTCATCCCAAAAACGTCGAGGATAAACAAGAAAGCGTTACCGGCTGGCTGATTGAAAAATATCCGGAAATAAAAAACATCGGTGAAGACCCCTTAAGGCCCGGCCTTGTTCACCGTCTGGATAAAGATACTTCGGGATTGATGGTCATAGCAAAAACTCAAGATTCATTTCTTTATTTAAAGAATCTATTTCAAGACAGAAAAATTAAAAAGTTTTATATGGCTTTAGTTAACGGAAAACCAAAAGAACCCAAAGGAATTATTGATGCCCCAATGGGTAGAATCGGCATGAAGAGGACAACTCAAGTAAGAGGCAACAAAAAATTAAAAGACAAGAAAGAAGCTATAACTGAATACTCTACTGTAAAGAATTTCCGTGATTTTACCCTTCTTGAGGTTAAACCTCACACGGGTCGGACCCATCAGATACGGGTCCACTTAAAATCTATCGGAAATCCCGTTGCCGGAGATCCTTTATACGGCCATAAGAACCCTAACGGCCTAAAACAACCTGAACGGTTATTTCTCCATGCCTACAAACTCCAGTTCGTTTCTCCTGACGACAAATCTTTGGCTTTTGAAATAGACATTCCTGATGATTTACAAAAATTCATAAATGAGTTACAATAACAAAGTTATTTTAATCACATAAAAACATGGATAAAATTCAATTATTTCAGTCAAAAAACATGGGGCAGAATAAGTTTGAAGGCCTAAAATCTGGCTGGACTGTTAAGGTTTATCAAAAAATAAAAGAGGGCGATAAAACACGAACTCAAGCCTTTGAGGGACTGATAATCGCCCGTAAACATGGTGCCGAAGCCGGTGGAACAGTTACTATCAGAAAGGTTTCCGGCGGTATTGGCGTAGAAAAAACTTTCCCTATTTTTCTCCCTACAATAGATAAGGTTGAGGTAGTCAGAAAGTCAAAAGTTCGCAGGTCAAAACTTTACTATTTGAGGGAAAAGACCGCCAAAGAAATCCGAAGAAAAACAAAAATAGATACCTCCGTCCAAGCCGAAAAGGCAGAATAATCAAAACTTCTCCAATATTATCAACCTTTTTACTTGATTATAATTGGTAGGTGCTATATGATTGAGGTATGGCTGGCATTAAACCAACATGTAGAATTAAAACCGAATGGGCACCAAAACTTGCCTATGCGATAGGTCTCATAACTACTGACGGAAATTTGTCTAAAGATGGCAGACACATGGAACTAACATCGAAAGATTTGGGACAACTGAAAAACTTTCAGAAATGTCTAGGAATAAAAGTTAAGATTGGTTACAAAACCTCAGGATATAGCAATAAAAAATATTCTCGTGTTCAATTCGGGGATATAAATTTTTACCGATTCTTAATATCTATCGGTCTAATGCCTGCTAAAACAAAAATAATGGGTGAATTAAATATCCCCGATAAATATTTTTTCGATTTTTTAAGAGGTCATTTTGATGGAGACGGTACCTTCTATTCATATTTTGATCCTCGCTGGAAGTCGAGTTATATGTTTTATACCGTATTTCTTTCAGCTAGTAAGGACCATATTCTTTGGCTTCGTAAAACCATCAACTCTCTATTGAAAATTAAAGGCCATATAAATCTCCATCGCGGAGTTTACCAATTAAAATACGCAAAGACCGAGTCCTTGATTGTTCTACCCAAAATGTATTATAATCCTAATGTGATTTGTCTACGGCGAAAAAAATTAAAAGTATACAAGTCTTTAGCCAAAAACTTGACAAATTATGCGGACGTGGTGAAACTGGAAACCACACTACCTTGAGGTGGTAGCGCCCGCAAGGGCTTGGAGGTTCGAGTCCTCTCGTCCGCACCAGTAGTAACTAATTTTATGACAAAAATTGAAACATCAATACCAGAGCAGGAAAAGAAATTCGGGGTTTTAAAATACCGAACAGAAAACAACCATTTTGTTGTAGATATCCGCTGGAAAGACGGAAAAGAAGTAGAAGAACATTTTCCCATAACCGGATTCCCCGTTGTTAATCCGGCAACCGGTGAAAAACGAGGCCACATTGACGGCAAAAAAGCCCTGAAAATTTTAGAGGAAAATACTTATAAAATGACGGCTGACGAGTTTTCATGGCTGAATTTTGTTGGCTCAAATAATTAAAATAAAGGGCGGTTAGCTCAGTTGGCTAGAGCGACTCATTGACGTTGAGTAGGTCATAGGTTCGAGTCCTATACCGCCCACCAGAATATGAAAAAACTATCAAAAGAACAACCAACATCTAAAACAAACACGCCCTTTGAGATTGAAACTAAAACATCAAAAGAAGAAATAGATTCCGGAAAATTAGACATAAAAGAATTAGAGGCACTTATGGCAGCACTTTTTTTACTTGCTAACAACAAAAACATTGACGGCGGAGTCTTAGATATTAAAATAGATCCTATAACAAAAAAAGAAAGGGCTACCGTTTATCAGAACAGCGACCACAAACCCATTTTTATGACCGAAGAGGAACTGGAGATACATTATTTACGAGACCCGGAAGGGTCACTCAAGGCGTTAGTAGTCGAACTCCAAAAAAGACAAGCAACTAATAAAGTCATCAAGGATATTCAGAACGATTCAGTTCAAACTGACCAAAAAAATTAAGTTGGAATAAAAAATTACTCATAAACATAAAACCCGTAGTTACGGGTTTTATGTTTGGTGCTATGTGCCGGGCCCCAGAGTCGAACTGGGAAAGATTTTTAGCTCGGTGGTAGTTGTTTTAAATTTTTGATATAATAATCTCATGGGTAGAGTCCAAAGAAAAGTTAGTACTGTGTGGAATAGTAATTTAGCATATGCTATCGGGCTTATTGCTTCTGACGGTTGCTTAAATAAAGATCAGAGGCATATATGGTTTTCTTCTAAGGATCTACAACTTATTGAAGCATTTAAAAAGTCTCTACTCTTAAGTAATAAGATAGGCAGATATGCCCGGGGTGGCGAAACAGAAAAAAGGTATTTTTGTATTACCTTTGGTGATATTTATTTTTATAAGTTCTTAAATAATATCGGCCTAACCCCAGCTAAATCAAAAACCATAAAATCTGTTAAAATTCCACCACTTTATTTTCAAGATTTTTTAAGAGGTCTTTTCGATGGAGACGGTACCTTCTACACATTTTGGGATAAAAGATGGCCAAATAGTTTTTCATTTAAACTATCGATTGCTTCAGCAAGTTTAGACTTCTTAACTTGGTTGAAAAATATCTTAACTCAGTATTACGGCGTTAAGGGTTATGTGCACAAAGGTGCTGGGGTATGGAATTTGGAATACGTAAAGGGAGACACCAAAAAACTTTTTACAGTCATGTACTATTCTAAAAATATCTTGCGTCTTGACCGAAAATACTGTAAAGTAAGAAACGCAATAGCAGAAGATGAGCAAAGAGGTTTAGTCTACCTACAAAAACAAAGAAGGCCGCGGTAGCTTAATGGTAAAGCAGGTGCCTGAAGAGCATCTGAAGGGTGTCCGATTCACCCCCGCGGCACACACATCATAAAAATAGTTGTTCAACTGTTTTTTTATTTTGAGTTATCAACTCATTTACCCACAAAAACCGAACCCCTATGTTATACTAAAGCTATAATACATAATTAACCACTCAACCGTTATCCACAAATGAGAAAAGATAAAGAACAGGCGTTTAGATTACGTCACCAAAACAAAAGCTATAAACAAATAAGCCGAGAATTAAGTATCCCACTAGGGACACTCGGTGGTTGGTTTAAAGATGAGCTTTGGTCTCAAGATATTCGCGACAAATTAGGCCAAGAAGCATCTCTCGCTTTCCCCGAAAAATTAAGGCGTATCGTGGCAGCGAACAAAGAAAGATGGAAAGAACTACATAAAACTTACAGGCAAGAAGCCATAAAAGAATTCTCAAAACTTAAAGAAGATCCTCTATTCTTAGCTGGCATTATGCTTTATTGGGGAGAGGGTGAGAAGCAACAAAAATCAAGCCAGGTTCGTCTTGCCAATAGTGAGCCCGAAATGATAAAAATATTTAACCTTTTCCTTATGAAAGTATTGAAAATCCCTCCAGAAAAGATATCGGCATGGCTTTTACTTTACCCCGATTTAGTTGATTCGGTTCAAAAAAACTTTTGGAGCAAAGCTACTGGCATACCTATGGAACAATTTAAAAAATCAATATACATCAAAGGGCGTCACCCAACGAAACGTCTTTCTTATGGTGTTTGCACTATTTTTATAAGTAGCCGCGCCCTAAAAGAACGCATCTTGAAGTGGATAGAACTCTACCAAGATTTTCTTAGGTCTCATGCCCTAACGCTTGAAAAATAATATAAAAAAGTTAGAATACTATAGAACTGCGGGTATATCACAATGGTAGTGAACGTGCTTGCCAAGCACGGTACGAGGGTCCGATTCCCTCTACCCGCTCCAGAATTTGATTTTCGTACCATGTGGGAATTCCTCTCCAAAATTACCAGACAAAATATAATCCGTGAAAAAATAGAGCACAGCGAAGCTGGACTATATTTTTATTTGGTCTTCCCTATCGCCTTTGCGTTTCTTGTTACTTTTATGCTTTCCAGGATTTTTAACATTATTTCCCCGGATTTTTATTTAATCGGACTGGCCATAGGCCATGTCCATCATTTTGCTTATGGATTTTTTATTTTGGCCGTCTCGGGATATCTTGCTCTGATTTTTGATGGCCCTCGGGCAAAATATCTTATCTCTCTTCTCCATGGTCTTGGCTTGGGTCTGGCGTTTGATGAATTCGGTCTTTGGATAAATTTAAGAAACGACGACCTGACTCGCTGGAACTACGATGGCTTTCTAATAATCGTGGGGTTCTTTTTTCTCGTCTTATCGGCTAAAAAGGGCACCAAAATGCTCCGTTTTTTATGGCCATTTAAGCATAACTAGGTCTTGCTTTGGGTATTGACTTTTTGACCCCAATTTGCTATACTTATAACATAACCTGAAATAAGAAGTAGATGGCTTGATAGGCCGTTTTTTTGTGCCTAAAAGGCTATAATTACCTCACTTTTTTCAGGTTCAAAAACATGATTAAAAAACTAACAATTTCAGCAGTTCTTTTATCGATGTTTGTTTTGACCTCGACTTCTGCTAACGCGGCTTTATTTGATTGGACAAATACCCATCCTCTAGTAAACAACGGCTCTAATTGGTCTGTAAATAATGTCTACAGAGACATGCTCGGACTTAATACTGCTCAAGATTCACAGACTGAAGTTGCTTCCGAACCGACACCAGCTCCTCTTCCAGTTCCAAAGATCAAAAAAATTAAGCCCGATACTGTTGCAACATATATAGTTATGGCCAGTGCCTACTCTTCAACCCCAGACCAGACTGATAACACTCCCTTCACTACTGCATGGGGTACACAGGTCAGAGACGGTATTATTGCCGCTAACTTCTTGCCATTTGGTACTCTGATAAAAATGCCTGAATTGTACGGTGACAAAACCTTCGTCGTAGAAGACAGAATGAACAGGAGATATGCTTATAAAATTGACGTCTGGTTTTCTGAAAGAGGACAGGCAATGGAATTCGGAAATAAAAAAGTTAAAATAGAGGTTGTCGCTAAACTGTAACTTCTAATACCAAAAACCGCCGTGAGGCGGTTTTTGGTATTGGTGCGCCCACCAGGGCTCGAACCTGGGACAAATCGATTAAGAGTCGATTGCTCTACCAACTGAGCTATGGGCGCATATTTTTATTTTTTATTCGATATTTTTCGCATATGGAAGCACCGACATCCAATCTTTCGGATTTATTGGTTCATTGATGGTCATATTCAGATAGCCATTAATGGCGCCAAGGACTTTAAATAATAGGTATGTGCTACCTTCATTTCTTACAACAAGCTTTGCTATTCCGTTCTCTAGTCTATTCTTTCTATACTTTGACCCCCT
>JGI1358J11329_10001897_pt1 | contig 16741 bp, 18 predicted proteins | sample Subgroupgradi54m_FD_11329 | JGI IMG/M metagenome (IMG submission 11329)
GTTTTAGAATATTACTTAAAGCATCGCGAAGAAGTGGTCGTGCGCCGCACCAAATTTGATTTAGCAAAAGCGGGCGAGCGCGCCCATATTTTGGAGGGCCTCTCAAAAGCGCTGGATCATATTGATGAAATTATTAAAACGATTAAGAAATCACAAGATCGCGAAGACGCCTCAAAGAATTTAGTTACCAAATTTAAGTTTACGGAAATTCAAGCTAACGCCATTTTGGATATGAAACTCGCGACCTTAGCTAACTTGGAAAGGCAGAAAATTGAAGACGAACTTATAGAAAAGAAAAAACTAATAAAAGAACTGGAACTTATTTTGAAAAGCCGCGAAAAAGTGCAAGAAATCATTTACAAAGAACTTCAAGAAATAAAAACAAAATACGGCGACGAAAGGCGCACCAAAGTCGTGGCAACGTCTCTTGGCGAATTCCGTGAAGAGGATTTGGTGCCTCTTGAAGAGGCGATGATTGTTATGACCGAATCGGGTTATGTTAAACGGATGAACCCTTCGGTTGTCCGCGCCCAGCACCGCGGCGGCAAGGGAATGACCGGAATGGGCACGAGAGAAGAAGACGCCGTTACCCATTTTGTTTCAACAAAAACTCACGATAATGTTTTATTTTTCACCAATACCGGCCGCGTTTTTCAAACTAAGGTCTGGGAAATCCCCGAGGCCAGCCGCCAGTCGCGAGGTAAAGCAGCGGTAAACTTTTTGGCGCTTTCAGCAGATGAAAGAGTCAACGCGATCCTAACTTATAACGAAAAACAGCTGAAGGAAAAGGGCCTGTCTGCGCAGGCAGGCACTGAAAAATTCTTAGTAATGGCAACCAAGAACGGCCTGGTCAAGAAAACACCGATTGCCGATTTCGGTTCGGTCAGGCGCTCTGGGCTTATCGCAATAAAACTCCACAAGGGCGACTCTCTTAAATGGGTTAAAGGATCTTCCGGCGAAGATCAGATAATTTTTGTTACCATGCTCGGACAAGCAATAAGATTTGGAGAAAAAGACGCGCGGCCCCTGGGACGAGCGACGGCTGGAATGCACGGCATCCGCTTGCATCAGAGCGATGAAGTTGTCAGCATGGATGTAATAACTGCCGCGGCGGCAAAGGACCCAAATACTAAATTTTTGGTGATTATGGAAAACGGCTTCGGAAAGAAAACGTTCATCAAATTCTACAAAAAACAAAAGCGGGCCGGTTCCGGCGTTAAAACCGCCAAAATCACTCCGAAAACGGGAAAAATCGTTTCGGCGTTTGTCCTGACGCCGGAAGTTAAAGAAATGATCGCTATTTCTAAAAAAGGCGTGGTCATCCGCACCGATATTGAATCAATTTCCACCGTTTCGCGCGTTACCCAAGGCGTCCGCATTATGCGCGTTGAGCCGGGAGATAAAGTCGTATCGGCAACACTTCTCTAAACATGATTCTTCCGAAAGAAATTAAAGAAATAATCGCCACGCTAAATAAAGCGGGTTTTGAGGCGTATGCCGTTGGCGGTTGCGTTAGGGATTTTATTTTGGGCCGAGAACCTTACGATTGGGATATCACTACCAATGCCAAGCCGGAAGAAATTCAAAAAATATTCAAGAAAAGCGTTTACGAAAATGATTTCGGCACCGTGGCGATAAATACCGAAAGCTCCGACCAAAAACTCAAAATAATAGAAATTACCACATACCGCGTTGAAGAAAAATACACCGACAAGCGGCACCCCGACTCCGTAAAATTTACTTCCAAGCTCGAAGACGATTTGGCGCGCCGCGATTTCACCGTAAACGCCATCGCTTATGACGGAAAAAAATTTATAGATCCTTTCGATGGCGAAAAAGACATAAAAAATAAAATTATCCGCGCCGTCGGCGACCCTAATGAAAGATTTAATGAGGACGCTCTGCGCCTCGCGCGCGCGGCGCGTTTTGCCGTTCAGCTTGGATTTGATATTGAACCGAAAACCGCGGCAGCTATAGCGGCAAACGCCGGAGATATAGTGGCAATTTCAAAAGAAAGAATCAGAGACGAAATACTAAAAATTTTAAATACCGAGCGTGCCATGGGCGGCGTTGAAATTCTAGAGTCGTTCGGACTTTTGAAACATATTATGCCGGAACTTGAAGAAGGCATCGGCGTTGGCCAAAATAAACATCATATCTACACCGTTTGGGAGCATAATTTAAGGGCTCTTGACTGGGCGGCAAAAAATAATTATAAAACAGAGGTTCGGATGGCTTCTCTTCTGCATGATGTCGGAAAACCCAGAGCCAAAAAAGGCGATAGGCCCGATTCCACTTTTTACAATCATGAAGTAATCGGCGCAAAAATAGCGGCGCAAATTTTAGAGCGGCTTAAATTCCCCAAAAAGTTCATAGAAAAAGTGGTTATTTTGGTTCGTTATCATCTCTTTTATTATAATGTTGAAGAAGTTACCGAAAGCTCGGTGCGGCGGCTGGTAAAAAATGTCGGTCCGGAAAATATGGACGATCTTTTAGAGGTCAGAATGGCCGACAGGAAAGGTTCGGGCGTGCCCAAAGCCGAACCCTACAAACTGCGACATTTGCGCGCCATCATTGAAAAAGTTTCCCGCGACCCGATTACGGTTAAAATGCTGAAAATAAACGGGGATGACTTTATAAAAGAATTAAAAATGGAGCCGGGAATTAAAATGGGATATATTTTAAATATTCTTTTGGACGAAGTTTTAGACGAGCCGAAAAATAACGTTAAAGAAAAACTTTTAGAGCGCGCGAAAATCTTAAACAAAGAGCCGCTTCCTAAACTGGCAAAATTGTTTAAAATGGCTCAAGCTAAAACGCAGGAGGTGGCGGAAGAAGAATTTAGAGGAATAAAGCAAAAATATCATGTAGCGTAAAATGAAAATCAATAAACAAAAATTAGTACAAGAATTCATCAAAACAATAAAAGTTCCTTTCAAAAACCCGAGAAAGCAAATTATTATTGCGCCGGTCGGAGTTGTAGCGTCGGGAAAAACGACGACAATGAAAATACTAAAGGAGTTATTGCCGGTTATTTACCTCAATAATGACGAGGCTCGGATTTTTCTAAGAAGTAAAAGGTTATGGAATAAAGTAGCGGCGTTGGAATTAATGAATCCGGCAGTTGAACACTTTCTTAAATTAAACAAAAGCCTTATAGTTGACGGAGATTTGGTGGATTGGCGTACCAGGCAACAGCTTGAAAAATTAGCTAAAAAATTTAAAGCGCCGTTTATTATATTCATATAACCGCACCGGAGGATTTTATAATCAGAAAATTAATTAATAAAAAATGGAACAAAAACGGCCTATTTAAAGATTCTGTAGTAGGCGTAAAAGAATATTTCCGCCGCAAGCGTCTCCATCAGAAAATATTAAATATAAAATTTGCCGGCACAGTTGATACGTCCAAACCTATCAAACCGCAGCTTTTAAAAATCGTTCCGAGAATTAAATAATATCAAAATAGCGCATAGAGTAAATGAACACACATAAAGAACAACAGCCGAAGCGCGAACAACCGGTTGAGCGTGTGATTGGCCCCGGCTTCGATAATGAAGATTACGAAATCGCCCATGATTTTTTCACCAAGCGCTTTGAAAATCAGGATTTCGTCAAAGATATTGAACGTGAAAAAACGGAAGAAGAAGAGCAAATAATCGCATGGGTAAATGATGAAACAAACGCGCTTCTAAAACAATACGGGGCGCGTCCGCTTGAAATTCCTTCAAAAAATGTGCATATTATTTCCGAAAAATCTTGGCCCAAGTCAAATGATTTTGAGGATTCGGCGGCATTCTATAATTTAGGAACGCAATCAATATTCTATCGTGAAGAGCCGGGGCATTCGCTCTTCGCTTATCGGCTGTTTCATGAAGACCTTCACATAAAATCCCATCAGGCGGTCCAATATGTTGAAGAAGAGGGAGTCCCAAAGTGGGAACAATATCGCTCCGGTCTCGGCCTCTCAAGCGAGAAGCGTGAAAACTACGAACAACAATTCCGCCGATTGAATGAAGCGGTAATTGAAACTCTTGCGGTACATTTTTGGAAGGAGAAAATCGCAAAGAATGAACGCTTTAGAGAAGAAGTGGAAGCGCTATCGCGAGTTAAACAGGTTTTGCACAGTGAGCAAGCGGCTATTAGTGAGCAAGCGGCTATTAAGGAAAGTGATAAAATTTATGAAGATGATACAGAACAACTCATTGAAGAAGTTTGCGCCGCAACGGAAGACGAAAAAGGTTTAAAGTTGGAGTACTTTTCTTACTCTCTCGAACGAGCAGCGCTCTCGCATCTCATTGGCACAATTTACGAACGGAACAAAGCGACTGTAAAAGACCCGGGCGAGATTTTCAATCTTTTTGTTAAAAGCATGATGACTGGGCACATGGTCGAGCTTGCCGAATTGATTGACAGAACTTCTGGTACCGGTACATTTAAGCGGCTGGGAGCTATAAGTTCCGAAAAGCACACAAAGGAAGAATTCCTTGATTTCATTAAAAATTTGTAATATAAAAACGGGGAGTAGTATATCTGTAGTATCCGCCAGTTGGCGTACAGGCATACGCTTTGAGGTTAAGAATTTTGTCGGGGCATAGTATACCGGCAGTACGTACGCTTCGGGTGCGTAAAGATTGGGTTCAATTCCCAATGCCCCGACCAATCAAAATATGAATATAAAAGATAGAGTTTACGGAGACGTTGAAATTTCCGAGCCAGCACTACTCGACATCATCAACGGTCCAACACTCCAAAGATTAAAAGATATAGACCAAGCGGGATATCAGGAGCCATATTTTCCAAGCACTCAACTTTCGCGTTTTGAACATTCAGTTGGGGTTTGTTCACTTTTAAAAAAATATGGTGCGCCTATTGAAGAACAGATCGCTGGCCTTATTCACGATGTCTCTCACTCGGCTTTTTCTCATTGTATTGACTATGTTTTAGATGTCGGCTCCGAAAAAGAACATAATCACCAAGATAATGTTTTTGATGAATTTGTAAAAAAGTCGGAAATACCAACGATACTCCAAAAATACAATTTCGACTTGGACTATATCCTTAACGATAAACATTTTCTGCTTAAGGAAAATAAACTGCCGGATTTATGTGCGGATAGAATCGATTATTCTTTAAGAGAGGCCCGTGTTTTTGGAGAAATAGAAAGCGCGCAATACTTTATTGATAATCTCACAGCAGAAAATGGAAATTGGATTTTTAAGAATTTTGAAAGCGCAAAAAATTATGCGGAACTTTTTCTAAAACTAAATACCAATTATTATGCGGGTCTGTCTTCCGCCGTGATGTTTCGCACTGTTGGGGACTATCTTAGGCATGCGCTTTCAAAAGGATATATATCTCTAACCGATTTATACACGACTGATAAAATTGTACTTTCAAAAATTGAACCGCATCATAAGAATGATGAACGTTTAGAGTTGTTATTTGACAGGATGAACAACAAAATCGGTTTTATAAACGACCCCGATAATTTTGAAGGTGAAGTTTTTTGCAAATCACGAGCCGTTGACCCGCTTTGCAAACAAAACGGGGAAGTAAAACGAGTTTCCGAAATTAATCCGAGTTGGAATATAATTTTGAAAGAAGAATCAAAACCAAAGCATTATTTTATAAAATTTGAACGATAATGACGCGCTAACTTTCTAAATTCAGAATACGCGATCAAAAAATAAAAAACTGGCAAGATGCCAGTCGTTTCTCGTAAAATGTATTCGGGGAACGGATATGAGTATAGAGTTAATTTTGCGATTACTATACATATACTAATACTAACTCACTAATTCTCTGTGTTGCTCCATAGCACTTGGCTGTGGCTTGATGGCGTGTCAGTACGTTCATTTCTGGTTGATTGTTTATGATCAATAAGCCAGTAAGTGCGCCGGACAAGAAATAATGTTTTAGGCGAATCGATACACCACTCGTAAGAAGCAATTTCTTCTACCCGTTGCGGACTTTCTTGAACTACACGGGTAATTTCTTTAGTAAGAATCGTACAAGTAAACAGGCAAATACTGATGAAAGCTTTGATGCCGGGAGACATAAGATCGCCCTCCTTTTGGCTATACAAAGAACTTTTTAAGATTTAAAAGAAGTTTTCTACATAATATAAGAACTGCTTATGAAAGTCAAATTTTATTTTGATTTGACTTTATTGGCGTTTTTGCTAATGTAATTTTGATAATTAGTCCCGCATTTTGCGGGATTGAAATTGTACATTCCAAACTAAAGAGAAAAGAAGGAGGCAACAACATGCGAAACTTCAGACAAATGCTGGAGTTCCAGTGGGCTAAGGGCAATTTCGATAGAGCCTCGCGATCTCATCAACAAGTACCGACTTGCCTCGCCGAAGCTTATAGCGTAGGCGAGTAGAAAGAAGAACGAGATAAAATGACAGATAAGATGACATACGCGGGCGTTGGAGTTGATTATGACGCGATGGATCCGTTCAAGCGGATGGCGCAACTCGCCGCGCGAGATACGGCGAACAATATCAGGCGACTCGGTTTTTCGGAAGTTGAGATAAGCCGCGGCGAAAGCGTGTATCTCATCGAGACGCCGGACAGCTATCTCGCACAGGTCGAGGAAGGTCTCGGCACCAAAAACCTTGTCGCTGATGACATGTATCGCCTTACCGGCAAATCGTACTACGATCATATCGCGCAAGACACTGTGGCGGCGATAGTAAACGACATGATAACTCTCGGGGCGATACCCGTGTCATTGGCAATGCATCTAGCCGTCGGTGATTCAAATTGGTTCGACGATTATAAGCGTTGTCGCAATCTTGTTGAAGGCTGGAAGAAGGCCTGCAACTTGGCGCGTTGCGTATGGGGCGGTGGCGAGACGTCAACACTCAAGGACGTTGTCGTACTAGAGTCAGTTGTTCTTTCTGGTTCGGCGATGGGTATCATTAAACCGAAAAAGAGGCTCATCACTGCGAACATTCAACACGGTGATGCGATCATCATCATTGAAAGCTCTGGTATCCACGCGAATGGACTTACGCTGGCTCGGAAAATCGCCGATAAGCTGCCANACGGCTACCTCACGAATCTCGAAGATGGACGAACATATGGTGAGACTTTGCTTGATCCAACGCTCATCTATGTCCCACTTATTGAAGACTGTCTCAATCGCGGCATTAGTATTCACTACGCAGTGAATATAACAGGACATGGCTGGCGCAAGCTCATGCGTGCGACACAACCATTCGCCTATATAATCGAGCACTTGCCGAAACAACTACCAATCTTTGATTTTTTACAGAAGCATGGCCCGGTGGATGATATGGAGGCATACGGCAATTTCAATATGGGGGCTGGATTCGCGCTCTATGTGCCAGGAGTAGATGTAAAAAAGGTTTTGGACGTGATTCATTCCTACGAATACTTAAATCGCTTCGGTGCGTGTTATGCCGGACACATCGAAAGAAGCGATGAGAAGAAAGTCGTCATCAAGCCGAAAGGTCTCGAGTACTCGAGCGCGACGCTCGGTGTCCGCTGATCGGAAAACTTCAACTAAGCGGTCAGAAATTTTTATCAAAATTTATTCGCGCTAAATTCAGAATACACAACAAAAAACAACTATTATAGTTGTTTTTATTTCTTGAAAAAATTTAATAGTTATCCCCACTTTTATTGACATCGGATGTCAATAAAAGTGGGGATAACTTTAATTCAACAAAACATTTTTTATATGTTCCACGCGGGCATTTTGCGTTTTAAAATCTAATTCAATTGCCAAAACGTCAATTCTCCAATTCTGATTTTCCGAAATTTTATTTTCTTTAAGATAAGTATTTATTATCCTTGACAGCTGATGTTTCTTGCGTTGTGTTACGTTTTCCTCCGGCCGCCATTCAAATCCCCCTCTCTGTGTTTTCACTTCAACAAAAACCAACTCATTATTTTCCGACGCAACAATATCAAGTTCGCCCCATTTTTTTCTATAGTTTCTTACTACAATTTTATAGCTCTTGTTTTCCAAATACTTAGCCGCAATATCTTCTCCCAGTTTTCCGGTGTTTTGTTTTTCAGTAGTCATCGTTTTACGTGAAACTTACAGATGAAAGATAACATCATAAACATCTAAAATCAAAAATAAAGAAGCCCGTAAGAGCTTCATGAAAAGTAGGGCTTGAGACGATTAACGGTTTCTTGCCACAACCGTTTATCAAGTTCGGGGTCCATGTTGCGCCAATTTCCTCGTTCGGGACGACCAAGAATTTCGGCTACGATGGTACGCAGATATTGTAGAGGAGCTGGCGGATCTAAGGCAATTTTAAGCAGATTTTCCGGAGTACTCCAGAAGAGATACTTCTTTCCTCCCATTGCATCATAAATCCATCGAAGCAGTTTGAGCGAATCTAAGAAACAGATCTGCGCGTTGGGAAAATCACGATAGATTCTGCCACACAGGCGAATCTTAGCGGGTAAAAGATGAAGATGGGCATGTTGGATCGTCTGACCCACAACTCCATGTTCAAAGACGATGGGTCTTACTCCATACTCTGTCTCTATGGAATTACTTGCAATATGCAGTATGTTATCTATTTTAATAATCTCTTGTTCCTTCATCGCTCCAACGCACGGTACATGCCGTTTGGGAATAATAAGGGCGTAACCGCCATCCGTTATTTGACCGAGAGTAGCAATTAAATACCAATTGCTGGTTTCAGCGATAATACGCTCTTCAAACTTGGTTCGGTCGCAGAAGACACAGCTGTTGTCCATACCCCTCCTAATTTTAAGGTTCGGTTCTTTTGAATTAAAAATTAACAATGATAATGTTTCATGTTTACACTAAACATTATAACCCAACAAATGCTTAATACGAATGATTGCCGGCCAATGGTTGATGCGGAAAAAAGCGGCCAAAAGCGCAAATGGCTCAACTAAGATGTTTATAAGCTTTACTGATTTATATGATTTTATGAAATTTTCTTTTGGAAGTCTTATGCCTCGCCGCTTCAGAAAAAGTTTAATCCTCGAAATATGATACCAAGAACTTACGATAATCACATTCAGGCCATTTGGAATTCCGAAAACAGGGCGCGGCATCATTTTCAGTATATTATCGATATTCTCTTCAGTTGTTGTTGATTTGTCCTCTAAAATGACTTGACTCTTGCCGACTATAGGGATAACCGGAATAGGATCGGCGCCAGTGAAGATAAAAATCGGATTAATGTCGTTTTTTGTTAACCAAATAAAAGCTTGATTAATACGCGCCATGTATTCTTTTTCATGTCTGCACCCAAAAACAACAATTGCCGCTTCTTTCCTCATTTCCGCACTCCTTTCCAAGTTAAAGAACAAATATCAACTTATGCTTGATTTTAATATAAATAATTCTTTATGTCAATGATAATACGGCAATTATTTCGGCAATAATACGGCAACTCGGAAATTGCCGAATTGCCGTATTATTGCCGTATTCGGAAAAAATTTCCGAAGTGCCGTATTATTATAAAAAGCCCGAAAAGATTCAGGCCGGTACTTAATGTCATGAATAATTATTTCAACTCTGATAGGTCCCAAACCGGACTTACAGCAACTGGGATATCGGAAAGACTCTCAATAACGGAGGGAAGTTCCGGAGGAATAGATCCCCAGTGCTCCATAAAAGCTTTTGCGTATTCGTAGTTGCCAATGGTTTGAAGGTTCAAGAATTCGGAGCTTAAGTCTGACATCGCGTCAACGCAACGCTCGGGATTAACTTCGTATTTCTTCGTCACATTATCATAACGTAGAGCGTTAGCCGCTCTTAGCCAATTATACGTAATGAGATTGCCCCGCGAATGCGCCTCGGTAAATCCATGCCTCCATCCTTGGAAATAAGCTATAATTTCCGTTAAAATAATTCCAGCGAGATCTTCATTATTAAGAAGCTTGAGTTCTCGGAAATAATTAAGCAATCTAACGCCTAAAACATCCGCTTTCGCTTCTTCAAGAGACGAGTGGAGATCTTTTAAGGCGGTCTCAAACGGCATTTCCCGGCCATCAACTAAAACCTTGCTCGGACCCAAACCATGGGCAAGTTCGTGTCCAAGAACAAACATCAACCGGTTTTTGAATACGCAGTTATCCATATCATGTGCCGTAAGAATACGCTCGGCAATTGGAAGTGCAAGAGTAGAAAATTTCGCTTCCATCATTATTCGAGAAAACACCTTTTTTGATCCTTTAATATCGTGCACTCTCCGATCATTCGGAAGATTATACGCAACAAACATATATCCAAACGCGGCTTCGCCTCCGCGGAACACGTCGGCAATTACTTCCAAGGGAATCGCGGCTCCCTTGGGGCGAAAATCAAACTCCTTACTAAGCATCAAATCAAAATCCGGAACGGCTGGCGTAAATCGAGCAAGAGCAGCGGTAGCATCTTTATCGGGAAGGCCAATAAACGCTTCGAAAGAAGCTTTTAGGCCGAGGAGGCCGTCAAAATAAACTTCATATGGGCCGATGGTAACCTCAAAAGGATTTCCGTCGGTATCTACCCATGCCATATCACTCTCAAAGTAATCGTTTGAAAAGAAAGCATTGGCGCGAAGTTGCAAGAAAGTTCGCAGTGACCCTTCCGGCAAAAGAGACGCCGCTTGTCGAAGATGATGTTCTGCCCTGCTAAGATAATCAAAATACTCTTCCGAATAGGGTACCGAAATCAAATTATTATTGCGGCGCTTAATTACGGTGTAGTGGCTTTCAAGTTGCTCTCGATCTTCAGGATGTGCGCTAAGCCACGCGCCCCATTCTTCCTTCGTAAAATTAGAAGGATAGAAGGAACCGAATTTCGGCTTTTCTCCAATCCCCGGCATGAATGGCTTATAGTGATCGTATTCGTCCCACGGAGATCCATGGATAAGGAAATAACGTAAGAGATCTTTTCCTTCAGCATCGGTTCGATTTTCAAGTTCACAGTAAATCTGCCTATTGCCAATATACACTTGATTTAAGAGATAGATATCAGTCATAACCCGTGAAGCGCTTACACAATGAGCAAGCGCTCGTTTCTGATTCGCGTCCAGAGAAGAAAAATCGGGCTTCACGTCAAAGAAGCGCACCTTCGCAAGACGTTCCTTTATAGTCATCTCTATCCCCCCCTATTATTATTTCAATGATCGATAACTTAATCTTATAAACGATACTATGTATTTATATAAAAAGCAATGATTTGATAATAAAAAACCAGCCCGACCCGAAGTCGGTATTTTGTAAAAGAAAAAAAATAATGCGCAGAATACTTGAATTAGTCCGAACGCATTTCGCCGCCTGCGGCGGCGAGGAAAGCCCCCCGCGAAAAATCCGAAACGCGGCGGCTCGTACTGAGCGAAGTCGAAGTGAGCCGCACCGCTGACAATTTTAAGTTTTTCTTTGGCGGCAAATTTTTAAATAATAAGGTAATAATGGTATGTTTTTGATGCCCTAAAGAACGAGTTTATTCTTATCAGTACCTATTTTCTTAAGGTAAGTTGTAAGAATAAAGTTATTCAATAATTTCAAAAGAATCAATGAAGTTTTGTGCTATATACAAATATTTATTAAATGAATTTTTGTGATTAGTATATGTAAGAGCATAATACACATTATTTATAATAGTTGAAATAATCATTTGTTGCTTTTCAGTTTTTTTCTCAATAACTATCTTTTTATATGCAACATTATCCCTAAATGTTATTTGATTAAATTCAACAACTTCAAACCCTTGTTCTTCGAGTCTGGGAATGGATTCGTTCTCATATTTTACTAAATCAAATGGCTGTTTCAATTCTACAGTTACTAATATACTCATACTCATGCCATCAGATCCAGGCCCTAAGAAACTTACAAATTTTTTTGAAACTTCTATCTTCTTCCAGTCCTGCGGATATTTTACACGGTACTTATAAGGTATGTTCTCATATACTATGGAATTACCTTCTACAATAGATGAATTTCTATTCTGTTGAGAAGGAAACCGTGTTTCTCTCATCAGTTTGAAGTTCTCTTTGTAGACTGGAATAAATACTTTTAAGAAGGGAATCCCAACGCCTATTATTATTGCCACAAGTATAATTAGTACTAAAATTAAGATTATATTTTTTTTCATAATATTATCTTAGAAAAAAATTTCTTTTAAAATATGGTTCGCGCCGATGTTTTTCTCCGGGTTCTTTTGCGGTTTTGAGCGGTGCGGTTTACTTTTTTATTTTAACACAATTTTATTTTAACACAATTCCTTTCTGACGCCCTCGAAGGGAATCGGACCCCTATCAACGCCTTAGAAGAGCGCTGCTCTATCCATTGAGCTACGAGGGCAGTACTTATAATACGAAACTAAAATACCATAAAATCTATTGAATTTCAACTGATTTTTTGGTATAATAGATGAAAATCAATGCTTTTGGCGGGCTTGCCCGCCGAAGCCTTGGCGTAGGCGGGGAGTAGTATAATGGCAGTACGTATGCTTTGGGAGCATATAGCCCGAGTCCGATTCTCGGCTCCCCGACAGATTTTGGGCCCATAGTAAAGTGGCATTACACTACATTCGCATTGTAGAGGCGGGAGTCCGATTCTCCCTGGGTCCACATTGACTAATTTTAATTACAGTAAATTTTTTCTAAATTTTATTTATCCACACATTTAGTTCTTGTATTTTTTCAAGCGCGCTGTAAAATATATATTGATATCAAAATTTTTGTTTTTTAAATTACGGATGAACAGATGAGAAGTAAACAAAAATCTGCGGCGCGAAGCAGTTACAAATTTTTCGGAAAACACTTAATGATTGATGCCAGCGGCATTGAACGAAAAAAACTTGAAAGCCACAAGGGAATTTTTGATTTTCTTGACGATCTGCCCGCAAAAATTGGAATGCGCAAGTTAACAATTCCTTATGTGGTTTTCTGCGAGGAGGGTGATAAAAAAGGCGATTGGGGGCTTTCCGGTTTTATAATGATTTATGAAAGCCACATTTCTTGCCATACTTGGCCGGAATTAGGATGCGTTTCAATGGATGTATATTCTTGCCGTGATTTTGACGATAAAAAAACCGTTCGTCTTATCAAAAAATATTGGAATTGCAAAAGCATCAAAACTTCAGTCGTAAGAAGAGGGTAGCTATTCTCCTAAACTTATAGTATGATATACGCGTCAAAGGTCTTGTATATTATTAAAATAAATAATTCATTTTTATGAAAAAAATAGGCAAAGTTACCCATTATTATGGGAATATCGGCGTCGCTATCGTTGAACTTTCGGGCAAATTATCGGTCGGCGATCGCGTCAAATTCAGCCACGGCGAACACGAAATTGAACAAAATATTGAATCAATGCAAATGGAGCATAAAGAAGTTGATTCGGCCAAGAAAGGCGATGTGGTTGGCGTTAAAGTTGGCGAAAAAATTGTCGAAGGAACCGAGGTTTCTTTAATGGAGGAATAAAAAAATCCTAAATTTTAAATTTTACAAGCGTCAATTAAAAACGTATATTTCTTTGCGCATGGTGCTCGTAGCTCAATGGTAGAGCTCTTCTCTGTGGCAGAAGTGACGGGGGTTCGATTCCCCTCGAGCACCCAAATTCATATTAAATTTCTAAAATCAAATCGCTCCGCAATTGCGGAGCGATTTGATTTTTCATTCCTGATTTTTTATAGTGGCGAGAGTTTTTCTATTTTTATTTCATTTCTTCAAGTATCACATCGGTTTCAACCTCCTTATCCTTTCTCAAAATTTTCATACTAAGTTTGTCGCCGATTTCATGTTTTTGAATGACATCAGCAATGGGAAGATCTTTGGTAACTTTTTTGCCGTCAATTTCAAGAATAATATCGTGTTCTTCAATGCCGGCCTTGGCAGCGGGACTGTCCGGAAGAACGCCGTAATCGCCCGGTGTTGCCTCGGGAACGACAAACGCGCCGTAATCAACCGCCAGATTGTGCCGCATTTTCAAAACCGGATCTATTAAGATGTAGCGCAAACCCAAAAAAGGAGCGCGGATGCGGCCGTATTTTTTAATATCGTCTAAAGCTTTTTTGGCAGAATTTATGGGAATGGCAAAACCGATGTTTTGAGCGCCAAAAACGATGGCCGAGTTAATGCCAATGGCCTTGCCTTCAATGTCAACCAAGGGCCCGCCCGAATTTCCCGGGTTAATCGCGGCATCGGTTTGAATAACCCCTCTAAGTTCCTGCTGGCGGCCGTCGACTCCCGTTTGTGCCGTAATGTGGCGCGAAAGACCGGAAATAATTCCGGAAGAAATGGTATTCTGGAATTGGCCTAGAGCATTGCCGATAGCGATAGCCGTTTGCCCCAAATCAAGACTTGTAGAATCACCGAGCTCAATATAGGGCAGGTTATTAGCTTCAATTTTTAAAACGGCGATATCGTTTATCGGATCGCGAGCGACCACTTTGGCATGATATTTTTTTCCTTCGCTCCCGACAACGGTGTAATCGGCCTTGGGGTCAACCACGACGTGTTTATTGGTTAAAACAAAACCGTCTTCAGAAATGAAAAATCCGGAGCCGCCGCCAATTTTCACCCGGCCGTGCTCGTCAAACATTTCCGGCGGAATTTGCTTGTATAATTCGGCCGGATTAAACGGCAGAAAAGGAAAAAAATCCGGAAAATCTTCCAACTTGGGCAGATTTTTAGCAATAACGATAGAAACGACCGCCGGCGCGCATTTTTTAACTACTTTGATGATTGGTGATTTTTCAGACATAGAATTTTATTTGAAATCTAATATTAGTATTTATCACTATTTTGTAGTATAAATTATAACTGTAAATATGTAAAATAGTTTTCGAGGCCCTTGTAGTTCAACGGACAGAACAGCACACTCCTAACGTGCGGATCGAGGTTCGATTCCTCGCGAGGGCATAGGGAAAAATTTATGAAAAAATATCAAAAAGAACTGGATAAATTTTTTAAAGAAAACAAGTGGCCATATTGGCCGCCATTAGTCATTTTAGCCCGCCTTTTTGAAGAAGGCGGAGAATTAGCGAGAGTTGTTAATCATCTTTATGGTAAAAAACCAAAAAAGAAAACGGAAGCAGAACAAAATTTGGAAGAAGAAGTTGGCGATATTATGTTTACCTTAATTTGTTTTGCTAATTCCAATAATATTGATTTGGATAAGGCGATAAAGAAAAGTTTTAAAAAAGTTATGAAAAGAGACAAGCACAGGTTTGACGATCAAAAATTGAAAAAGAATTAAAAATCAGCCATAATATCGTGGATAAAATTAAATCAAGGGCCTATGGTGAAGCGGCATCACGTGATCATGGCATGATTAAGTCCGGGGTTCGACTCCCCGTAGGTCCACATAATAAAATTAAAATCTACCAGGAAGTAGAATTTGACTGCCTTCGGCAAATACTGCTGAAAGTAGTTGTCAAATTTTCACTTCCTGGTCTATAAAATTATGTTTCAAGTTGATCAAAAATTTCCCCACTTCTCGTTAGAAGTGTATTGGCCCGGAAAAGATGAGGTTGGGCGGCTGGCTTCAAAAAACCTAATCGGCAAATGGATAATTCTTTTATTCTATCCGGCGGATTTCACATTTGTATGTCCAACCGAACTGGCCGATTTAAATCATCTTTATCAGGAATTTAAAAAACTCAAAGCCGAAATCGTGGCAGTGAGCACCGACACGGTCTATACCCACAAGGCCTGGCTGGAAGTTGAAAAGCTACTCACCGGCGTTAAGTATCCTATGGCCGCGGACCATAACGGAAATTTTTCTAAAGAATTGGGCATTTATAATGAAGAAAAAGGCATGGCCCAGCGCGCCACTTTTATTATTGATCCGGAAGGCGTATTGCGCGCCGTTGATATCGTTTCAGGTTCAATCGGACGAAGTGCTGACGAGGCGCTTCGCAAACTTCGGGCGCTTGATTTCGTTTCTAAAAATCCGGGAAAAGTTTGCCCGGCGAACTGGGACAAAGATAAAACAGCGCTTACGCCGTCAATCAAAAAAGCCGGCAAGGTGTACAAGGAATACGAAAAGAAATGAGTCGAGTATCTCCAACAAAAAAGCAAAAGGTAGTTCCAATTATCCCCGACACTTACCTTGCCGTTATTAAAAACAGCATCGGCTCTAACTTGTTCCATAATTTCTACGCGAAAGTAAACGGAAAAAGAACCGACGTTATGGCAAACGGCCAACTTTCGTGCGCATTTTATGTTTCGTCAATTTTACTATTGTTTAAGTTTATTAAAGAAGGGCACGCCACCGTTGATTCTACCGTGAAGGATTTAAAACAATCTGGCTGGAAAAAAATCAAAAAACCTAAAATCGGCAGTATCATAGTTTGGGAAAAAATGATTTTCTCAAATAACAACATTCATAAGCATATCGGTTTTTTTATAGGCAATAATAAGGCGATAAGCAATAGTTATAAACTTCGTTATCCCGCCCTGCATCACTTCACATTTGATGGGAAAAGGAAAGTTGAGTTAATACTTTGGAATTCGAAGCTGAAATAAAATACGCTTGGCGCGTAGAAAACGCTTAATTAAAAATCCCCGCCCAACTAAGCTGGGCGGGGATTGATATTTCCCTCGCTATTCGCTTTCCTTTTTCTTGTCTCCAAATTGCTTGTTCATCTCGCGCTCAAGGCCGCTAATGGCTTCTTCTTTATCATTTTCTCTTAAACGGGCGTTGGCTTGAGCCAGCCGCTCTTCATGTTCGCGAAGCGCCTCTTCGGGGTCTCTTCCTTCGGCTATTGCCTCTTT
>JGI1358J11329_10001901_pt1 | contig 16724 bp, 18 predicted proteins | sample Subgroupgradi54m_FD_11329 | JGI IMG/M metagenome (IMG submission 11329)
GGTCAAACCTTGGAACAAAGGCGGTGTATGACACATTGCGAGGGTATCAAGATATGTGCGGAGTCCCGAGATTTCCAAAAATGTTTTTTTTGGACACTGTGGATCCTGAAATACTTGGATCATATCAAAAATTGTTAGCATCTATTCATTCACCTGAAGAAATTCTTATTAATATTATCAGCAAGTCAGGCGGGACCACAGAGACGATACTCAATGCAGAGTATATGTATGGATGGTTACGAAAAAAGTTTCCGCATATTCAAGACAGAGTTGTAGTCACTACAGATAAAGACTCGTTACTATGGAAAGAGGCGACTCAAAAAAACATCGCATGTCTACCTATTCCCGCATTGGTAGGAGGCAGGTATTCTGTATTCAGCACGGTAGGGCTGTTTCCACTCGCCGTGGCAGGATGTGATATCTCTTCGCTTCTTTCTGGCGCGCGCGAGGTAAAAAAAGATACCGCGCAAACATCTGCGAGTATACTGTATCTCCATGCAAAAAAAGGAAACAGCATCAACGATAATTTCTTTTTTCATCCAGAGCTGGAATCTTTAGGAAAATGGTATCGTCAGCTTTTGGGAGAGAGTATCGGCAAAGAATCACGTGATGGATCGCGTGTTGGTATCACGCCAACGGTATCCTTAGGATCTGTTGACCTTCATTCCGTGGGACAGCTGTATCTTGGCGGGCCGCGCGATAAGATAACCACCTTTGTGTATACCAAAAAAAGTGCGACTCAAAAAAGCATCTCACATCCGCGACTTTTTGATCGTATCATTCCGGAATTGCAGGGGTTATCGGCGCAGGATGTCATGTCTGCTATTTTTCAGGGAGTGCAGGTGGCGTATAAGAAACAATCGTTGCCGTATATGACGGTGCTTTTACCAGACATATCAGAACATTCTCTCGGGATGTATCTGCAGTGGAAGATGATTGAGATGATGTATCTTGGAAAACTTTTTGATGTGAACGCATTTGATCAGCCCCACGTGGAGCTTTATAAAAAAGAGACAAAACGAATTTTGATGTCACGGTAGTTTTTTGCTATACTAAAAAGAGACGGTGAAGAAAAATCCCCATGCATTGGAAACTTTTTTTACATACCGCGGGAGTGTACGCGCTCGCGCAAGGATTGGCGCTTGTGGTAACGCGAGAGCTCAAAGATATGCCTACGCCCTTTTTGCCCATTGCGGGACAGAGTGCGAGTCTTATCTCATTTCTCATTTTCTTTTTTGCGGCAACCATTTTTATTCTCCTGCTTTGTGAATATCGTCGTGGACGCTTTTTATATCGGAGTCTTTTTGCGATTGTTCTTTTTGTAGGATTGTCAAAGGTATTTGAACTCGTGTTTCCGCAACTATTGAGCATGATTATAGCGGGTGTGTTTATCACCGGTCTGTTTCTTCTGCCTATTGTGTGGGTGCATGATGTGGTAGTGGCTATCGCCGCCGCGGGTATTGGTCCCATGTTTGGACTGCAATTCAGCTGGCAGGCGGCCGCCTTTATTCTCATCATTCTCTCTGTCTATGATGTGGTTGCGGTATTTGTTACACGTCACATGATACTACTTGCGCGGGAGATGATACGGCATCAGGCGAGCTTTGCCTTTATCATTCCGGAAAAGTGGCAAGAGTTTAAAAATAATCTCTCTACGGTACAGCCGGGAACGGGTTTTCTGATCATTGGCGGGGGAGACGTGATACTTCCTATGTTACTTACCAGCAGTACCTATCTTATTCAGCCATCGCTCGCGTGGTGGGTAGTATTAGGAACACTCATTGGTGTTTTTTTGAATCACAGTCTTTTGGTTGCGTATCGCAGGCCGTTACCGGCAATGCCATTTCTTACGCTCGGCGCGTTTTTGGGACTTACCGTAGGGTTTCTTCTTTTATAATATTTTTTTATGATATTTCGTCGTATTGGCATACTCATACTACTCACGTTTTTTCTCTCAACTACGGGACTTTCCTGCACGCTTTTGGGATTGGGAGAAGATGAGGCGTTATTTAAGCCGGTAACATTGGAATATTGGCGAGTGTTTGATACAAGCGATACGTTTGATGAGCTCATTGGTGCGTATCGCAAAATTCATACCAATGTGACGATAAATTATCGGACGTTTCGGTATGAAGAATATGAGCAGGCACTTTTGGACGCCTTTGCGGAAGATCGCGGACCGGATCTGTTTTCACTTCCAAACTCATGGATGGGTAGATATTCACCAAAGATTCTTTCCATGCCCAAAAGCATGAAGGTAGGGTATGTGCAAAAAGGGAAAGAAGATACACCGCTCATTAAGACCTCAAAGATACAAGAAGGATATACGACAAAACAACTGCAGACGTTGTTTGTAGATGCGGTAGTAAATGACGTGGCGCGTAAAGACGTGAAGGGAGATATTATCCTTGGATTACCCTATTCCGTGGATGTACTTGCGCTCTTTTATAACAGAGATTTACTGAATAATGAGAGTATAGATACTCCGCCAACAAACTGGACGGAGTTTGAGGAGGCGGTAAAAAAGATTACAAAAATTGATGAGGAGACACAGAAAATTTTGCAGTCTGGAGCGGCATTTGGCGGTGGAAAGAGTATCCAGCGAGCGGCAGATATTATCTCTATGTTGATGATGCAAAATGGCGCGGAGATGATGCAAAATGGCGCGGTATCGTTTGATAGAGCGGCAGTTGCGGGTATGCAGACCCAAGAGGGTAGTACCCCTGCGGTAAACGCACTGCAGTACTACACAGATTTTGCCTCTCAGGGGAAAGAGTTCTTTACATGGAATGACGAAGAGGCGGTGGATAGCTTTGAAGCATTTTCTCAAGGAAAGACCGCGTTTTTCTTTGGATACTCCTATCATGATCAGATGTTAAAACAAAAGGCGCCGCGATTACGGTATGGCGTAGTGCCAGTGCCGCAAATTGGCTACCCAAATCCACGAGTAACATTTGCAAATTATTGGATTGAGACGGTCTCAAAAAAGACAAAATATCCGCAATACGCATGGGATTTTTTGCGATTTGCCACACAAAAAGAAAACGTGGAGGGATATCTCAAACGCACACAAAAGCCCACCGCACTCCGTCTTCTTATTGAGACACAGAAAAAAGATGAGGAGCTTTTGCCATTCGCCTCCCAGCTGTTATTTGCGCGGAGCTGGTATCAGGGGAAAAATCCTCGTTTGATGGAACGCGCGTTTACTGATATGATTTCAGATAGCCTCTTGAACGCGAAAACAGGCGAAGATGAAAAAGGTCAGCTGAATAATATCTTAAAAAAGACGCGTGAACGCGTAAGCGCAGGATATGACGAAATGCTCTATTAAAATAAAATTCTCTTTTTTGGCAATAACAGTAATTATTGCTGGCATTTTTCTTTTTCCACACCAAGCACATGCCGCCTTTTTGGATTTTCTAAAAGCATGCGATGGGAATAGAACACCAAGTTTGAGCGGTTTTTTGTTTCTTTTTATACAGATAGCCCAGTGGATACTTGGTATCACCGGCAGTTTGGCGCTTCTCATGTTTGTCATTGGCGGATTTACATGGCTTATTTCAGCGGGAAGACAAAAATGGGTGGATATGGGGACAACTACCTTGTTTAACGCGCTTATAGGTCTTTTAATCGTATTTGGAAGCTGGTTTCTGATAGATATTATTATTAGTACGGTCGCGCCAGGTGTACGAGCGGGTGGCGGGTGGTATACCTTTGACGCAACATTATGTACAGATGACAGAACCGCAGTATTGGGAGATATAGTGAATGCGCCACCACCAAAGGAGATTTTCTCAATAGAAGAAAAACACAGCGAAGACAAAGCATTACCCTGTATGGATGCCGAAAAAGCAGAAGATGCCTGTGGGTTAGCTGAAAAAAAAGGTGATAGGGTGGTGCTTACTGACGTGGGATGCCCTGCGGGTAAGAAAAGGTGTGATATTACAAGTGCTAACGGTATAACATGCGATGTACGGTTTAATAATGCCAAGGGATATATTAATACCCAAATTAGACAAGGAGCAGGTTGTCCTATACTTTGTGGAAGAAAATTATCAGATGGAGAGCGATTCGTCCCGAGTCAAAATGCCCTTTGTTGTAAATGCATAGATCCTGCTTCAGCCAATTTAAAAGATAAAGATTGTGGTCAGCCAGTCGCAAAAGGGGAAGATATTGGGAAAGGGCCATATAAGTGTTGTGAAAGTAATAATCCATCAGCAACAGTGACACTTTGCAAAAAAGGTGAGGCGTTTTATCCTGGCGGAGGAATTTGTTATTGTACATTGGGCTTGGAGGGTTCAATTTGCACGATGGCAAAAGATACACAATCTGGATGCAAAATGACAAACTTGAGCTGTAAAACAGTAGAAGAATTAGAAAGGTACATTGATTGTAGCGGGGAAAGTGGAACGGCGTGGTTCGCTTGTAAGGCGGCGAATATCTCTAGAGGATTGGTAAGGATGCCTTCAGGATGGGTCGCAACTAAATTTAAGGATTTAAGAGGACAGCCTAATTATGGTATTTGTATTAAAAATACTGAATAGAACATATGCAAAGATTGATACCTCATTATAAAAAACTTCGCCCTCTCTTCACGATTTTTTTTATCGTTGTCTTGTTCTCTCTTGCTACCCAAACAGCACTCGCTCAAACAATAAATCTCTCCAATCCCCTTAGTACAGATAATTTTTCGACGCTTATTAGTTTTATTATCGTACTCATTTTTAAGTTTGTAGGAATAGCTACACTTCTTATGTTTGTGTGGGGCGGATTTCTTTGGCTTACCGCCGCAGGTGTTGAGCGGCGCATAAAGCAAGGAATGGATACTATGATGTGGGCGGTGATAGGACTGGCGGTCATTTTTGGCGCGTATGTGGTTCTTAATTTTATCATTAAGGGAATAACAACGTAGAGAATATATGGTATATGGGGATAAAAAAAGGCGGTGTATATTCTTCATGGGCGTTTTTACAGTCGCTTTTATTCTCCAGATTGGAGTGATATTTTTTTCTTTTGGCACAGAGCCTGTATTTGCGGCCGCGTGTAATAAGCTTTCAACAGGGGACATGAATGATTGTCCAAACACCTGTAGAGCAACAAATAACTGGAATAGTGGATATGGCGCAACACTCAATGGAGCTCAAGTATGTTGTTGCACAGGATCGGCTACAGGGTCGGGAGGAGGTGCATCCAGTGCGGGAGGAGCTGGAAATCAGCTCTGTACAAAACAGGGAGCTAAGTATGTATGCCACAATCCGGTAGCATGTGCGAGCATGGGGAGTCCGCAAGATGGATATGTATGCTTACAAGATGTCATAGGTCGGCTTATAAAGGCGATGTTTGGTATTATTGGCTCGGTTGCGCTTCTTATGTTTGTGTGGGGTGGATTTCTTTGGCTTACCGCCGCGGGTGAGGAGAGGCGTATCACGCAAGGATGGAATACCATGACATGGGCGGTCATAGGCATGGGGGTTCTTTTTGGCGCGTATGTTATTGCAGATTTTATTCTTAAGGCGTTTTTAAAGAGCATGAACTGATCTCCTGTGCATAACACAGATTGAATACGCAAAAAGAATAGGGTATACTGTTAAGTATGTGGATAAGAAAAAGATATTTTTATTTATTAACGAGATAGGATCGCCATCTCTCTATTCAAAAAAAGAGTCAACGGCGCTCTATCACAAGGAGATACACACATGAAAACGACACAGAAAAAAATATTCAGCGCCTTGTTGCTGACTATGCTGTTTGGATTCGCGCTGTTGCCAATGCGGGCGGGAGCGGCACCTGCAAATGTGGCAGATCCAATTAATGGTATCAATATAACAGGAACAAATGCCTTTACAGGCTTTGATCCGGGAGCTGTTGCGGGAGATCCACGAGATGTCATAAAGCGCATCATAAATGTTGCCATGGGATTCCTTGGAATGATCGCGGTACTTATGATTCTTATGTCTGGATTCCAGTGGATGACCGCCGGTGGAAATAAAGAAAATATGGAGGCGGCACAAAAGCGTCTTATCAATGGTGTGATAGGGCTTATCATCATTCTCTCCGCATGGACTGTCGCATGGTTTGCAGTGAATACTATCAAGGTAAATGTTGGTGCATAGTAAGAGACGTTATAAAGATCTATGAGTGGATTAAAGAAAAAAATAGTTACAGCGGCATACATGAGCGTGTTATTTGGCTGTATATGTATGCCGTCAGTAGCATTAGCAAAAAATCCGGATGATTTGGACGTTGGTTTTGATGATAGCAGTGACTCAATCACCATAAATTCATTCAAGGGTTTTGATGTAGGCAATGTAGCAAATGACCCTCGTATTCCCATAAAACGTTTTATCAACGTAGTCATGGGATTTCTGGGAATGCTCGCCGTACTCACTATCCTTTTTGGAGGATTCAAGTGGATGACCGCGGGCGGAAATAAAGAGAATACAGAGCAAGCCACAAAACTTCTTATAAACGGCGTGATAGGGCTCATCATTATTTTTTCCGCATGGACACTCGCGTGGTTTATTGTGAATACTATTAAGGTAAATGTAGGTAGCTAAAAAAAAGATATACGATACGACCATGCAAGTATTTCAGAAAAAAATATTCAGCGCATTGTTGATGATCATGTTGTTTGGGAGCGCGCTTGCGCCAATAGCAGTACAAGGTGCTGACCCGGACATAGATCTTATAAATGACCCAACGTATGTAAATTCTTTTGCAGGTTTTAGCGCTGGTAACGTAGCAAATGACCCTCGTATTCTCATAAAACGTTTTATCAACGTAGTCATGGGATTTCTGGGAATGCTCGCCGTGCTTACTATCCTTTTTGGAGGATTCAAGTGGATGACCGCGGGCGNAAATAAAGAAAATACAGAGCAAGCCACAAAGCTTCTTATAAACGGCGTGATAGGGCTTATCATCATCTTCTCCGCATGGACACTCGCGTGGTTTATTGTAAATACGATAAAAATGAACGTTGTGAGGTATTAAGAGTATGCGTATACAGCCATTTTTTTTACGAAGTATGAGTGTGTGTGTGTTTCTTTTCTCGTTCTTTCTATTGTTTTTAGGATCACAGACGATATCCGTTGTGCATGCAGATACAACAACAAGATTGACAGATATAAATATGTTTGAGGGTATTGGCAGAGCTAACGTGAGAGGTGATCCGCGTGAGATTGTAAAAGGGATCATCAACGTAGCCATGGGATTTCTGGGAATGCTCGCCGTGCTTACTATCCTTTTTGGAGGATTCAAGTGGATGACCGCGGGCGGAAGTAAAGAAAACACAGAGAAAGCGACAAAGCTTCTTACAAACGGCGTGATAGGGCTTATTATTATCTTTTCCGCGTGGACACTCGCGCAATTTATTTTATATGTACTTAAACAGTCAGTGCAGGCGGTATAAAAAAAATATTCTTACAAGCGCGCGGACATACGTTTTTGTCTTATTTGCGTTATTTTTCTCTTTTCAGATATTTGTGGGAGATGCGTTCGCGATTGACACTGGATTGAGTACAACTGCAGGTAAAGCAGGATACAATATAACAATAAATGCACAAATGTATATAGGATATGGCATTCAGGCGATACTTGGTATAGTTGGCGCGCTATTTTTTGCTCTTATTGTGTATGGGGGTCTTTTATGGATGCTTTCAGAGGGAGAGCAGACAAAAATAACAAAAGCACAAAAGATGATAACGTATGCGGTGGCAGGATTGGGTATTGTATTGGGGGCGTATACAATCACAAGTTTTATCACAACACAAATAGTAACAAAAGTTTTACAATAAATATGGATAAGATCATATATTTTCCGTTTATAGTAGCAGGAGAAGGTCTTAAAGCATTTCAAGACGGAGTGGAAAATGCTCGAAGTGGCGCGGGTGTAGGAGTAGGAAAGGGTGTAGGCGCATTTATAGGTGTGATAGTACAAGCGGTATTACAGCTGGTAGGAGTTATATTTCTTGTACTTATTATTTATGGGGGATTTAGATGGATGACCGCGAGTGGACAAGAAAAACAGTTACGGGAGGCGGAAAAAATCATTACCCACTCTATTGTAGGACTTATGATAGTCATCGCCGCATATGCAATTTCTACGTTTGTTGTTGCGGAACTCCAAAAAACGATAACGTGATAAAAATAGTGTATGCCACAAGAAAAAGATCCTCCTCTGTCAGCCGGTCTGCAGGCGTTGGGAGCAGTAAGTAAATGTGTACTCTATGGGGGATTGGGAGTTTTTCTCTTCTCTTTATTCTTTGTAGACGTCTCAATTTTTGCCGCCCCTAATATTCTTGGTGAATTGAATAGTGCGGGAACGGAGGCACAGATAGGAGGACAAAGTATAGGAATTATCGTTGCGAATATTATTCAGACGGTATTGGGATTGCTTGGAGTTATCTTTGTTATTCTTATCATTTACTCTGGTTTTCTCTGGATGACCGCATCGGGAAATGATGAAAAAATAAAATCAGCACAGGGACATTTGCGCAATGCCGTGATAGGAGTGGCTATTGTTGTAGGCGCGCAGATTATTACCTATTGGGTGTTATTTAATATTACTGAAGCGGCATTACGCGGACAATAATATTTTTTTATGTCTCATAACAAAAAGAAATTTTTCATTACTCTTGGGTGTGGAGTGTTTTTTTTGTTTTTTCTGTCGGGGGCGTTTGGTGTTGATGTGGTAACGGCAGATGTCGCGCCAAACAATGCGGGCGCTCCAAAAAATATAAAAGATATTCTTTCGGGTTCAGATACGGGTACGGGTATTTTGGGGAGAAATATTTTTAGTAATATAAAAGATGATCCACGAGAAATGGCGCGAGAAATTATTTTTATCGTTTTTGGATTTTTGGGTACACTCATGATAGCACTTATATTGTATTCCGGTTTTTTATGGATGAGCGCAAAAGAAAAGGGTGAGAAAGATAAGATATTGGTAGCACGGGCACACCTGACAAATGCGATTATAGGCGCCGTCATTGTGATGTCCGCGTGGACTATCTCAATCTTTGTCTTGGATACATTAAAGAAGACGATAGAGAAGTAAAAAAATATGAGAAAAAATAGTAAGAAATTGTGGGGTGTGTTGCCGGTGTATGCCGTTGCAGACCTTCATACACTCACCACCGGACCAAACACAGAAACAGGAAAGGTGATGCAAGTTTTTGGTGCGAAGACGTATGAGAATAGCCAAAGTATTGTTATATTTATTGGAAATATTATCGTGGTAGTGCTTGGAATGTTGGGCGTTCTCATGGTAGGGCTTATTATCTATTCTGGTTTTCTCTGGATGACCGCCTCTGGTGATAGTGAACAAATAAAATCAGCACAGGGACATCTGAAAAACGCAGTCATAGGTGCGATCATTGTAGTATCCGCATGGACTATCACTACGTTCGTCATTTCCATGCTCGGCAATGCCGCAACAGTGCAGTAGGGAGTTGACAAAATCGTTCAAAAGTATACACTGCAAGTGTATGAATTGACATATATATGGACAATCAAATAGCAGAGAAAATTTTATCAGAAGTTGCAGGTCTTAAAACGTACATGGATGATAAGGTTGAGAAGGTCATGATTGAAGTTGTAAATCTCAAGATGTATGTAATAGAAAACATGACAACAAAGGATGAGCTTCGCGAAACAGAAGACAAGGTGACAACTCACATTGACGGTTTTGTGAAACTTCATGAGAATTTGGATACAGAACTTGCAGCTCTTCGCGGGAAATATGAACGCCTTGAAGAGCGGATTGAGGTGCTTGAACGGCACATTGCCGTAAGATAATATTGTCATCCTCGGGCTCGACCCGAGGATCCAGGATATATCATTCCAGATACCACAGGCATTGCGATTTCTCTGAGCTCAAGATCTCGCTCAGAAATCGGGAACTTGATCTGGAATCCAGTAAAATCCTCCATCTTGGAGGTATTTTTTGTATACATCTATACACAATTTCTCATATTGTTCACCCCAAAAAAGGTGGTATACTATAATAGGGAAGATTCTATCCATTTTTTTATTATTCCCAATGTATCCCATGTCATCCTCGGGTGCCACAGGCATTGCGATTTTTATGGACTCAAGATCTCGTTCAAAAATCGGGAACTTGACCCGAGGATCCAGTTTCTTCGAATTTTATGCGCCTCAAAGAAATCCTTAAAGACACAAAAAAAGTGAAACTGCCATCAGCGGGGTGGTACGTCTTCACGCTCCTGATTTTTTCAGGATTTTTAGTTTTTGAGGTCACACGCATGTCCTATGCACAAGAGGCGTTTAAGTATCCTACGAAACTTCCTCCGTTTGGTAATCCCGCCCCGCCCGCAGGTGGTGGTGGGGATGTAGTATATGATGAGTGCGCGCAGGGGATTTTTCAAGGATTTTCTGGGATTTCAGTTGATCCTGGATCTGTTGGTGGGTATATACAAGCAGACGTACAATGCAATGCCACAATACCAGGATCGCATGTATGCACTGCAGCTGATATCATACATACAACTCGTTGCATGCCGAACAATGTTAAAAATCAGATAGGAGCTGCATGGATAAATAATGGTCCACCAAGTAGCACATTAAGTACTACAAATGACTGTTGGGGATGGACACTACAGAAAAGCTCAAGTGGAGGTGTGATTTACGGCACTACGTGGTCGTTTAATAGCACTGGAGGGAAAGGAGGAGTGATGTCTTGCGCGATAATTACTAAACAATTTGCATGTTGTAAATAATACCAGACATGTCTTTTCTTATAAAGAAAAAAAAAATCAATGTATTTCTCCTAAGCATAAGCATATTTTTTGTTTTTGTTGTTAGTTTTTTTTATGCTCTTGAGCCCTTATATGCAAGCCATACGGAAAGCGATGGGAGCGTGAAAGTGTTTACAGTCACTAAGTTTTCTGATTGTCCATACACACTAGATCACGCAGATGATTGTAGAGATTTAAAAGATGTTAACTCAAGATATTGTGGTGATTTTCCATTGAGAGATAATGTTCAAGCGGATGGGTTAGGAGGAAAAATTGAAACAATGTGTAAGTATAGAAATGAAATTCAGGGTAAATATACTTTTGATCCGAGTAAGATTGGGAGAGATGGTGAGTCGCTTAATTGTAATACCTGCCTGTGGAGTACTCCTCCTCCTCCTCCAGACTGTGATATAACATACTACGATCTCACGAAGCCTACGCGAGAAGCCATATGTAACGCAATGTCTGGAAATAAACAGAACGTTTCATATCCCAAAAAAGCAAATCAGACGTGCACAGAAAATGGGGTATACCAAAGTACCTATACGATTGCAACTTCATGCTGTATATGGAGCTATGCATATGTGCCATTAATATGTAAGACGGATAGCGCGGTAGACTATAGCCAGACGGAAGAGTCTACTAATATCGCAAAACTTGCAGATAATAGTCTTAATGTGTGCGACAATTCTGCTATCACTTCTCAACCGGCAACACGGACGTGTCCGCGGGTATGTAAAGACCCAGATGATTATAGCGATGCAGAAAGCCTTTGCACACAAGCAAGTTCAGAGGTAAGAGAAAATTATGGAAGTCCCCCATCAGATATGTGGGGGTCAAAGACTGTTACTCATTCGAGAAGATATGGGTTAACGTGTATAGATAACTATAGTAAAACCACATCAGTACGATGTGCGAACCATGAGGTATGGTGGTGCACATCATGGGGAACATGTAATCATGATACACGGAAACAGACACGAAGTTGTACAGAGGGAGTGAATCAGGGAAGTACGGTCGCAGAGCCAGTAACAGAAAAATCATGTGTTCCCACTTGTGATGATTCTGACTACACGGAAGACTCAAGAGTTTGTAAACCAATAAGTGGTTTGTATGCAACGCCAAAAAATGCAAAGTTTGAAATTACAATGAAAAAAAATGCGGGCACTGCAAGGGGCGAAGCAAAAGAATGCACTGGAGATGCTACAAAGATAAATAGTAATGGACCTGAGTGCTGTACCGTGAATGGATGGATAGATTGCAAGTGGGATCCTGTAAATTGCCCCGTAGAGGGAGGTCCGGATCAAGAGAAGAAATGTACGCCAGTCGTATGTAACACAGCAATTTCAGACCCCGCGCCAGTCCCAACTCCCACAAAAAACGCATGTCCAAGCCAGACAGGGACGAGTGATGGTGGATCATTTCCTCCAAAGGCGGAAGCCGGCGCAACACTGCGATATATTGGAAACGTTGGAAACGAAAGTTTTGCATGGCTTGCCGACAGATTCTTATATAACAATGGATCAAAAATTGGTATCGGACTTTTTTCTGCACTGCCAACGGCTCAACTTGAAATAAACGGAACACTTAAGTTGAATAAGATTAATGCATTTAATCCTCCAAGCCCTATTGCCGGAATGATTTATTTTGACGACGGTGTTAAAAAATTTAAAGCATCACAGGATGGAACAAACTGGATTGATCTTATAGGAGGCGGTTCTGGCGGCTCCAGCCAGTGGGCAGATATTTTGGGTGGTATCACCTATACGGGCGATGTAGGTATCGGCACCACTGCGCCGGCAACAGGAATGAAACTTGATGTGAACGGAAATATAAATACTTCTGGTCAATTGTGTATCAAGGGAGATTGTAAAGATTGGAGCTCAATAGCTTCTGCAAGTACTCAAAACTTCGCGCCTCAGTCAGATACACTAGGAAATAGCGACGGGTGGTGTGGGAGTAAAGAGGGAAGTTGGAGTATGTGTGTATATAGTAATCCAGCAGGAAGTCCTCAGCCAACAATTACTTGGCAACAGATAAACGATATCTCTCCAAATGGGATCACTGAACCAATTGGTAAAATTACAAGAAAAGAAAATGGTGGCGGCCAAGGAGAATATCGTGTGCATCTTCACAAACAGAGCCATGGAATGGATAGCGTATTAGATAAAACATTTACTTTTTCTTTTTGGGCAAAGACTGCATCAAATACATCTATCACCCTTGCTCTCGGAGCTGATGCAGATCAAGGTACTAAGGGCTGTGCTATTAGTTCTTCATGGACGCGTTGCAGTATTACTAAAAAAACATCGGCAGATGAATCAAAATACTCTTCTCCTGATGAGTTACGAGCATATTTTTACACATCAGAAGGTGATATCTTTGTGTATGGAGCACAAATAGAATTGGGGAGTAGAGAGACAGTGTATCAGCGCGCAAGTTTTTTTAGACAAGTCGGTATCGGCACCACTACGCCGGAAAAACTACTCCATATTAATGGTTACGGTGATAATGGTCTCCTTATAAGTGCCGCAGGAAAGAATACAAAGATTAGTATGCATGTTGCTGGAGGGGATTATGGCTATCTCTCTTTGGGAGGAACTGGCAATAGTGAGACCGCTTTACGCGGGAATGGACAAGGATCAAGTTTTGGCGGTAACGTGTCAGTGAATGGAGATATTACGGCAAAACAGTTTTGTCTCGGAGGGGTCTGTAAACCCTCATGGAGTGACGTAAATGGTGGAGCACAAAAAATGCAATTTACCCGTATTATGAATGATAAAAATACTGGAGCATATGCAAATATTGGGAGTATTGCACGAATAGAGAACCTCCCTATATATGCGAAATTAAAAATATGGACGCATCATGGAGCGGCACTCATGTTTAATGAATATGAAGTTTCAGAAGCTTACTATGTTACAGGTATTCCTGGCGGTACCATTGATTGGGTCGAAGTTCCTCCAAAATCAGTAAGGTCATGGGCAAATGACGGAAGAAAAGTAATCACCGTAGATGCACGCCTTTTGAAAGATGGGGCAAATCTTGAGCTTCGACTACGAAGAACAGAGCCAAGTGCCGAAAATCAACCTATAACCATAGAGTTTGAAACAAATGGAACATTTTCTGCCGATGCCAGTGGTAAGGGATCTAGTGCGAGCGTTGCTTCTGGCTATCTTGGTCAGAATGGGTGGTTTTTCCCAACAACAAAACATCCCTTTAAAGCAACTACAGATGGAATGTTTATTACTGGTGATGGCAGAGTAGGCATCGGCACCACTGCGCCAGCATATAAACTGGACGTCTCCGGTAATATAAATGCATCAGGAAACATTAGTATTGACGGCGCCGCTATGGGATATAGTGGTACTGGGCGAACAGGGTATGGCATTGCATTCCCAGCAACCAGTGATGACGGACAGTATATGTATGGTGAACATGACGGAGGGGACACTTCAAACCTTATATTCCACCAGCGTGACAACATGAGTGATGGCGTTATTTTTAGAAACACAGATTGGGGGGATAAAAACGTCAGTCCCCAGACATTGGATTACATGAAGATTTCTCGTGAGAAACTGTTCTACATTGGCGGCAACGTGGGAATTGGCACCGTGAATCCAAGGCACCTTCTTTCTGTTGGTACAAGTATTGAGAGTATGCCGGGATATGATAAGCTCTTAACGACGAATATTGAACTTTTTACTCCTAATATTCCAGGAGAAGGAGACGGTATTATTACACTTCATCATGGAGAGAAGATTGCACATCAACTTAGGTACGATAATGGGGAGCTCTATCTTGAAAATTCGCATCGTCCTGGTTATGGAACAACATTCACCCCTAATCTCCTCATTGGTGGTAGAGTTGGTATTGGTGTAACAGATAGGAGGGTGTGGGGATTTACTGCGCAGTGGGTTGATGGTAGTAACTCTGGTTTTGATCCGGGGTGGGCAAATATTTACAAAATTTTCCCATTTTTTTCAGATGGTACGGTTGGAGAGAGCGCTACTGTCAGTACTGTTGCAAATCCGTCAGGCATTTCTCATGTTGTAGAATTGAAATGGATGGCCGTAGCGGGAGCAACAAGGTATGAAGTTTGGCGTACGCGTTGTTGGGGAATATGGGGAAAGGGCTATATCGGAAAATTAGCAACAGTTACCACCACCACATATAAAGATAGTATAGCAATAAACGGATCATTAGATGGAACTCAGCCGACATATACAGCTCCTCCTGCGCTTTTGCCATATGCTCTTAATGTAAACGGTCAGGTAAATGCAAAAGACGGGCTCTGTATTAATGGAGATTGTAAATCTGCATGGAGTCAGGTGGGTGTTCAGGGAGACTTTTTACCGTTGAGTGGAGGGATACTATCTAGTGCTACTGACGGAGTTTTAAGTTTAAAAACAACAGACAATACGTGGCTATACACTAATTGGTATGATAAGGACAACAAAAGAAGAATATGGATGGGACTTGATGCTGATTTGAGCTACTTTAATATTCAGCCAGATCCAGTTAGTCCAAGTGCAAAGGGTGTAATTCTTGGTGGCAATGTCGGGATTGGAATGACGCCAGAATATAAATTAGACGTCAATGGTAATATGCGAGTTAAAGGGAGTGATGGATTGGTGGTAGAAAATAATGGTGAGGCTGACATGCTTTTTCGTGATACGACGAATGACCAGCAGTGGGAGGTGGGTACAAACGCCAACGGCTATTATATAGATGACGATAAGGGAGAAAATAGCCCAGAGCGTTACGCGCTCGTTATTAAAAAAGGAACACGTAACGTAGGCATCGGCACCACGAGCCCGGGAGGGAAGCTCGACGTACGAGGATCAATAGTAATGAAGGGAACAAATAATCTATGGAGCGGGTCAAGCAATAAAGTGAGGAATGGTGGATTTAGAGGGGGATATGACGGAGATTCAACAAAGGCGGGATGGGGTATTACAGATGTTACAGGTACCCACACTGGCGGCTATCCGGCAGTGTGGGAGACGAACTTAGATTGGACGCTGCGGGATGGAGATAGTAATACGGAGAATAGCTATGGATCAACTCTTGCAGTAAATACAACATCCGCTAATGGAGAATTTTATGTTTATTCGGATTATTTTAAGCTTACGGCAGGACGGTTACATACATATCAGGCACTTTTAGGAAATCATAGAATGAATTGGGTAAAATTACGTGTAGTAACATATGCGACAAAGGGAGGGACTCGAGAAAATGAATGGTATGGAACATTGCAGGGAGATCAATCAACAACGGAATGTTCTGCAAATTATAGTGGAGGACGAGCGGCATCCGGATATTGTAATATGTGGGGTGTATTCTTACCAACTGATAGTGAAAGATACGCGCGAATAGAGCTAGTGGCAAAAGGACAAATTTTAGGGCAAGGAGATGGGTGGTTATTTGCAGATCAGGTTTCAGTTGTGGAAGGATCACAGCCTGTTGCGTTTTCACCAAACACATGGGAATCTTTGTCTAATGGGAATATTTATAACGCAGGCGGCAACGTGGGTATTGGCACCACAGATCCGGGAGTTTATAAATTGAATGTTACTGGAGATGTAAATATTGGAGAAATGGAAAAGAGGCGCTATCTTAATATTGTCTCAAAAGAATGGCCAGAAATTCGCTTCACTACTCCAACAAATGGGGAAAATACGAATGTTCGTCTTGGTGTTGCGCACGAAGACAGGACTGATTATCCGGTTAAGGCAGGGGATTGGTATGCATGGATGGGTAAGACTAATCGTATGGGAATTGTTTTAAGAACTAATGATGATATCTTATTGGCTCCCACAGCCGGCAACGTGGGTATTGGCACCACGAAACCAACGATAAAACTTGCCATTGGTGATACTGATACAGGCTTACACTCCGCAGGAGATGGGTTATTAGATATCTATTCCAATAATATCAATACGATAAGTATAAGAAGTGGCAAGGTTG
>JGI1358J11329_10001904_pt1 | contig 16711 bp, 17 predicted proteins | sample Subgroupgradi54m_FD_11329 | JGI IMG/M metagenome (IMG submission 11329)
CCCGCCATGCCAGGCGTGGCAGGCGGGTCGGCCTCATTGCGGCAAAGCAATTTCGGCCTCTGAATTCATTTTTATGCAACATCCTCGCTAAAGAATTAATATGAATCAACATGGCTTCAGATAACGATATAACTTTATTCGCTAAGACGAGCTTCCGGAACCGGGATGTGGCTTTTGGCATTCGCCGGGACGACCGCCGGCGCCACATGTACATTATCGGAAAAACCGGTATGGGCAAAACGACCCTGATTGAAAATATGGTCATTCAGGATATCCAAGACGGGCACGGGATCGCGTTTGTGGATCCGCACGGCGATTCTGTAGAAAAAATTCTGAAATATATTCCATCCAATCGGGTCAATGATGTCGTTTATCTCAATCCGGCTGACGATGACTTCCCAATTGCGTTTAACCCATTGGAATCAGTAGACCCTAAATATAAACACTTGGTGGCTTCTGGACTCATGGGTGTCTTTACTAAAATTTGGGCCGGAGTTTGGAGTGCTCGGATGGAATATATTTTAAACAACACGATTTTGGCTCTACTGGATTCCCCAGGCAATACACTTTTGGGTATTGCTCGCATGCTTGTGAACAAAACATATCGGAAGAAGATTGTGGATAACATTAAAGATCCGGTTGTGAAATCCTTTTGGGTGGATGAATTTGCCAATTATAACGATAAGTTTCGTAATGAAGCGATTGCTCCAATCCAAAACAAAGTTGGGCAATTTTTATCATCAGCTATCATCCGCAATATTGTGGGGCAAACCAAAAGTTCCATTGATCTCCGCGACATTATGGACCACAAAAAGATTTTTTTGATTAACTTGTCCAAGGGCCGGATTGGTGAAGACAATTCCGCACTGCTTGGCGCTATGATTATTACCAAATTACAGCTGGCGGCTATGAGTCGGGTGGACATCCCAGAAGAGGAACGGGAAGACTTTTATCTTTATGTCGATGAGTTCCAAAATTTTGCCACGGAATCATTTGCTAATATTTTATCTGAAGCGCGTAAGTATCGGTTGAATCTAATCGTGGCGCATCAATATATTGGGCAATTAGTACAAGAGAGAAACACCGTGGTCCGCGATGCCATTTTTGGCAACGTCGGGACTTTGATTTGTTTTCGAGTCGGGGCTGATGATGCCGAATTTTTGGAAAAAGAATTTGACCCAACTTATTTGTTAAATGATCTGGTTAACCTCACCAAATACAATATCTACCTTAAGCTGATGATCAACGGCGTTTCCTCTACGCCTTTTTCTGCCGTGACCTTGCCGCCAATTGCTGAAGCCACCGGTAATGAAGATAAGGTCATCAAAGTTTCTCGGGAGCGCTATGCCAACAAGCGAGAGCTGGTCGAAGACAAGATTAATAAATGGATGGGTGCCGAATTCCACTCCCAAGCCGCGGAAGCGGAAAGTAGCGCGGTGGAACAAGAAGAGATCCAAGACGAATTAAGATATAAGGAACCAGTTAAGCCTGTTGTAGCTCAACCCGTCCGCCACGGCTTCGCCGAAGGCGTGCCGGGCGGGCAAAGACTCCAGGAGCCGCGTCTAGAAGTCGTTCGAGCGCAGCAAAGCCAGCCCCCCCCGCCGGATAAAAAGCCAATTCAAAACCCAGTTTGGGAAACAGTCAATAAATTAGCTGCGGAAAAAATTACGGAAAGAGTGGAAAAGGTTACTTCGGCTCTGACGGATTTAAATAAACCATTAGAGCAGTCTTTGAAAAAGTCTGAACCCAAGCAGCAAATCGAAGCTCTTAAGCCAGGAGATAAAATCCAGTTTTAACAATTGTCCCAGTATATCAACTTCGATAATGGTTTTTGTTTTGCTTTTGTCTAGAGATGTAAGTTGAAATTTTTAATTAACGATAACATATAGATTTAACTTTAATATTCAAAAACCATTAAAGACAAAAGCATCGAAGTTGTATTACTGGGTGTGGATAAATATTAAGTGTAGTTTTAATTAAGACAGAAAAAGGTCAATTATATTGAATAATAATGGTCTTTTTTATATTTGTAGAAAATTTATTGACAAAGATTTTAAGAACTAATAAGATATATGCGCAATGGACACCACTACTTTATTAAAAGAATACGGACTGACAGACAAAGAAAGCTTGGTTTATTTAAGCTTGATTAAGCTGGGGCCGTCACCAGTTCGAATTTTAGCAACGGAGAGCAATGTTAATCGCGGTACAACTTACGATATTTTGAAGAGTTTAATTGCCCAGGGATTGGTCAGTTATTATAATAAAGAATCCCACCAGTATTTTGCGGCCGAATCACCCGAGAAGCTCGTGGCCGCAGTTGACCAGAAACAAAGAAACTTAGAATCGGTTAAGAAAAATATAGAGCTTAACTTGCCCATGCTCAAGGCTGAGTTTGAGAAGCAGGGTGGCAAGCCAGTCATGAAACTTTATGAGGGCACGCGAGGTTTGAGTCAGATTCTGAAAGATGTTATATCCGTGCTCTCCGAAAGTTCTAAGAAAGTATATTATGTGTACTCTTCGGGCGATGAAGAGCATAGAAAAGTGATCTATAAAGATTTTCCAGATTTTGCAAAGAAGCGAGTGGCCAAGGAGATTGCGGTAAAGACCATCGTGCTGGGCCAAGGCGGTGGATTAGTCGGATTGGATGAACGGAAATGGATTAAGAGCGAGCATGAAGAGTTCAAAATGACCCACCAGATTATTTACGGTGGCAAACTGGCCCTAATGACTCTGGATGATTCAGGTAATCCAATCGGAGTACTGATTGAAAACCAAGCAATTTACGAAATGCAAAAAATGATTTTTGAATTTAACTGGAACCAGCTGTAGGTTGCAGTTAAATCCGAGTATCATTCGAAAAAACAGGAGGACACGAGTGAAGAGCAAAGTTGCTTGTGTGATTCCGGCTGCAGGCTGGGGCTCGGTTTGCCCCGTGCGCTCCACTCCCAAAGTCTTGGCCGAGGTGGAAAGCGAGCTCATGATCTGCCGGATAATCAAATCCGTGATCCAAGCCGACTTTGCTGACTCACTGATCGTGGTCGTCGGTAGGGAACAGCCCTACGGTGGCCTGATTCGTGAAGCACTGTCTGGCTACACAGATTTGCAGCTGGTCACCCAGCCCGAACGTCGCGGCGCTGCTGATGCAGTCGCCTGTGCCTTGCCGCATCTCAACGGCGAGGAGCACGTGTTTGTAACTTTCGGGGACATGCCGCTTTGGCGTCCTTACACCTTTCGCGGGCTTGTTCGCGGACATTTGCAAAGCGCACCTTCCATCAGTATGGTGACCCTGCGTTTGCAAGAGGGGCATCGCACAGAGCGCTATGGACGAATCGTCCGCGATGGCGAGGGACGGATCTTGGCTGCCTTGGAGCCGTTCGAGCTGGATTCGGTTGATTTGATCGGAGCTCAGTTCGTGAATCCTTCGCTCTATGTCTTTGAACGAGAATGGTTGGTTCGAAATCTGCCACTCATTCCGCCCACTGACAAAGGTGATGGGTTTTCGCCAGAACTACATCTTCCCAAGCTCCTGCCGATCGCTCACGCTGAAGGTGTTGAAATTCTAGAGCTGCCACTGGAGGATCCCAGTGAAGCTTTGGGAGTCAATACCCCGGATGAGCTGATCGAAGTCCAAGCAGCGCTTCGCACTCGTAACGGTAACGGTTAGTAAGGGAGATGTCTGACATCGGCCTCTCCCTTCTTTTTTTAAATAATAATCATGAACACACAAATAATTATTTTGGCCGCGGGTAAGGGGACTCGCATGGGTTATGCGGATTTACCCAAAGTGTTAGTGCCATTGGCTAACAAGCCAATTATTTTTCGATTGCTTGAAGAAATCCAGAAGCTCAATTTGAGCACCAAACCTGTTGTAGTGGTTGGACATAAATATCAGCTGGTGCAAGCCATGCTGGGTGATAAATTTATTTACGCGTTTCAGGAAGGACAACTGGGCACCGCTCACGCCGTGTCAGCCGCAAAGACAAAAGCTGAAGGACAGAGCATTTTAGTTTTATATGGAGATATGCCGTTTATCAAGTCTGAGAGTTTGAATCAGCTGATTGGATTACACGAAAAAAGTTCGTCCAAGTTTTCGATGCTGACGACACTGGTTCCAAATTTTGAAAACGAATATGCGTCTTTTCAAGGTTTTGGTCGCATTATTCGGGATCAATCCGGCCAGCTTTTGCAGATTAGAGAATTTGTGGACGCATCTGGCGAAGAGAAACAGATCACAGAAGTTAATCCAGGCATTTATTTATTTGATTCCAAGTGGCTGTGGGGACACATTGATTCAGTGCTCAAAAATAAGCATGGTGAATATTATTTGACTGATCTAGTAGAGATCGCGATCAAAGGCGGTGAGTCAATTCTTACTGCCTCAATAGATCCTTTGGAAGTCTTTGGAATTAACACTCCGGCGCAGTTGAAGCAGGCCGAGAGCCTGATCAGGTAATGAATTATTATACATTTTCGGTCGATCGGCAATTTTTGTATATAAAAAAATCTTAATCTGAAAGATGAGCATAAGATTTACTTACTAGACAATGCTTGGCCGATCGGCGAAGGGGTGTCTACAATCTTTTTAACTGGTCATATTTATTACGAAAGAGACATATTCTCTTTTTTTTGATATACTATCAGCCATGAAAGTGAAAAACCACAAGAAAAAAATTGTTATAGTCGGTATGAGCGGAGGAGTAGATTCTTCCGTCACTGCGGCTTTGCTCAAACAGCAAGGCTTTGATGTCATTGGCGTGTTTATGAAGAACTGGAGCGAGGATTTTGGAGATTTTGGGTGCACCTGGGTTGAAGACTCGGAAGACGCGCGGAAAGTCGCTCAAGTTTTGGATATTCCTTTTTATGTCTGGAATTTTGAAAAAGAATACTATGACAAAGTTGTCGAGTATTTTTTCCGTGAATACCAGGCCGGCCGCACGCCTAATCCGGATGTGATGTGCAATAGTGAGATTAAGTTCAAAGTTTTTTTGCATAAGGCTTTGTCATTGGGTGCGGATTATGTTGCCACAGGCCATTACGCGCGGATCACGTATCAGAAATCAAGTAACACGTATCATTTACTCAAAGGGATTGATCCAGCAAAGGATCAGAGTTATTTTCTTTATACACTCAAACAAGACCAGCTTGCCAAAATACTTTTCCCCATCGGTCGATATAAGAAACAAGAAATACGAAAAATGGCGAAGAGATTTAAACTGCCGAATGCCGAAAAGAAAGATTCACAAGGGATTTGTTTTATTGGTAAAATCAATGTCACGGAATTTTTGAAAGCTCATATCAAAGCCAAAGCCGGGGATATTGTCACGACCAAAGGCCAAATATTGGGCCGGCATGACGGCTTGCCGTTTTATACGATTGGCCAACGCGAGGGCATTAAGCTCGGTGGCACGGGGCCATACTATGTTGTTGATAAAAGGTTCCGGTCAAATAGGCTGGTTGTCACAAATGATAAAGACGATAAACAACTTTGGCGTCGGGAATTTACTGTGTCTGATTTAAGTTGGACTGGACAAGTGCCGAAGTTTCCGATTAAGGCGGATGTGGTGATTCGATATCATCATGAACCTTACCGCGCCAAGCTGACACGTAGCAGGAATCACGTAACATGTATTAAATTCGACAAACCACAGAGAGCGATTACACCGGGCCAGGCCGCCGTGTTTTATAGGGGAGATGAGCTGCTCGGCGGTGGCCTTATAGACAAAGTTTATTAGTGTACGGCTTTTTGCTCGATCGAGCAAAAAGCCGGACAGCAGGATAAAAAAAAGAAGGTCGACCTAGTTGAGGTCGGCCTTATTGGCTTCGGTTTCCCGAGGAGTGATGATTGCAGTCCAGCTGCCTTCCTGAACGGTTTTTTGCCGTTGGTTTTCGACTCTCAGGCAAAATGTTACCATCTTGCCGGGTTGGTTTCGAGATAGTGGTTCGATCGCTTCGATCCGCATCGATAGGCGAATAGAGTCGCCTGGTCTGACTGGGCGGAGAAACTTCCAGTTGTTAATTTCTGTGAAGAACGCTTCCAGCTTGGCGATCCCGATCTTGGATGCGAGGCCAGTGACTACGGCTAGGACCAGGGCGCCGTGGGCGATAATGCCACGAAATTTGGTTGCGGTCGCAAACGCTTCATTGAGGTGTAGCGGGTTGTCGTCTCCGCTCAGATCGGCGAAGGCCTGGATCATGTCCTGGGTGATTATGCGGTACTCACTCGTCACCGCCGAACCCAAGGACAGGTTCTCAAAACACACGCCGCTAGCGGCCAACGAGTCCACTGGAGTCGTTGCTGTCTGCATGAACCCTCCCGGGTTTTGGGAATGTACCAGTCCGAACAATGCATTAATTATATACAAAAAACCAAGGCTTTTCAAGCCTTGGTAGAGTATCCATTGCGAGGAGCGGCAATTGTCTCTTGAGGTTTAAGTACTGGCCGCGACTGCCCTTAAGCTAAAGGTTCGACCTTTAACTTAAGCTGATTCTTTAGATCAAGGTCGAACCTTGAAGTAAAGCAGTCGCTCGCGATGGTTCCTAGACCAAAAAACTAATGATTAACAATGCAACAATATTTATAATTTTGATCATGGGGTTAATCGCGGGGCCGGCGGTGTCTTTGTATGGATCGCCAACTGTATCGCCGGTAACCGCGGCTTGATGCGCCAGTGACTTCTTGCCACCATAGTTGCCTTCCTCAATGTACTTTTTGGCATTATCCCAAGCCGCGCCGCCTGAAGTCATAGAAATTGCTACAAACAAACCAGTGATGATTGAGCCAACGAGTACACCGCCCAAAGCTTTCGCGCCCAAAAACGGCGTAATGCCAACAATGATTGGCACGACAACTGGGAGTAACGCTGGCACAATCATTTCTTTGATTGCGGCTTTGGTGACAATGTCCACAGCTTTGCCATAATCAGGTTTGGCTGTGCCGGCCATGATGCCCGGAATTTCTTTGAATTGTCTACGGACTTCTTCTACCACCGCGTGTCCAGCCTTACCCACGGCTTGCATGGCCATGGAGGCAAAAAGATACGGCAATAATGCGCCGATCAAAAGTCCGGCTAAAACTTTAACATCCGATAAATCAAAAGTCAGATGTTTGCCCAAACGCGTTAATTCTTCCGTGTATGAGGCAAACAAGACCACTGCGGCCAAGCCAGCCGAAGCAATGGCGTATCCTTTGGTCACAGCTTTGGTGGTGTTGCCCACAGCGTCGAGTGCGTCAGTGGTACTGCGCACTGATTCGGGTAAGCCGGCCATTTCCGCAATGCCGCCAGCGTTGTCTGTGATCGGGCCAAAGGCATCAATGGCCACGATGATGCCAGCCATAGATAACATGGACACCACGGCGATTGCCGTGCCGTAGATTCCTTGGAAATGATACGAGAGCATAACTCCGGCAATGATCGTGAGCACGGGTAGAGCAGTTGATTGCATGGACACGGCCAGACCAGTGATGATATTAGTGCCGTGGCCTGTGGTGCTGGCCTGGGCAATTGATTGCACGGGTTTGAATTTTTTGGATGTGTAATATTCTGTAATCACGACCATAGCCAAGGTCACGCCTAGGCCAACCAGAGTTGAATAGAACAAGCCGCGGGAAAAGTATGGGATAAACAAACTTTTTGTGACCCAATAAAATCCAATGGCCGCGAGTATCCCGGAAACAATCAGGCCTTTGTAAAGTGCAGTCATGATGGCCTTACCAACTAGCCGGACAAAGAATGTGCCAATGATTGACGCAAAAATTGAAACTGCTCCTAGAGCCAGCGGATAGAGAATGAACGTGGGATTGCCTTTGAAAACGATATTGCCCAAAAGCATAGCCGCAATAATTGTGACTGCGTAAGTTTCAAATAAATCCGCAGCCATGCCGGCATCATCCCCCACATTGTCCCCAACATTGTCCGCGATCACAGCCGGGTTCCTCGGGTCATCCTCGGGAATTCCAGCTTCGATCTTGCCCACTAAATCAGCACCCACATCCGCGCCTTTGGTAAATATTCCGCCGCCGAGTCGGGCAAACACGGAAATTAAACTGGCACCAAACGCCAGTCCGACCAGTGATTTAATATCTCCGGTAAATTTATAGAATAGACTGACGGATAAAATACCAAGTCCGACAACGAATAGTCCGGTGACGGCGCCGCCTTTGAACGCCAGTCCGAAGGCATCCTTGAGACTTGAGCGCGCGGCTTCGGCAGTTCGGACATTGGCCCGTACTGCCACAAACATGCCAATGATTCCAGCAAGCGCTGAGGACACGGCGCCAACCACAAAACCTGCGGCTGAATGACCACCTAAAAATTTCCAAATAATTATACCCAGAATTATAGCCACAACAGCTACTGTAGAATATTGGCGTGTAAGATAGGCCTTGGCGCCTTCTTGTATAGCAGAGGCAATCTCTTGCATTTTTTTGTCGCCCGGGCTTTTTTGTAACACCCAATATGTGATCACAAGTCCGTAAACTAAAGCCGCAATTCCGGCCACAACCGTGAGTAAGAAAATGCTTGATTCTGAGAGCATAAATTCATCAGATAATAATAAAATGGCTTATAAGCCAAATCAATTATAGCTTAAAGATCTTGGCTTTTCAAGAGCAATCAGTTATAGTTATCATACTATCGAAATATGACTTGTTCGTAAAGGAGGACTGCCATGGCCGAGTTCGGTCAGAGCCAACAGCGACAAGGGATTAACCTCAAGGTTTTTCTCGTAGGAGCACTCGTGGTCCTTGCCCTCATCGCACTCGTGTACTACATGAGTCGCAAAGATCCGAACGCGACCGGCAAGCATCGAGAAGACAAAAAAGTGTCTGCTGTGATCGAACGGAAACTCTGTCGCCCGGGTGAAAGCGAACCGCCGGTGACTGAGAACAGGGGGATGGATCTCGTTTACTGCTACACGAAGAGAGCGGGTACGCCCATCCAGTTGATCGGCGTGGTGCATGTAAGCGATTTCTTGATTTATTCTGCAGTGGAAGCAGAGCCCACCCTCGAAGAGGTTTCGCATTTCAGCGGCTTGATGGGCAGGAGCGTTTCTCCGATCGGGATTGTTGCTGGCAGATAAACCAGCACACCCGATCTTTTTTATTTATGGTAAGCTTAATACATGATAGATTACAAAAAAGTCAGCATTATTATTCCGGTTTTCAATGAAGAAAAAACAATCCAAACAGTTTTGAGTCAGGTTCGTGATGCTTCAACTCTAGGATTAGAAAAAGAAATTATTTTGGTTGATGATTATTCGACAGATGGAACCAAGGCGTTGCTTGGGCAAATGAAGTATCCCAGTATCCGGATTTTTTATCATGAAACAAATCTGGGTAAGGGCGCGGCCATCAAAACAGGCCTGCAGAATGCGTCAGGAGAGATAATTTTGATTCAGGACGCGGATTTAGAATATGATCCCTCGGATTTTCCAGCATTGCTTGAGCCTTTTAATAACTCTGCGACGCAAGTTGTGTATGGTTATAGAACTACGCCGGGTTATAAAAAATATTACCTAGGTAATAAAATTTTCACTGCATTTGTTAACTTTTTGTTTGGTTCAGACTTAAAAGATCCATACACAGGTTATAAAGTTATCAAGAGAGATTTGATGAGATCGTTCAATTTGGAAAACAACGGATTTGAGATTGAAGCTGAGATTACGTCAAAATTACTCATGAAAAAAATCAAGATTATTCAAGTGCCGATTTCGTACAACCCGCGAACATTTGAAAAGGGCAAAAAAATAAGATTTTTTAAAGACGGCCTCCGCGGACTTTGGGTCTTTCTCAAATATCGGTTTTTTGCTAAAATTCTATAGTTATTGCCCGGTAGCCAAGTGGTAAGGCAGTGGACTCTGAATCCACCATCGTACGTTCGAATCGTACCCGGGCAGCCAAGAAAGATTATGAAAAAATTTATTTTATCTGCTGGAGTGGCGTTAGTCTTTTTCTTTTACGTTGCTTTTCAGCGAGGCTTTTTTAAAGGCGACACTAACGAGCATCCAGTAATTACTGCGCCCTCGCAAGAAAATTCCCAAACCCCTGTCACACAGCCGGACGTTTCTCCGACGCTGACCAAAGGTCAGGTCGGAGCTCCGACCGCAAGCGTCGGAGCAGCTCCGCCGCCACCGTCTCCATCGAGTCCGGTAAGTATTAAGCCAGCACCTGTGCCGTCACCCGTACCGATTCCTCAGCCAGCCCCAGAGCCCACTCCTCCACCAGCTCCGATACCTGTTCCCCAGCCCGCGCCTCAGCCAACTGGTCAATATAAAGACGGGTCTTACACAGGACCGGTGACTGATGCTTTTTTTGGACCTTATCAAGTCAAAGCTGTAATTTCAGACGGCAAACTTTCCGATATAGTTTTTTTACAGTATCCGAACGATCGGCCAACGTCCACTCAAATCAATACTGAGGCCATGCCGATTTTAAAATCCGAGGCAATCAAGGCACAAAGTGCCAATGTGGATGTGGTGTCCGGCGCTACGCAATCAAGCGCGGCGTTTAAAGAATCTTTGGCTTCGGCTTTAGTTCAAGCTAAAAATTAGCATGAAACAAAGCCAGGACATCATGGGGATGCCAATCATTGTGGAGATTGAAAATGCCACAGCTTTGTCTCAGGCTTTTGATAAAGTTTTCGACTATTTTCGGCTTGTAGATGAAAAGTTCAGCACTTATAAAGACACAAGTGAGGTTAGCCGGATCAATCGAGGAGAAATTTTATCGGCAGATTTTAGTGATGAGATGAAAAATATTTTTTTGTTCGCGGAGCAAACTAAAAAAGAGACCAAGGGTTATTTTGATATTACTAAACGCGATGGTATGGTTGATCCATCAGGTTTAGTTAAAGGCTGGGCAATTTTGAATGCTTCGAAAATATTGGAAAGATTAGGAGTTAAGAGTTATTATATTGAAGCGGGCGGAGACATTCAGGTGGCAGGCAAAATCTGGAAGGTCGGGATTCGAAATCCATTTAAGTCGGCAGAAAACATAAAAGTTTTATTCCTGAAATCCGAAGGCATTGCCACTTCCGGAACGTACGAGCGCGGTCAGCATATTTACAATCCTCACGGCAAAATTTCTGATGAGATCGTTAGCCTGACTGTGATCGGACCCAATATTTACGAAGCGGATCGGTTTGCCACGGCCGCGTTTGCTATGGGTCGCGCAGGGATTGCGTTTATCGAAAAATTGTCAGGATTTGAGGGCTTCATGATTGATAAAAATGGCATTGGCACTGAGACGAGTGGCTTTGAAAAGTATACAGCTAAGTAAATTTTAAAAAGAGATTGCTTCGCGACTGCCGATGCGTAACGCTCTGGGGTAAAAGCAGTCGCTCGCAAAGACAAAAGGCAAGTCGTCTTTGCGAGGAGGCCGGGTGTTTCAGCAAAGGACTAACCTGGCGGCCGACCTGCCCGACTACCGTCAGGCGGGCGGGCGAAGCAATCTGACATTTATGCTTAATTTTATCGACTCATATTTAAACAAGATAACCATGTACCGGCTGGTGCTGTATTTTTTGATTGTACTTTTGGGCGCGGCAGTGATTTTTTCGTTTTTCGGGATATTACGCTTCAAATTATTTGATCTGATTTTTTCAACTGTGATTTTGTTGGGTGTGTGCTGGGTTACCAATAAAATTTTTGCGTATGTCTTTCGAGTTCCGGCCAATGCTGAGTCAGTCTATATTACGGCAATGATTTTGGCTCTAATCATCACCCCGCCGCAAGTGGGCAGCGCCGCATATTTTCCTGGATTAATGTTTTTGTTCTGGGCCGGTGTTTGGAGCATGGCTGTGAAATACATAATTGCTATTACGGGGAAGCATTTTTTTAATCCGGCCGCGTTTGCCGTGGCATTGACTGCTCTGGCCATTAATCACTCCGCGAGTTGGTGGGTGGGCACGTTGTGGATGTTACCAATAGTCTTGGTTGGGGGGTTGCTCGTGGTCAGAAAAATTCAAAGATTTGATCTGGTTTTAAGTTTTTTGGCAATGGCCTTGGCGTCAATCATTATTTTATCCCCGTCCAGAAGTCAGCCACTGGTTTTATTGCACAAAGTCATTACTGATACACCGATTTTATTTTTTGCCTTTATCATGCTGACCGAGCCGTTGACCACGCCGCCCAATAAACTTTTGCGTGTCGCATACGGTGGCTTGGTCGGTTTGATCTTTAGCCCGGCAATTCATTTTGGTTCGGTCTATTCAACGCCCGAACTGACACTGCTGGTCGGCAATATTTTTTCATACGCGGTTAGTCCCAAAGTCAAATACTTGCTTTCGTTTGAATCCAAGGAACAGATTGGCTCCGATATTTATAATTTTGTGTTCCGGTCCAAGCGTCGCCTGAAGTTTCAAGCCGGGCAGTATTTGGAATGGACACTTGGACATAAAAATTCGGATGGTCGTGGCAACCGACGGTATTTTACTATTGCTTCTTCGCCCACAGAAGACAAAATCTACTTAGGTGCTAAATTTTATGATGAGCCGAGTACTTTTAAGCAAGCTCTCAGAGACCTCAAGGTTGGGGATGAGGTTTTAGCTGGACAACTGGCCGGTGAATTTACTTTGCCCAAGGATCCGGATAAAAAATTAGCGTTTATCGCGGGTGGCATCGGGATTACGCCGTTTCGGAGCATGCTTAAATACCTACTAGACAAAAATGAACGTCGCGAAATTATTTTATTTTATACCAGCAGGACCGAAGCCGAGGTGGCTTACAAGGAAATTTTTGAACAGGCTACCAAGCAACTTGGAATTAAGATAGTCTACGTCATCACAGAACGAGATGGTTACCTCAATGCTGAAACTATCCAAACCAACGCTCCTGATTTCCAGGACCGCACGTATTATATTTCTGGTCCTCACAGCATGGTAGTGGCTTTTGAAAAAACTCTTAAGGGCTTGGGCATCCCGCGTCGCCAGATCAAAATCGATTTTTTCCCGGGGTTTGTATAGTGCGCCTGGTATTACTGGGTGTGGATAACTTGATATTTGACGCTATCCAGGTTTTTGTTACAATAGCTCCATAATCTAATACTAAAATTAAAAAAAACACCCCAAACCAAAAAATTTCCCCGGTGTTTTTTAATTTATGCTTCGTCTTTGCGAGCGACTGCTTTATATATAGAGTGTTTAGCATCGGCAGTCGCGAAGCAATCTCCTCACTTGGATTAAGATTGCTTCGCCCGCCCGCCTGACGGTAGTCGGGCAGGTCGGCCGCCAAGTTAGTTCTCTGCTCAAACACCCGGCCTCCTCGCAAAGACTCAGATTCTGTTTAATTAATTTAGAATTAACCCCAAAACAATATGAGTAAAGTCAAAGCAGAATACATTTGGCTGGATGGTCAGAAACCAACTCCCAGTTTGCGCTCCAAAACCAAAATTTTAGATCGAGAAATACACGCGTTAAGCGAAATCCCGGATTGGGGATTTGACGGGTCTAGCACTATGCAGGCTGAAGGGCACTCGAGCGACTGCCAGTTGAAACCCGTATTCTTTGTGCCTGATCCAATTCGGGGTACCCCGCATATTTTGGTTTTATGCGAAGTTTTCCAGGCCAATGGCATGGCGCACGAGACTAACACTCGCGCCAAGCTCCGTTCTATTACCGAAAAATACAGTGACCAAGATGCTTGGTTTGGCATTGAGCAGGAATACACTTTATTTAAAGACCGGCGACCACTCGGATTTCCAACTGGTGGATTTCCTGGCCCGCAAGGGCCCTACTACTGCGGTGTGGGAGCGAATAATATTTGCGGCCGCGATTTAATTGAGGCACATATGGAAGCTTGCCTCAAGGCCGGGTTACAAATTTCCGGCATCAACGCTGAAGTTATGCCTGGTCAATGGGAATACCAGATTGGGCCATTGGGAGCTTTGCAAGTTTCTGACCATATGTATATTGCTCGATGGCTACTGGAGCGATTGGGAGAAAATTATGGCATTTCGGTTTCCTTGTCACCGAAGCCAGTGGCCGGGGATTGGAATGGCGCGGGCGCGCATGTCAACTTCAGCACTAGATTTATGCGCATGCCAGATGGTATCCAAGCTGTGGTCGAGGGATGTGAGAAATTGAAACTCAAGCACACTGAGCACATTGCGGTTTACGGCGCTGATAATGACAAGCGTCTAACTGGTAAACATGAGACTGCTAAAATTGACGAGTTTCGTTACGGCGTGTCTGATCGCGGGGCGTCGATCCGGATTCCTATGTCCACAGCAAACAACAAAACCGGCTATCTTGAGGATCGCCGACCGGCAGCGAATATGGATCCATATTTGGTCACCGCCCGGTTGATTGAAACAGTGGCTTTATAATCTTTAGCATCTGAGTCCATCCCCGCGAAAGCGGGGATCCACTACAAATAATTAACCATTCTGGTTTAATTAGTGAAGTGGACCCCAGATCAAGTCTGGGGTGGCTGCTCAATAAAAAATCGCCTCAATGATCTGAGCCCCAAAAAGTAGACTCCTTAAAAGAGTCTCTTTTTGTTTGTGTATAATTAACGAGAGAGAAGAAAGGATAATATGCGTAGAACTGAATATTCAACGGAGCAAATTAAGACCTTGCTTAAGAACCGTAATGTGACAAAGTGTAGCACAAGATCAGTAGCCTACCGTAAGGAGTTTAAAATCTGGGCGGTCAAAGAGTATTACGCGCAAGGCATAGGGCCTAACGCCATATTCCAAAAGGCGGGTTTTGACTTAAATGTCTTAGGCAGAGACAAGCCCAAGAGCTGCCTTAGGTTGTGGAGAAGAATCTACAAAACTCAGGGCGAGGAAGGTCTGATGACTGAGAGCCGCGGGCGTGGAGGCGGTCGCAAGGCTCTTAATACATCGACTGATGTGAAATATCTCCAAACCAAGCTGGCTTACCTGGAGGCGGAGAATCGTTTTTTAAAGAAACTAAAAACAAACAAAACCTAAAACCACACCAAAAGTATCAGATCATTCAGGATGCGCACCAAGAGATTACCGAACTATGCCGGATCGCTGAAGTCTCTAAATCCGGCTACTACAAATGGTTGCGGCATGACAACCACCACAAGGATCACGCCGACTATCTGCTGATTAAACAAATCTTTGGGCAGGGTCGCAGGAAACTTGGCTGGAGACCCATTCAAATGCGGTTAAAAGCTTCCTACGTCATAATGAACCACAAAAAGATCAGACGGATCATGAACAAGTATGGACTCATAACCCAGGTCAGAAGAAAGAATCCCTACAAAATGATTATGAAAAAGACACAAGAACACCGAACATGCGATAATATACTTAACAGGGAGTTTGAGCAGGTCGTGCCGAGAAAAGTATTCTGTACTGATATTACCTACCTGTATTACGGATTGGGCCGGAGAGCCTACCTGTCAGTGATTAAAGATATTGCCAGCGGTGAGGTGCCAGTCTGGGAAACATCAACGAATTTAGAATTAGATTTTGTTTTAAAAACGGTTGATGGGCTGGATTGCCAAAGCTTAGCGCCTGGGGCCATGATCCATTCAGACCAAGGCTTCCATTACACCAGCCCCTTGTACAGGCAGAGAGTCCGGAGGCTTAACCTAATCCAATCTATGTCCCGCAAAGGAAATTGTATCGACAACTCACCTATTGAATCATTCTTTGGGCATCTCAAAGATGAACTCGATTTCAAAAGCTGTTCGACATTCGAAGAATTAACTAAAGCCGTAAATACATACATGAACGACTACAACAACAGCAGACACCAATGGGAACTTAAAAAAATGACCCCTGTGGAATACAGGAATCATCTTTTAAGCACCGCCTAGCGGTTTTATTCCGAGTCTACTAAAAGGGTCTCAGAACAAATTGGGGGCTTTTAATTTATCTCTTGCTAAACTGCGGCATACTACGGGATTGCTTCAATTCAATCTGAACCATGTAGCTTCTTTGAAATATTCGGTTTTTAAGGTTATCTATATTATACCAGTTAAAAACCCCGGCTTAAAGATCGTCAATATCAAATTATGGAGTTTGTTTTACTAAAGGCAATTTTTCAATTATTTCGTGGACGATTCCAAACTCCTTAGCCTTTTCTTCGGAAAGAACAGTACTTTCTTCTAACGCTTTCTTTATTTCTTCAGTTGTTTTACCCGTTTCAATGGCAAGAATACTTGTATGTCTTTTCACGAGTTCTTTTAAAAGAATTAATGTTTCTTCATGTGCATGAAGATTTGCGGTTGGATTACCTATTGTAAAAGTACCTTCGTGCAGAAAAAATCTACACCCTTTTATAGCAATCCTTTTTTTTCCTCCGACAAAAACTATATTAGCCGCTGAATCAATTTGACTAAAACCTATCGTTTCGACATCAAAGGGCAATGATTTAAGATAATAATATATTCTAATTGCTGAATCAACATCTCCACCGATTGAGGATATAATAATTTTCAGGGTTTTAATATTCATTACGTAGATTTGGCCATTTATCCACGAAATAAACTGCTGCGCGGTATTAGCGTCAATTGCCCCAGTTATTGTATACCAAAGTTCTTGCATATTATTATTTTAAATCCAAAATTCATACCATCGCTTTGCTGCAATAGTTCTTAATTTATCAACGGCTGGGGTATTATACACAAACTCAATTTTTTCTGAGACATCATCTAAAAATGCCTGGGCTTTAAACTTGCCGGCTACTTGAATTACCTGCCTAAGAAAAACCGTTGGTTGCCCTGGCCACGCTTG
>JGI1358J11329_10001913_pt1 | contig 16656 bp, 15 predicted proteins | sample Subgroupgradi54m_FD_11329 | JGI IMG/M metagenome (IMG submission 11329)
GAGCGTGTAAGATTTGATTTTAATCATGGAAGAGCACTGTCGGAAGAAGAACTTAAAAGAATAGAGAACATTGTAAATGAAAAAATAAAAGAAAATTTACCAGTGCGCTTTGAGATGCTCCGACTTGCAAAAGCCAAAGAAATTGGAGCAATTGGTTTATTTGATGAGAAGTATCAAGAAAATGTAAAAGTATATTTTATTGGAGCTTATTCTAAGGAATTCTGTGGCGGGCCTCATGTGAATTTTACAGGAGAGCTAAAAAGGTTTAAGATAATAAAACAGGAAAATCTTGGGCGCGGATTAAGAAGAATTTACGCCCATGTTGGCTCATGAAACTATCTCTCCCGTTTTTAGAAAAAAAAGAAAATCTTTCATATTTTTTAGTCTTGATTCTGCGTCATAACAAGGCAAGTGCAGTTATTTTTGAAGAGTCAGCCGGAACCGTAAAAGTTATAAATCAGGTATCGGAAAGTTTTAAAGACTCCATAGAAAAGGCACCCGACGAAGAGCTTTTAACCGTGCTGGATAAAGCAATTTCAAAAGCCGAAAGTGTACTTCCTGACAATATAGAAACCCAAAAAACAATATTTGGGCTTAAGGAAAACTGGATTGAAGACAATAAAATTAAAAAGGAATATTTGGGAAAGCTCAAAAAAATAAGCGAGGAGCTTGGACTTATACCCATTGGTTTTTTGATAACAACTGAGGCCATTGCTCATTTCTTAGCAATTGAAGAAGGTGCGCCCGTTTCTGCGATTCTAGCTGAAATTGACAGAGACTATGCGGCCACTTCTCTGATTAGAGCCGGAAAAATTGTTGAAGTAAAAAGTTCAAAAATTGAAGGTTCACCCGCCGAAACTATTGATAAGCTTCTTAAACATTTTGAAAACGTAGAAGTACTTCCTTCAAGAGTAATTATTTTTGGAGCAGATAAAGACTTGACTCAGGAATTTATTGGACACCAGTGGAGCAAAACTTTACCATTTCTGCATCTTCCCCAAATAGCCAATCTTGAGCAGGGTTTTGACGCAAAAGCGGTTTTGTCCGGGGCTGCATCCGAGATGGGCTTTCAAGTTCTAGGAGCAGCACCTACAAAACCTGCTACCAGTAAGACTACAGAACCCGCAGAAGAAAACTTGGAAGAAGAAAAACATGAAGGAGAGATTCCCGAAGAACAAGCTGATGTTTCGGAAGGTCAGTCTCCGGACTTTGGGTTTGTAAAAGACAAAGATATTGCAAAAGAAGTTCCACCCCCAATTGCGGCTGTAATTGAAGAGATCCCAGAGGAACTACAAATTCAAGTTGCCGAAAGTAAACCGCTTTCACAAAATGCTGCTGTGATTCTTGCCGGAGCAACATCTACTCTTGGAAAATTATTAAGCACAATAAAAACCTCTATTTCTAAACTTAAGCTTCCTTCCTCTTTTCCCGTTGGGAACAAAATTATTATTCTTCCAATTGGAATTGTTGCAATTTTGCTGCTTGTGTTTATTTTTTATTTGTTTGGAAGACATGCAACTGTAACTCTTGCAATTAACGGGCAGAAAATAAGCCAAGAGAAGAATGTTGCATTCGTAGCAGGTGTTCCAACGGATGCGAGTAAAAGCATTATCCAAGCACAATTTCAAGATGTTTTGGAAAACGGTTCTGCCTCAACAAACGCCACCGGTACAAAAGACATTGGAACTCCTTCAAAAGGAACCGTAACTGTTTTTAATAGTTCAACCAACAGCTCACGAACAATAGACGCAGGAACAATTATAACTTCCAGCAATGATTTGAAATTTACTTTAGATAAAAGTGTGACCGTTGCCTCGGCCTCTGGCGATTTCTTTTCGGGCACAACACCGGGGAAAGCAAACGTAAACGTAACAGCAGCAGACATTGGAACAAATTTTAATCTTCCTTCAAATACTAAATTTTCATTTGCTGCGGACTCTTCAATTGCTGCAAAAAATGACAATCCATTTTCCGGCGGAACTAAAAAAAATATAACGGTTGTTTCAAAAGATGACATTGCAAAACTTGAAAGTGATTTGGCCAAAAGCTTAGAGCAAAAAGCAAAAGATGATATAGGAAAGAAAACCTCGGGTAACATGATTCTTCTGCCTGTTTTTATAAGTGAGACTCTAAGCAATAAGAGCCTTGATAAAAATGCAGGAGATGAAGCAAGTAAAGTAACGCTAAAAGCAGACGTCAACTATAAAAGTATCGTCTATAGCAAAAGCGACCTTGTATCTTTTGCTAAAGATATTTTAAAACCCTCGGACAATCTTGTTCTTGATGAAGGAAGAATTAGCACCGATGTAAAAAATATTAAAGTAAAAAGCGATAACGAAGTTGGAACAACTCTAGGTATCTCAGGTTTTCTTGTTCCTAAAATTGACCAGAGCTCTCTTGCTAAAAAAATAAGCGGCAAGAATATTAAGGATGCACAGGTTATTTTGGCAAGTATTTCCCAGATATCAAGTACCACCATAAAAATTACTCCCAATATTCCCCTTCTTCCCAAAACTCTGCCCGCGGCCGGAAAGATAAAGTTTGTAATTAATTCAAATGAGTAAGATTTACTATAAAAAGAAAAGGGTTAGTCATAAAAAATTTTTGAAAATCATTGGGATGGGACTTTTCTTAATTGGGCTCTTGGTATCTCTATACGTTTTTTCTCCCTTAATATTATGGCAAATATACTCGGCTCCGGCCCTCGCATCTAAACAAGTTGAAGCGCCAATTCCAAGAAATACTGTCTTAAATCCAACAACTATCAAAACTCTTCTTGCTTCCGCAAAAGATTCAATTTCCGGCGTTGATTATACAAACGCTCAGAATTGGTTTCCCGGATTTAAAGCACAGGCAAACTCTAACGGAAATTCATCCTACACTCTTTCAATTCCAGCACTTAATATAAAAAATGCCCAAGTTTCAACAAGTGATTATGACTTAACCCGCCACTTAGTAAATTATGCGGGGACTTCAGTTCCACCAAATTCAGGGAATGCCGTAATATTTGGACACTCCACACTTCCTGCGCTTTTCGATCCAAATGACTACAAAACTATTTTTGCAAATGTACAAAATTTGAAAGTTGGAGACCAAATCTTTGCAAGCGTAAATGGCGTTACTTATTCATATAAGATTTTCAATATTTATATTGTTGAGGCCAATGATACATCTGCCTTTACTCAAACATTTGACAGCTCATATTTGACTCTTATAACATGCACCCCACCCGGTACCATATGGAAAAGGCTTGTTATAAAAGCAAGGTTTGAAAAAATTTAATATGACATCACTTGACGAAGCGCAACTACAAACAAGGGCTCTGGACGCAATTAGAAAAAAACTAATTGGAAAAAAACTAAATTATAAAGACGTCTATTCCATAATGGATGAGATAGTAAATAAAAGACTTGGTGACGTTTTAACCACATACTTTGCTGCTTCCGGATATTCAAAAGGGTTTTCAAATCAAGAATTATATTTTTTGACAAAGGCAATGGTTGATACCGGAGAAAAACTTCACTTCAAAGGAATAGTTGCGGACAAACATTCAATCGGTGGAATTGCAGGAACAAGAACCACACTTATTGTTGTGCCAATTGTTGCAGCGGCTGGATTTAAAATTCCCAAAAGTTCGTCTCGTGCAATAACAACTCCAACGGGAACCGCTGATGACATGGAAATTCTAGCCCCTGTTGAGCTTACGATAAAACAGATTTATGATGTAGTTGAGAAAACTAATGGCTGTTTAGTCTGGGGAGGGAAATTTAACTTGGCTCCGGCGGATGATATTTTAATAGACATTGAGAAGCCTCTTCTTTTTGAAAGCTATGACAAAGTATTGGTTTCTATAATGGCCAAAAAAATTGCGTTTGGCTCAAACCATGTTGTTATAGATGTTCCATATGGAAAAATGGCAAAGGTTCACAATATTGCAGACGCAAAAATTTTAAAAAATAAGTTTGAATATCTGGCAAAAAGGTTTCACATAAAAATTAGAGTTTTGCTTCATAGAACCGATGAACCTGCGGGACGTGGAATTGGACCTGTACTTGAAACACGCGAGGCATTGCGGGTTCTTGAACAAAAACCAAACCGGCCCGCAGACCTTGAGACAAGAAGTCTTAATTTGGCAGGCAACCTTTTAGATCTGTGCCTTGCCGATTCTCCCAAAAAATTACAAGATGAGGTAAAAGAAGAGTATGGAAACGGATTTGAATGGGCAACAAAACTTTTACAGGATGGTAGCGCTCTTAAAAAGTTAAAGGAAATTATAAAAGCTCAAGGAGGAAATACTAGAGTAACCAGCGATAGTTTAAATCCGGGAAAATTTTCCTTTGAAGTAAAAGCACATGGCCACGGAGTAGTCAGACAAATTAACGGAAAGAGCATAACTACAATTGCCAAGATACTTGGAGCGCCAAAAGATAAGGGTTCAGGAATTTACTTAAATAAGAAAATTGGAGAAAAATTTGAAAAAGGAGAAACCGTATATACATTATTTGCGCATAACGTGTATAATCTGGGGGAAGCAAACAAAGCCCTAGATAGTTCTAAAATAATAGGCATAATATGACCCATTTGAGGCTTCGACTGAGCTCAGCCGAATGTCCTATGCTCAGGGTTTCGGCTCTGAGGCTCAAGCTCGAAGAGGTCATAGTGAGTGAAATCGCACTATGAAAAGATTTTTAACATTTGTTGTCTTTATTATTCTTGTTGTAGGAACCGCCGTAATATGGTGGAAAAATGGAACAATGCCCGCAAACGCAAATGACCACACCGCACAAATTTTTATAATTAACAAGGGGGAGGGTATGCGGAAAGTCTCAAATGACTTAAAAAGCAAAGGGCTTATTAGGGACCCTATTGTATTTTTTCTACTTACCAAAAAACTAGGCCTTGATACAAAAATTCAGGCCGGAGACTTTAGACTTAATCCTTCAATGAGTGCTTATGACGTTGCTCAAAATTTAACTCACGGAACGCTAGATATCTGGATAACGGTACCCGAAGGAAATAGAACCGCTGAAATTGCGGATATCTTAGAAAAATCTATTCCAACCTACAAACCCGTCTGGAGAACAACACTTGCTGCAAATGAAGGATATCTTTTTCCGGATACATATCTAATTCCAAGAGATGCAACAATTGACCAAATAATAGTACTGATGAAAAACAATTTTAACAATAAATATGCTGCATTAAAAGGCCAACAGACATCAAGCTATACCCAAAATGAAATTGTAACTATAGCGTCTCTTGTTGAAAGAGAGACAAAATTTGCAAGCGACAGACCTTTGGTTGCATCTGTTATTGAAAACAGATTGGGCCTTGGAATGGCGCTTCAAATAGACGCAACTGTACAGTATATTTTGGGATATCAGCAAAATGAAAAAAGCTGGTGGAAGAAAAACCTAATAAGTGATGATTTAAAAATAAATTCTTCCTATAATACTTACGTTAATCCGGGCCTTCCTCCAACCCCAATTGCAAATCCCGGAAGTGCTGCAATTGCGGCAGTTTTAACTCCTACAAAAACAAACTATCTTTATTATGTTTCTGATCCACAAGGACATCTTCATTTTGCGTCAACAATTCAGGAACACAACCAAAACGTCTCCAAGTATATTAAGTGATGGTCAGCAAAAAACAATTGTTCGATTTTATCGATAAAGCCGGTAAATCAACTTGGGCCGGCGGCGGAAAACCCTCAGAAAATCCTCAGAGACCTGGATTTACAGAGCTTGAGTACTCGGAAGGAGATTTTTCTTACATAGATAGTTACGCGGGTGGCAATAGATCTCGCGGTATGGAAGTTGTAAGGTACAAAGGAGAACCAATCTGGTCATCTTCTTACGGTGGCGGAATGGTCGAGGGGAAAGAAGGACTAGCAGATGAAGCTTTCACTTTTCTTAAAAAAGCAATAAGTGCCGACGAGGAAGGATTTCATTCCTTTAGAGGTCCGCACCACTTTACAGATGGTGACTGGAAATATACTTACCAGCAAGACGGTGACGAATTTGAATTTTCAGGATATGAAGAAATTCATCAGGGCAGTGATTTGATTTTCTTCCATAGAATAATCGGCGGCAGCATTGAATACAGATAAATGAAGATTAAGCTTGCTGGTTGTGTTATTTTAGATAAAGGCGGCAAAATTCTTCTTCTCCATAGAAATACCAAAAAGAGAATCCAATGGGAATTACCTGGCGGAAAAATAGAAAACAGTGAAACTCCCCAGCAGACAGCGATTCGAGAAATTAAAGAAGAACTGGGAATTAATATCAAGATTAAAGAAAAGCTTGGGGAAAAAGACTTTACAGAAGGTGATTTTACAATGAACTATACATGGTTTTTAACAGAAACTATTCAAGACATTCCGCAAGTTTTAGAAACTGATACTTTCGATGATCTTAAGTATTTCTCTTGGCAAGAAATTGAAAATATCAAAGAACAACTTTCCGAAAATACAAAAAATCTTCTAAATGCTTACCTATTAAAGGAACTTGAGGTTTAGGATTTTTCTCTCCATTTTAATTCGTAGATATTTCCATCTGGACCTCTAAAATGCGACCATTTTGAATGTCCTCCTTTTTCAATTGGGCCGATGAACTCAATTCCCGCTTGTTCAAGCTCCAACCTAACCTGCTCTATATCATCCACTTCAAATCCTACGACAGGACCCGTATTAAAAAGCTCGCGCCCCTCATAATTATCGGAAAATATTTCTATCCTGTCGCCATTTGGCAAATCAAAAACTGCAAATCCTGGTTCGTCGTACGCCTGAGGCAATCCTAATGTATCTCTATAAAATTTTAGCGTCTCGTTAAATTTTTCTGTTCGTATACCTAACCAAACTAAACCTTTGAATTTCATTCAACTAATTATAGCAAACTAGGACTTGGAGCGGCGGAAGAAGCGTCTTTTTGCAACCGGTGTTGCGGCATGTCCATTACTTTTTACCCCACTATTAACGAGTGCTTCACTTTCCTCTTCAACAACCTTTGCTTTTCTTTTAGGAATTGTCACTTCTTCCTCTTCTTCAATTCCTTCTCCTGCTCTTTCTATAATTTCAGACAGTTCTCCAAAACCTTCTTCTGTCAAAGACTTTAATATTTTCCTACCTTTATCTGTTCCTAATAAAAACACGGCACCCCCGCCTATAATAAGCCCCAACAAAAATCCGCCTGAACCACCTTTATTATCATTCATGATGTTTTCCTTTTTTGGAATCTCTTTTAAAAAGATTTGCAAATGAGGCACCCGTCTTAAGTCCCATTGCTAGTGCGGATATGCTTGAAAGGGGTGCTGAAACGCTTTCTGTAATTTGCCCTGCTTCATCCAGAACTTTATTTGTTTTGGCTAGTGTTTGCCTAAGCTCACGGAGAATAAAAAAGACCTGGATTCCCAAAACCAAGAGAAGTAAGGTTAAAACAATTATTACCAAAAATAGTGCTGTCTGGGCAGGATCCATAGTATTAATACACTAGCATCCGAACTGTTGTCTGTCAAGCAGACAAACAGCAAATTTTCAATTGCCAATTTACAATTTTCAATCAATTTCCCAATTCTCCAATTCGCCAATTCGAAGCGTAGTGCATGAGAAAGCAAGCGAAGTGAACGCCTGAAAAACGGGCAAGGGCGAAGTCCCGTCGTTTTTAGTGAATAAGCGAGATTTCGAAAGCACGGAGCAAGACTTGGCGACAGTTTCTGATTCTCTTTGCTGTCAAAGAGAATAAAAAGACTCACTGCGCTTTCACATCCCTTACAACTGAAGTCTCACGACCAAAGCGATTTACCGAGCGAATAATTATCTTATTGTCTCCGGGAAAAACATTCATATCTTTTGTAAAACTTCCATCATCGGCCACACTTACAGGCTGATCATTTACAAAAACCGTTGAGTCCGGAGATGTCTTGCCTTTTACTGAAATATTTGAAGAAGAAACAACTGCCTTATTTTGTGGACTTGAGATACTAAGTGGTGGTCCCAAAAATGCAAATCTGTATTGGAAAATAATATAAATGGCCAAAGCTGTAAAAATTATTACTCCTAGAATTGCAGTCTGCTTAAGTTTAAATTTTCTAAGAGGGAAGTCTTCCCTCCTGGCCATTCCTTCAGGCATTACCCGGTAAGCCTTATTTTCGTCAAATTCACGCCTGAAAAGGCCCAATATTTCTTTTTCCGGAAGACCTAAAAAGACAGCATAATTTCTAACAAACCCAGCAGCATATGCAGCTGATGGAAGCTTGGAGTACTCGCCTTTTTCAATAGCAGAAAGAAATGAAGAGCGTATCTTAGTTGACGCAGATGCTTGATCTATTGTTATTCCCTTGTTCGCCCTTTCTTCTTTGAGTCTTTCCCCCGCTTTTAACATAAAACGAATTAAAACTATTGCTCATGTAGGCTATTTATAAACTCTTCTGCGTTGCGGGATAAAACATCTCTTGGTTTTGAACCCTCAGCATGCCCAACAAGCCCAACTAACTCAAGCTGGTCTAAAATTCTGGCTGCTCTTGAGTAACCAATTGATAATTTTCTCTGAAGTAGTGACGCTGAAGCTCTATCATACTGGCAGACCACACGGATTGCCTCATCAAAAAGAGGGTCATTACTGCCTGATGTACCCACCTTGCCTCTTTTAAGCAGAGAACGAGCTGTGATTTCCTCCGTATATTCAACCGTCGGGCTTTTTGCCTTAAGAAATTCAACAAGTTTTTTAACTTCTTTATCAGATACGTATGCTCCCTGAATTCTTGTGGGTTTTGCCTGGTCTGGTGGAATATAAAGCATATCTCCGCGGCCTAAAAGTTTTTCAGCACCCGGCGTATCCAAAATAACTCTTGAATCAATCATTGAGGACACATTAAATGCGATACGGCATGGAACATTTGCCTTAATTAGTCCCGTTATAACATTAACAGACGGTCTCTGCGTTGAAATAACAAGATGAATGCCAGTAGCTCTTGCCATTTGGGCCAAGCGCGCAATCGCGTCTTCAACTTCAACGGGAGCAAATGACATAAGGTCGGCCAACTCATCAATAAAAATAACTATATTGGGAAGTGCCTGAAAACCTGCGAGTTCGTTGTAAGAATCAATGTTCCTGACCCCCCTTTCCGCAAAAGTTTTGTAGCGTCTGTCCATTTCATCCATTGCCCATTTAAGTGATGCTAAGATTTTTTCAACCTCGACAATAACCGGCGTCATAAGATGTGGTATTCCGTTATAACCTGTAAGCTCAACTCTTTTAGGATCTACCATGATAAGTTTTACCTCAGATGGCGAGGCCCTAAAAAGAAGGGTTGAAATAAATGAATTAATAAGAACAGATTTTCCGGAACCCGTAGTTCCTGCAACTAAAACATGGGGCATTTTTGCAATATCGGCAACCACCGGATTTCCTGAAACATCAAGTCCCAAAGAAACTGTAAGTTTACTTTTGCTCTTTCGCATAATGTCAGACGCCAGCATTGTTTTAAGAGGAACAATCTCCAAAGAACGGTTTGGAATTTCAATACCTACTAAATTTCTTCCCGGGATTGGTGCTTCAATTCTAATTTGTCCGGTTGGGGCTTCCGTGGCAAGAGCTAAATCGTTTACTAAAGACGTAATTTTTGAAACCTTTGTTCCAAGCGCAATTTCAAGTGCATACTGCGTAACAGCAGGCCCCAAGTTAACTTCTGCAACTCTTGCTCCAATTCCAAAACTTTCAAGGGTTTTTTCAATCACAGAAGCTGTCTTTTTAATATCTCCTCTATTTGCTTTTTGGGATTCTTCCGATAATAAATTTAAAGGAGGGTACTCCCACATTCCGTCTGCCGCGAGTGTGTTTGCAACAAGTTTGTCGGATATAAGGGAAGGCTGTTTTTTAACAATGGGGGTAGCCTGAGAAGACATGCTGCTTGCAAAATTCTTTTCCCCCTTGATGGTTATTTTATTATTAAGAGAGGAATTTTTTGTTCTGAAAAAAGAAAGAATTTTTCTTGGAAAAAGTCTACTTAGTACGTCTCCTATCGACTGCACAAAAGTCGCCAGTTCATCTATTGAGGTATTAAAAAGAACAATTATTCCAACAAAAATTCCAACCAAATAAACTAGATATGCTCCAACATTTGTTAAAACATCGGCAAGGTTTTGAAAAAGATAATTGCCTATTATGCCGCCTTTCAACAGTCCATCTAAAGCCACAAAAATAATTATAAATCCTAAAGCCACATGTGGACGCGAAAGAAATAATTTAAGCCTCAAAAATAAAAATCCAAACAAAACCAGGACGAGTGGAAAAAGGTAGGCTGCTTTACCAAAATAACTTTTTAGAATTTCATTTATAGAACCTAAAGATCCGGCACTTCTGCTAAAAGAAAGAAGAAGCATTATTCCGGCAAGAATGAGGCCGAAAGAGAAAATTGAATATATCGTTTCATTCTTAAGCTTCAGCTTAAATTTTCTTTTTCTGTAATGCCTTCTCGCCATATAGACTATTATAAGGCTAAACTCAGAAAAACCACAAGACTTGTAGGATTAGGGCTGAGAGAAGGTGTCTAAATCAGGTGCAGGAATCGAACTTTATGAGATCTTCTGAGGAGTCTCTTGGGTTCCATAAAATGGGACAAGATAAACTTGCCCCGGTTGTATAATTGCCAACTGTTCGCTTGCGCCTTTAAAACGTTCTTTCCCACCCTTAGTGTTTAAATCGCGTAAATTCTCATAAATTCTTTTTGCTGTTAACGGACCAACTGTTGTCCTACGCACAAACATAGTATCCAATGCTCCTGCAGCCAATTCATCAGAATTCGCAAGCTCGTCCCGGTTTCTTTTTATAGCAACCATGCAGGCAAGCTGTCCGTAAAGCTTGTCGACATCAAGATCACCCTTATCGGTCAAGTAATTGCTTAAGCCATTAACCTCAATAATAAGGCTCGTTAGACTGTCTCCCTCTCCAACTGTCATTTCCTTTGTCGCAGGACATTGCAAAGCTTCTGGAATTTGCGTCTCTATCTGTCTTTCAATTGTTGGAGGAGGCACGGGAGGGGGCGGAAATTCAGGTATTCCTCCAACCGTAAGGGCTGTAGCAACTGTAACTGGTATGACAGTTTTATTTATTAAATTTCTCCACCAAGGAATATTAATCGGAGGAATTGGAGCAATGGGAACAATTGGCGGAAGTAGCGGTTCGTCATTTGCCTTGTGTAATACTATAGAATTTTCATCCGGATCAAAATCCAAAATTTCAACAACCGTTTGAGAATTAAGCTTTACTCTGTAAGGCTGGTTTTTTAAGCCTTCCTTAGTTAAGCGGACTTCTTGCTTATCTGGCGTTAGAACTGAGAGATTGTTACCCATCTGCTGAAGAATGGCTGTATGAGAATAATCATCTTCTGTCATTGCACCTACCTGCTCCAGAGAATCAATATTCAAAACTCGCTTTGGATCGCTCTGGTCAATTCCCAAAACAAAAGTAAAACCCTGAGTTCCCTCCTGTCCTTCTTTAAGTTGGAACTGTACTGCTCTATCCTGGTCATTTTCTCCATTATTTAAAACTTCCATTTTATGGACGCTTAATTTGTAAGTTTCGGGTCTGGGCGGTAGTCCCCTCTCATGAACTGGTGTACCATTGCGCACACGTGACTGAATCGGGGCGACGGGGGTTTCAAGAACATCTATTGCCATAGCTTAAGTATCTAAGTATTTTTGAGATGTGTCAAGTTTTAAACCTCAATTACAACCGGGATAATTAGAGGACGGCGCCTTACTGCTCTAAATATTGTCGTAGTTGAAACTTCATTTATTACTTTTTTTACGTGAATAAAGTTTGTAATTCTGCCGCGGTTTTTGGATAACGCTTTTTTAAGTTCTTTCGAAACTCTCTCATCTATCAAGACTGCGTCTTTTGACGGAAGGCCGCGCAAAATAATTGTTGGTTTATTTACCAGTTGTCCCGTCTGCACATCAACTTCTGCCATTATGACAACTATCCCTTCCTGGGAAATTTTTTGTCTGTCGCGAATTACAAATTGTTCAATTTCTCCACCCGAAATCTCATCTACAAATACATTTTTAACTGGGATTTTTCTCCCAGACTTTGCCATATTGCCAGAAAAAACAATTTCCTGTCCATCTTCCACCAGAAAAACATTCTGCGTTTTTATTCCATTGTTTTGAGCCAAAGTTCTGTAAGCTGCCATATGTCTAAAGTTTCCACCAATTGGAATAAGATTTGCGGGTCTAGTCATAGAAATTAGCTCCAACATTTCTTCCTGAGATGCGTGACCTGAAACATGAACGTTCTCGGCGTACCCAGAATACAAAACTCTGCATCCTTTTTTTGCGATTGTATCAATAAGCTGATAAATTAAAACTTCATTTCCCGGAATTGGATCTGAAGAAAAAATAACTGTGTCTTTTTCAGAGAGCCTTATGTCTCTATGCTCACCGTTTGCAATTCTTGATAGTCCTGAGTTTTCCTGTCCCTGGCTTCCGGCCACAATAAGTGTCATTCTGTTATCGGGATATTTTCGCACTTCTTCTATTTCAACTTCTGTTCCCTGTTTAATATTTAAGTATCCTAATTTTTTTGCAACCTCTTTTGTTTTTATAAAAGACCTGCCTACAAAACATATTTTTCTGCCCTGCCTTTCGGAAATTGCAATAATTTGATTAAGCCTTGCAATATTTGAAGAATAAGTTGTAACTATAAATTTTCCCGTGCATCTTTCTATTTCTCTTTGAAAGGTTGGAGGCAAAATACTTTCCGATTTGGTGCGACCTTTTCTTTCCGACCCTAAACAATCTGACATTAAAGCCAAGACTCCTTGTTGTCCAAACTGTTTTATCTTTTCATAGTCACTTATTTTCCCATCATTAGGAGTATTATCAAACTTAAAATCACTTCCGTGATAAAAATTGCCGACCGGTGTTTTTATAAAAATGTGTGACGTATCAGGAACAGAATGTGTGACTCTTACAAAAGAACATGTAAAAGGTCCAAGCGCTACGGTATTCTTTTCAAAAGGAACCGTGTCAACTTTGGCGGCAATGCCAAATTCCAAAAGCTTTTCATTAGCCAGTGCCGCTGTGAAAGGAGATGCATAAATTGGAACTGCCGGAAGTTGCGGTAAAATAAAAGGAAGCGCCCCGATGTGATCTTCATGTCCATGCGTTAAAACCATTCCAACTATTCTTTTTTTAGTTGCTGTCAAATACGATACGTCCGGCAAAAGTAAGTCAACCCCAAGCATTGATTCGTCCGCAAATCCAAGACCGCAATCAACAATAAGTATTTGGTTTTGATACTCGTAAAGATACATGTTGCGCGTTACGTCTCCAGTACCGCCAAGAGGAATAAAAGATATTTTGTTGTCCATAAATAATTTTAAATTTGAAGAAAGTCTTTTAGATTTTCATTTGTGACTGCAACATTTTGAACTTTGCCGTCAACAATAAGTTTTGCCGCTTTCCTGCAAACCCCTTCAATTACCCTTTCTATTCCACGGGTTCCCGGATCGTAACCCAAGGGTCTTATTACATTTGCCCAAACATCGGGAGCAATGGTAATTTGCGCTTGAGTCAGTCCTGTTGCAGTTCTTATTTTTGGGAATAAATAATTTTTTGCAATTTCCATTTTTTCAGTGTCTGTATAAGAGGGCATTTGTACTACTTCAAGTCTGTCCAAAACTGCAGTTGCAATATTTGTTGTATTATTTGCCGTTGCAATAAATAAAACATTTGATAAATCAAAAGGGTAATCAATGTAGTGATCTAAAAACGCTTTATTTTGTTCAGGATCTAAAAGCTCAACCAAAACTCCCATTACATCGGCCCGAGTGGATTCTGTAATTCTATCCAACTCGTCTAAAAGAATTACGGGATTTGCGCTTTGAGTGGCTACTAAACTCTTAATGATAAGACCAGGTTCTGCATCTGCAAGGGTTCTGCTTTGACCGCGCAAAACCTTTGAATCGCCCATTCCGCCAAAAGGAATGCGCTCAAACTTTCGTCCCAGGGCTTCAGCAATTGAGTATGCAAGAGTTGTTTTCCCAGTTCCAACAAGTCCCACAAGACAAAGAATCGGTGCCCTGAGTCCTTGCCCCGAAGCATTCTTGTCCTGAGCGGAGTCGAAGGATTGTTTTTGAAGAATTAAAGATGATAAATACTCAAGAATTCTTTCTTTAACAGGCTCCAGTCCATAATGATTTTTATCTAAAATTTGTTTTGCCATCTTTAAATCTAGGTTGTCTGTGGTTTGTTTATCAAAAGGAAGTTGGGTAATTAGATTAATATAATTTGCAACGCTATCAATTTTTGAAGAGTCGCTCCTAAGAAGTGCAACCATACTTTCAGCTTTTTCAAGAAGTGTCGGCGGGAGTTTTGAGCTTCTTAATTTAACAGATAGTTTTTCTATTTGACTATCAAGAGGAGACACCGAATCCATAATTTATTTTACCATACCACAAGGAAATTTTTATTGCAGGAGATAGCTTTAATATCGTGGCTTTCAGTCGCATTTGCACTTTCTTTAACTAGAATGCCACTCTCCATGCTCTAAATATCCTTTCCTAGTTACATGTGTTGATAATGTGTAGGCTGCTAACATGTCTTGAGGCAAACCCGATTCATTCCCAACCTCAACAATACCTTTTTTGACTTGATCAATACTATACCAATGTTTTCTTGTAATCTTTCTAATGTGCGGCCTTATATTTCTAAACACCTCTGCCAAGTCGTGACCTGTTGCCAAGATGCGAAACATTCCATCTTTCTCGTCTGTTTCATAATCCCTCTCAGTTCCAAAGAATAATTCATTGTTATCTAGAATATTTAACTCCTTCCAATATTCGTCCCAAGTAAGCCATTTAGAATGCGAAGGGTTTTCTCTATGGAAAAATCTTTCAAGAAAACTCATATTTAGTAGCGGGGTTTGCGGTCGCGGTTACCAAATCCTGGACGACGAGCGGGGGCTCCTGGTCTATAAGATCTTTCCCTTTGAAATTGCTTTACGAGTGGATGAACTTCTCTTTCCGGCTGTGGTCCCTCGGGCTGTCTTTGATCAGGTTGTCTTTCTTCAAATCCGCCTTGCGGAGCCGCTTCTCTTCTTTCTTTTTTCTCTCCATCAACAAGCATGGAAAGATTTACTCTTCCCTGCTCATCAATTTCGGAAACTCTAACTTTTACTTTGTCTCCAATATTTACAACATCTCTTGGATCTTTAACAAATCCTTGCGACATTTGAGAAACGTGCACCATTCCTTCTTTTCCCGGCAAGTACTCTACGAATGCACCAAAAGGAAGTATTCTTTTTACTTCTCCTTCAAAGCTCTCCCCAACTCCAACTTCTCTCATCATGTTTTTAACCCAATCGGCCGCTTTTGTAACTGCTTCCTGTTCAACTCCGGATACAGTTACTGTTCCATCATCTTCAACATCAACCTGTGCTCCGGTTGCAGCAATTATGCTTTTAATCATTTTTCCGCCGGGGCCTATGAGTTCGCCAATTTTGTCAACCGGAATATGAATTGTTTCAATCTTTGGTGCGTATTGGGAAATAGCAGGTCGAGGCTTTGGAATAACAGCTAGCATCTTTTTGAGAATTTCAAGTCTTGCTTTTTTTGATCTTGCAAAAATCTCTTTAATTTGTGCATCTGTAAGTCCTGGAATTTTTACATCTAATTGAATTGCGGTAACTCCACTGTCAGTTCCTGCAACTTTAAAATCCATATCTCCACAAAAATCCTCAAGACCAATAATGTCTGTCAAAAGCTCGTATTTGGTTTCGTCTGATATCATTCCAATTGAAATTCCGGCAACTGGCTTTTTAATTGGAACTCCTGCATCCATGAGAGCAAGAGTTGAACCACAAGTTGATGCCATAGAACTTGAGCCGTTTTGTGACAAAACTTCAGAGACAACCCTAATTGTATAAGGAAATTCCTCTTGGCTTGGAATAACAGGGATAATTGCTTTTTCCGCAAGTGCTCCATGTCCTATTTCACGCCTTGAAGGAGTTCCCACCCTTCCAGTCTGACCAAAAGAATATGGAAGTCCTGAATAATGATGCATGTATCTTTTGCTTTCTTCCCCTTCTGCGGACTCGATTAATTGCTCCATTCTAGGCGATCCTAATGTTGCAACTGACAGGGCCTGGGTAATTCCTCGCTGAAATAAAGCAGACCCATGAGTCCTTGGCAGAATTCCAACATATGCTTCAATAGGACGGATTTCATCCATTTTTCTTCCGTCTGCGCGCTTTCCGTTTTTCAAAACGCCAGTGCGGATTTCTTCAAACATTACTTTTTCAATTGCGTAAAATATTGTTTTCTTATCAATCTCCGCTGCGGGATCTTTTAACTTTGTGTCATCATAGATTTTATCGACTAGAGTATGTGTCTCATCTCCGCCGCCTTCTTTACCAACTCTTAGCTCTATTAACTTTTGCACTTCCTCTTTATAAGATTTTTTAACCAGCGCTGTTATTTCATGCAACTTAGTCTCATCACTAACTGAGAGTTTTGTTTGTCCAACTTTTTTGACCAGGGATTCAATGGACGCAATAATTTTGGTAGTTTCAGCGTGTGCTTTTTCAATGCCTTCAACTAAAATCTCTTCCGAGATTTGATTTCCTCCTGCCTCAATCATGACGGTCTTATCTTTAAGCT
>JGI1358J11329_10001920_pt1 | contig 16593 bp, 15 predicted proteins | sample Subgroupgradi54m_FD_11329 | JGI IMG/M metagenome (IMG submission 11329)
AATTGCATTTATCCGCAATTCAGAAATCAAACTGGAAAATTGCCTATGACCCTTTGTTCGGTGCCGGATCTGGTTATATGGGTCGTGTCCTCGAAATACCGGTTCAAGAAATTCATGGAGAATCAAATCCAGGTTTTGGAGGACTCAATCCAGAGCCGATTGAAAAAAATCTCCACGATTTAATGAGCCTTGTGAGAACAAAAAAGTTAGATGTCGGTTTAGCAACCGATGGCGATGCGGATCGTATTGGAGCCGTGGATGAAAATGGTCGGTTTGTCACACCCCAACAAATCTTTGCCCTCATCCTGAATCATCTTCTGGAATCCGGTTTGAGAGGAGATGTGATCAAAACCGTCTCTACAACTCAGATGATTGATCGTTTGGCGGCCAAACACAAACTGACCGTTCATGAAACACCCATTGGCTTCAAATATATTTGTGGAAAATTTTTGGAAACCACACCTCTTATGGGCGGTGAAGAATCCGGCGGCATCGGCATTCCTTCCCATGTTTATGAAAGAGACGGTCTCTTATCCGGACTACTTCTCCTCCAATTGATGTCGGCAAAAAAGAAACGTTTGGGAGAATTGATTAAAAACCTGAGTGATGAGTTAGGCACCTTCCATTTCCTCAGAGAGGATGTTCCTTTACCCCAGGAAAGTTTGGAAAAAATTCGCGACACCGCTCAGAAACTCAACCCTTCTCAAATTGGCTCTTTCAAAGTCAAACGCATCAATCGTATGGATGGTGTGAAGATTTATCTGGAAGATGGCAGCTGGTTGCTCCTCCGTTTGTCAGGCACAGAGCCTCTCCTGAGAATTTATGCGGAATCCTCCACGGCGGAAAAGACCTCGACACTCATTCAAGCAGGTCAAAAGATTCTTCAGATTTAATCAACGTTTTTTCTTTCGATTCTTTTTCTTTACCGAGTTTTTTTGAAACCATGCCGAAAGATCTTCCCTGGAGATACGTTTGTTAGCCAAGTCTATAATTGTCTCATAAAGATCTTTGTCAGACACATTGAGATCATAACCATTTAAACGAAGGAAAGTAATGGCTGTTGCGGTAGCGGATCTTTTGTTGCCATCCAGAAAAGGTTGATTTTCAGAAATATAAAATACGTACGCAGCTGCTTTTGAAAAAATATCAGGAAAAATATCCTCTCCAAAAGCACTTTGTTGAGGTTGCATGACTGCGGATTCAAGAAGTCCTTTGTCACGAATACCCTGCGTGCCTCCATATTTCTGAATGAGGACTTCATGCATAGCCACCACATGGGAGACATCAATATATTCAAACATTTATTTGGCCAGTTTTTTAAAGGTTTCGTTGTAGTCTTCAAGAACATTCATAAAGGTCTTCATGATTTTATGATCTTTCAATCGAACAGGTTGGACAAATATTCCATTACCTTTCACAGAAAAACTGACCTCTGAATTGTCTTTAATACCAACAAGACTCATAAGATCTGCAGGTAAGATCACTCCTGCACTATTTCCAATTTTAATAACCTTTTTAACAAGTGCCATAGAACCTCCTTATTACTTAATAAGTAAGTATAACAATGTTATAACACCTGTCAATCCACTTAATACACTTAGCGTATGGCCTCACTTTCACCTTACTTGAATCAAGAATGAATGTCATCGCGAGGAGGCCAAAGGCCGACGTGGCGATCTCACGATTGAATCCGGGAGATGGCCACGCTACGGCCCGATGGTCCTGCGCTCGCCATGACAAAATAGATGAGGCAAGACTGAGGGATTACTACCTAATAAGTTTCCTCCTTGAATCTGCCACCAATCCGGTTTACCTTCGACCACTTATGGAACCCACAAACCTTTCAATCAAGGGCGCTCGACAGCACAACCTCAAGAATATCAATGTCGATATTCCTCGCAACAAGCTTGTGGTGATTACGGGTTTGTCGGGATCTGGAAAATCATCCCTGGCTTTTGACACCATCTATGCCGAAGGACAGCGACGTTATGTGGAATCCCTCTCGGCCTATGCCCGACAATTTTTGGAACAGATGGGCAAACCGGATGTGGATTCCATTGAAGGCTTGTCACCAGCGATTTCTATCGAGCAGAAAACAACTTCGCACAATCCGCGTTCTACGGTGGGGACCGTTACCGAAATTTACGATTATCTCCGACTTCTCTTTGCACGTGTGGGNAAGGTGTATTGTTTTCAGTGCGGCAAACCTATCGTCAGNCAGACCGTTTCACAGATGGTGGATCACATCCTTAANCTCAGAGACGGCACCAAGATTCTGCTTCTTTCCCCCATCGTGCGTGGACGCAAAGGNGAATANATCAAGGAACTGCAACAATTCAAAAAGCAAGGTTTCGTGCGTGTCAAAGTTGATGGAGAGATGTTTGANCTCGATCAAGAAATCAAACTCGATAAAAAGAAAAAACATAACATCGATTTGGTGGTGGATCGACTCATCCTCAAACCAAAAATCGAGCAGAGGCTCGCTGACTCTCTTCAGACAGCGCTCCACCATGCGGCAGGACTGGTAAAGATTGAAGCCTTGGGAGGAGAAACTCTTCTTTTTTCAGAAAAATTTGCCTGTATTGATTGTGGAATTTCTTATCCGGATATTGCTCCTCAAAGTTTTTCATTTAACAATCCCGCCGGCGCTTGCAAGGAATGCAACGGGCTCGGCACCAAAATGTATTTTGATCCGAACTTGATCATTCCCAACAAAACACTGTCGTTGCGGGAATCGGCAATTGTTCCTTGGGAGAAGAGATCCTCGGATTTTTATTGGAGCATGCTGGAGTCTCTTTCCAAACATTACAAATTTGATCTTTCCATACCGTTTGAAAAACTGCCTCAGGAAATTCAGAATCTTATTCTTCATGGAAGCGACAAGGACACCATTCAATTCTCGTATATGGCGGGCACCGGCTCCCATATGGATCAAAAGAAAGAATTCTATTCTTCAAAATTTGAAGGGATCATTCCCAATCTGGATCGTCGTTATAAAGAAACTGATTCGGAATGGATTCGCACAGACATCGAACGTTTCATGAATATCCGCCCCTGCCCTTCGTGCAATGGAGCCCGGCTGAAAGTGGAAAGCCTGGCCGTCAAAATTGGAGAACTTTCCATTTTTGAAGTGACCCAAAAATCTGTATCGAAGGCTCTTGCCTGGTTTAAAGAACTGAAATGGACGAAAAAAGAAACGGAAATTGCTTCAAGAATTTTGAAGGAAATCATAGAGCGATTAGGATTCATGGCGAGTGTGGGGTTAAATTATCTCACACTGGATCGCACTGCTGGCAGCCTTTCCGGTGGAGAGAGCCAAAGAATCCGTCTGGCCACACAAATTGGTTCTTCTCTGGTAGGTGTTCTTTATATTCTCGATGAGCCTTCGATCGGACTCCATCAACGCGATAATGATCGTCTCTTTTCCACCTTAGAAAAGTTACGTGATCTTGGAAACACCATCCTCGTGGTAGAACACGATGAAAATATCATGTCGGAGGCGGATTACCTGATCGATATGGGGCCTGGCGCCGGAATCCATGGAGGCCACGTGGTAGCGGTTGGTACTCCGGCCGAAGTCATGAAAAATCCCAAGTCTCTGACCGGACAATACCTCTCCGGAAAAATCCGCATTCCCGTTCCTCAAAAAAGACGCAGCGTCGGTGAGAAAAAAATTCAGATTATAGGAGCTCAAGAAAATAATCTTAGAAACTTAACTGTGGAGATTCCTCTGGGACTTTTTATTGCCGTCACCGGAGTTTCCGGTTCTGGAAAGAGCACACTCATTAACGACACCCTCTATAAGGGGCTCGCACAACGACTTTACAGTTCCAAAGAATCCGCAGGAAAAGTGGCTGACATTCAGGGCATAGATTCCATCGATAAAGTCATTAATATTGACCAGTCTCCCATTGGGAGGACGCCTCGCTCCAATCCCGCCACCTACACGGGTGTTTTTACTGAAATTCGCGATCTGTTCTCTGAACTCAACGAATCCAAGGCTCGTGGCTACAAGCCCGGGCGGTTTTCATTCAATGTCAAGGGTGGACGTTGCGAAGCGTGCGAGGGTGACGGAATTATTCGAATCGAGATGCACTTCTTGCCGGACGTCTATGTGGAATGTGAGGTTTGTCGGGGCAAACGTTTCAACCGAGAGACCCTTGAAGTTTTGTATAAAGGAAAGTCCATTGCGGATACTCTTTCCATGACCGTGGAACAGGCTCTCTCCTTTTTTGAAAATATTCCTACGATCAAATCAAAGCTCGAGACTTTAATGGAAGTGGGATTGGGCTATGTAGAACTTGGACAATCGGCTACCACACTCTCCGGTGGCGAAGCCCAACGCGTAAAACTGGCGAAGGAACTCTCCAAGAGATCAACGGGCCGTACCTTATATATACTCGACGAACCAACCACCGGCCTCCATTTTGCGGACATCCACAAACTTCTCGAAGTGTTGAACAAATTTGTGGATGCGGGAAATACGGTCGTTGTAATTGAACATAACCTCGATGTCATTAAAACTGCGGACTATGTGATTGATCTGGGACCAGAAGGCGGCGATGGTGGTGGTGAGATCGTGGCTCAAGGGACACCGGAAGAAATTGCACGTCATCCAAAATCCTACACGGGACAGTACCTTAAAAAAACCCTCAGTGGAAAATCTATCCCTTTAGCTCGAGCAGTGTAAGAAAATTTAAAAATCTTAAAAAAAGTTAGCAACCTTTTTTAAATAAGGTCGAAGATAAAAAACATATGACCAGTGTTACATTAGAAACACTCCTGTCTGCTTTACCCTCAAGACTTGCACCAGATGCTGAAATCTGCCCCGTGCAAGCAGGACGACTTTTGGTTGTTATTCAAGATGCGTTAGCAGGAACAACAAAACAAGAAAAACTGTATCGTGCTCAAACTTGGAAGGTGGATTGAAAGGGTGTAAAGAAAAAGTAAAAAAACTAGCAACTTATTTTGTAGGCCTGCGAAGAACTATCAATCGATAAATCGGAGGATATCACTATGACAATACAAGCAGCAGTCTCTGGAGTTCCAGCTTATCAATCAGAAGTAGCAAAAACACTTTTTGAGCAACAGTCAATTTTGGCTACCGAGCTTCCTAACATGGCCAGGATGACAAATCCTGCCTATGGGTTCTCACCGACCCGCTTATCCAGTGGAACCGAAGTTCTTTGGATACCTGATCCGGCCAAGCTGGGTGTCCCGTTTGGTTCTCATATGGCACCTCTTTGGCAAAATGGTCTGGGATTAGTTCTTTACAGAAACATCAATGCACAGTGTTTGGGAGCAATTTTCATCCATGGGGCCATGAAAACACCTTGGAGCGCTTATGGTCCCGATTCCTGGCATGCCCTTGGGGGCATCATGGCTTTTTCCGGTTTGACCTTTGAAAAGGCCATTGAGATGGTCTTGGGAAAAGGCTATGCCATGACTCCAAAATGGCGGTTCATCGACAGGTCCCTTGCAGCCGCTGGACACAATGCCTTGACCCACCTTGGCGGTGGTAAGGCAATTTTCATCCACGGCCCGACAGAGGAAGATAAGGAAAAAGGAGTTGCCGTGAGTGCTGAAGTCGCTGACAAATTAGGAATTTATATCAGTGGCCCGGACCAGAATATGGATGATACTTGGTGTGAGAAATTTGCCAAGCTTGCCCCCCGAAACTTTGTAGGGTCGGGGTCGAATGACGTTCCAGAAAAATATAGGGGAATAAAGCCCAGCAAACACACAGCCAGGGGTGTTTTCCGTGGAGTCGAAGTGGTTTGTGAAGAGCTAATAGGCAATAAGCCTCCGATCTTCTTTGAAGGCTACGGAGGGGTCGGCAAGGTCATGGTTGCTCTTGCTATCGAAAACAGATTTCCCGTGAGCGGTCTTATTGATGTCTTGGTTGAACCTCTCTTAGGGGTACAGAGGACCCCTATCCAAACTCGTCTTTTCTTAAATGCGAATGCAACAGAAGAACAGTACGGTCCTCAGAAAAGAGAAGAAGAGGTCGCAAAGGCCAATCAAAACGGAATTCTGGTGGTCAAGAGTCTCTTGGAGGCTTTACAGCTAGCGCCTAACACAAAAATCCTCTCCCCCAATGCTGGTCCACATCCGATTACAATGGATGTTGCTACTTATTTGGTAAAAGCCGGCGTTCGTGCGGTGGTGGGAGCAGCAAACAACATGCTGGATTTGGTAGACGGCTCCTACGAACCGATCGCTCGATTACTGATGAAGGGAAATGTCTTCGTTCCAAATGATTCGAGAATCAACAGAATCGGGGCACTGGCTTGCATGATCGATATGATCAAACTTGATCGTGCAGTAGGTCTTGAGTTGCAGTTTACACAGATCGGGGAAGATGTTCGTGAAGAAATCGGAGCCTATCGGAGGGAAATTCCTCCCCAAATTTACAGCGATTCCCTAGCCGCTCAGGACTGGAATGAGGCTCTTAGAGAGGGACGCGCCATTGGAGGTCACTTTCCAGAATAATGTTGGAACGCTATATTATTATAACGAGAGAGCATTAACCTTATGGGAACAAGAGCAGTCACCAGTATGGATTTTGGTATCGCGCTAGGAAGTGAGACAACACAAGGTCCCATACCTGTTAATTCTGGACTCTTAGCAGACCCTATCGACAAATTCCTTCTTGTAACTGATGACTGTCACATTCCAATAAGAGAATCCCTAAACCAAATTCAAATCATGTGTGAAACTGAAAATTGGCACCTTCGCTTTGGGTTTCATTTAGCAAAAGCTCTTGGAGAAAATCGTATCGAAGGGGCTCGTATTTTAGTTTCTATTTTGGACAATCTCGTTGAATGCCAAAAAGCCTACTTCGGTGATCAATTAATTTTGAGTGCCCTTGAATTTATGAAGGCAGATAGAACCAGACTTCATCAGGCCATAGAAAATTACGTTCCTGATACCCCGCAAAGTAAGGCGGAGCTCTCAAACCAGATCGATTGCACTCAAGCGCGCATACGAAATTTTCTTGAAAGACTTAACGATTGATAAAAAAACCTCTGAAAAATTTTAAGTTATTTTTTATTCTTTTTCTCATTCTCCCCCTTCCTCTTCAGGCCTCAACCTACCAACGCAGCCAGGTATTGATGGGCAACGTGCCCGTTTCCATCACGATCGAGACTTCTTCCACTCATTCCCAAAAAATATTTAGCACGATGGAACAAGCTTTCAATGAAGCCCGACGGATTGAAAAAGATGTGAGTGAATGGCAACCAAGCAGTCAAACGTCCCTTCTTAATCAAAATGCCGGAAAGTTTTGGGTGCCGATCGGAAAAGATTTAATGCAAATTCTTCTCACAGCTTACGAAGTTTCAGAAAAAACCGACGGCGCCTTTGACATCACATTTTCTTCAAAAAATAAAACGGCCACCTATCAAGACGTGCTGGCTCTTCCGGGACTCTCCCTGGCTTTTTTAAAGAAAAAAAACATGCAAATCGGCGTGTCGGGAATTGCCAAAGGTTATATTGTGGATCGGATGAGTGATGTTCTGAGAAAAAATGGTTTTCGAAAATTCCTTGTGAACGCGGGGGATCTTTATGCAGAAGGATCGTGGTCAGTAGGAATTCGTATTCCCAAAAGTGAAGCTTCCGAAGTTCTTTGCACCCTCCCCGTCCATAACCAGGCGGTTTCCACTTCCGGACTTTATGAAAGAGGGAATCATATTATTGATCCCCACACACGAAAACCGGCGACAGAGTTTCAAAGTGTCACTGTTGTAGCGCCTACTTCCATCGTAGCCGATGCGTTGGCAAAAGGGGTTTTTGTAGGAGGTTCCTGGAGTGTGTCATCGCGAGCGAAGCGTGGCGATCTCACGACATCCGGGGGATTGCCACGCCCCTTTGGGGCTCGCAATGACAAGCTAGGTTTTATTACTTTAAACTCTCAAGGATTTTTGAAAGTCTCGGGCAATGTTTCAGGAACATCCCGATGTCGCAATAACTGATATTTCCTTACCGCAGCGGAATGTTCTTCGAAGTTCGTGGAAAAATAATGAGTCCCGTCGTTTTTTGAAACAAAATAAAGATAATCTGTTTGTGCAGGATGAAGAACAGCCCGGAGAGAAGCCAGCCCGGGGTTAGAAATGGGAGTTGGAGGTAATCCCACATTCAGATAGGCATTGTAGGGTCCTGCTGTTTCCAAATCCTTCCGCGTGAGATTACCATTAAAATTAGAAATGCCGTAAATCACAACGGGATCCGCTGCCAAAGGCATATTTTTTCGAAGACGGTTCAGCAAGACAGCAGCAATTAAGGGCCTTTCCTCGATTTTTCCTGTTTCCTTTTCAACGATGGAAGCCAGGGTAATGAGATCATACTCCGAAAGTCCACTCGCTGTTAAATAAGGAGCAATTTGTTTTTGATAAATTTCTCGAAATCGTTCGACAAACTTGCGCAAAACCTGTTCTTCATTTTTGGGCTGGTACAAATCATAGGTATCAGGAAAAAGATACCCTTCCAAATAAGGAACTCCCAGTTTTAAAGAGCGAATAAAAGGAACATCGGAACATTTTTCCAAAAAAGCTTGCGAATTGACAAGATGCAATTTTTCCAAATAGTCGGCGATCTGTCGTGCTGTCCATCCTTCAGGAATGGTAATCCGATGCGTGACAAAATCACCTTTCATGAGCAAAGCCAACACCTGCTTTGGAGTTAATCGCGCTTCAAAAAGATAATCTCCGGCACGAATTTTAGCTGCAGCTCTTTTGAAAAGGAGAAACGCTTTAAAAAATGGAGCATTCGAAATCACTCCTTTGGCCTCAAGACCTTGGATAATCTGATTGACAGGAGTTCCCCGTTTAATTTCAAAAATCTGATTTTGTTCTCCGTAAGGAGTTTTAAAAAAAATAAACAGGTTCAGCGCCAAAACTCCACTCCCCACAAGAAACACCACCAAGAAAGTACCCAAGATTCTTTTCACAAGGAATTCCCTCCGACCTTTTGATTTAAATATCCCTGTAGAATAAACACGGCCGCCATTTTGTTAATCACTTTTTTTCTCTTTTCCCGCGAAAGATCGGCCTCAAGCAAAGATCTTTCTGCCGCCACGGTGGACAGTCTTTCATCCCAAAAAGTAAAATTTTTCTGAGTCAGGCGTTTTTGCATTTCCTCCGCAAACCATTTTACCTTTCCTGACTGGTCCCCTTCTTCTCCGTTCATCCGTAAAGGTAAGCCTACTACAATCTCCTCGACTTCATATTCGTCTATGATTTTTTGAAGGGCACGAGCATCCTCATCCAAATGAACTCTCTGCAGAGTCGTCACCCCTTGGGCTGTCCAACCCATGGGATCGCTGACGGCAACGCCAATCGTTTTACTCCCCACATCGAGTCCTAGAATTCTCATTAAAATATTTCCTTCACAAAATCTCTGTAAACACTTTATTCTACCAATGCTATGGAAAAAGTAAAAGCACGTGTACTGATCTCTGGACGCGTTCAAGGTGTTTGTTTTCGTATGGCCACAGAAAAAGAAGCTTCTCGTTTCCCAGAGATCACAGGTTGGGTGCGTAATCTGCCCACAGGACAAGTTGAAGCTCTCTTTGAAGGAGAAAAAGAAAATATCGAAAAACTAATTACCTGGTGTCATCAAGGCCCACCGAGCGCTCGTGTGACACAAGTTGAAATCTCTTGGGAACCTTATCAGGGTGATTTTTCGGATTTCAGGATTGTGTAAATTTCTATTGAGAGTCCTTTTAAATGTTGATACCACCAAAACCTATTCATGGAGGATTGAAGAAAATGAGCAAAACAAAACTATTGGTCTTATCGGTTTTATCAGTCGCTTTAATGACTCTCACGACTGGTTGCGGAAAAAGTGGGAAAACACTCGCAACGGTCGGGGGTGAAAAAATCACTGAGGGAGATCTGGATACCTTGACCCGTGTCAATCCTCGTCTGAAATCACGATTGTCAACGAAGGAAGGAAAAGAAAAAGTATTGGAGAATTACGTAGAACAAGAAGTCTTTTACCAGGAAAGCAAGAAACAAGGATTAGAGACAACCCAAGATGTGAAAGATAAAATTGACCTTTATACCAAGATTATTATTGCCCAAGCTCTCTTGGATCACGAAATGGATAAAAAAGTGCGTGAGTACTACGACAATCACAAGGACGAATATGAGAGAATTAAAATCTCCCATATCATGGTTCGCACAGCTCCTGATGCTGATAAAACCCCTTCTGATAAGAACAAAAAAGCAACTAAGAAAGAGGTAATCCATTCTGAAGGCGAAGCGCTCAAATTAGCCCAACAAGTGAAAGATCGCCTCACAAAAAGAGAAGATTTTGGAACGATAGCCAAAGAGGTGAGTGAGGATGACACAACAAAAATGACTCAGGGAGATTTAGGGTATGTCACCATTCATGATAAACGCTTTGAACACTTTGGCTGGCTTCCTCTTGCTGAAAAAGCTTTTGCAATGAAAGTCAATGACGTGTCCGATCCCATCAAGACGAAAGATGGTTATCATATTATCAAGGTCACTGAAGAAAAAACCACCCAACCTCTTGAAGAGGCTGACATGGGAATCCGTTTCCGATTGCAGGCCGACATCCGAACGGATCTGCTCAACCAGCTGAAAGCTAAATATAAGGTGGAATATATTAATAAGACTCCAGAAACAGCACCGGCACATCCTTAATATATGTCATTGCGAACGTAGTGAAGCAATCTCCCGAGTGCACATGGGAGATCGCCACGCTTACGCTCGCGATGACAATTTAAGGTAAAATTACTTGATCCCCTATGTGTACGCCATGCTCGACTACATAACCACCAGACACCTCGAGAACTTCTGTAAAAAAAGATCGAGAGATGATGAAGGATTCCGAATAAGGAATGGCTCGTTCAGAAATATCAACGATCTTTCCATAAAGAATAAAAATAATATCCAGAGAGATGGGTGTGTTTTTCATCCAGAAACTGTTGTTGGTCTCGTGGGAAAAGAGGAACAACATCCCTTCATCCGGCTCGAGCTTCTGACGAAACATCAGCCCTTTGGATCGTTCCAAATCGGTGCGGGCAAACTCGACTTTAACTTTTAATTTTTCGCCGTTGGCTTTCTGAATGGTCACCATATCTTTTGTGGACGTACAGGACAAGAAAAGAAAAACGGCAACTACAAAACATGTAACAAAACTAACTTTCTTCATCATCTTTTTCAGCCAGCTTGGCAAAGGCCATGACTTTTTCTCCTTCACTCATCTGGATCAGTCGCACTCCTTGCGTATTACGTCCCAGAACAGAAATTCCATTGACCTTCATGCGGATAATTTTTCCACCATCGGAGATCAGCATGATATCGTCCTCATCCGTCACCTGCTTTGCGGCAACCACAGAACCATTACGGTCCGTCGTTTTAATTGTAATGATTCCACTGCCACCACGACTTTGAACCCGATACTCATCGATAGCGGTTCTTTTCCCATAACCATTTTGAGTGACCGATAAAATGGTGGCTTTGGGTTTTAACACTTCCATGCTCACCACCTGATCCTTGTTATCCAAACGAATTCCCGTGACTCCATGCGCGGTACGACCCATGGACCGCACTTGTTCCTCTGAAAAACGAATGGCCTGACCTTCTTTCGTGGACAACAAAATATCCTGTTTGCCATCGGTTAGAGCCACTTCAATAAGTTCATCCCCATCTTCAACACCTAGGGCAATGATTCCACCCGACCTTGGATTCGCAAACGCCGATAACTCGGTCTTTTTTACCAAACCATTCTTGGTCGCAAAGATAACAAACTTTCCCTCTTCAAATTCTCTAACCGGTAGTATCGTTGCAACTCTTTCGGAGACAGGCATCTGCAAAAGATTAGTAATTGGCTTTCCTTTCGTGGCCCGACCCGCCTGAGGGATGTCATAAACCTTGACCCAATGAACTTTTCCAAAACTGGTAAAAATCAAAACGAAACTGTGGGTCGAAGCAATAAAAAGGTCTCGGACAAAATCCTCTTCTCCTGTGGACATGCCCGTCTTGCCATGTCCGCCACGCTTTTGAGCCCTGTAAATACTGATGGGATTACGCTTGATGTAACCACTGTGAGAGATGGTGACCACCATTTCTTCTTCGGCAATCATATCCTCAATGGAAATCTCCTGGGTGGCAGCCTGGATTTTTGTGCGTCTCTCATCCGCATAATTGGTTCGGATTTCCTTTGTCTCTTCTGCAATAATTTTCAGCACCAATTTTTCATTTTTCAGGATTGTTTGATAATGGGCAATGAGCTTCATCATTTCTTCATATTCTTCCAGAATTTTTTCTCGTTCTAAAGCCGTCAGACGTTGCAAACGCATATCCAAAATGGCCTGAGCCTGAATCTCAGTCATCTCATAGTTCTTGATCAAACCTTCCTTGGCGTCTTGAGGTGTCTTGGATTTACGAATCAAGGCGATTACTTGATCCAGGTGATCAAGAGCTATCTTAAGACCTTCCAGAATATGGGCCCGTTCCTGAGCTTTTTTCAGTTCATAAGCTGTCCGGCGAGTGACGACTTCTTTACGATGTTCCAAAAAGAGCTGGAGAAATTCTTTAATATTAAGAGTACGCGGCTGACCACCCACAATCGACAACATGATAACCCCAAAGGAGGATTGCATGGCGGTATGTTTGTAAAGTTGGTTAAGCACCACACCCGCCACCGTCCCTTTTTTGAGCTCTATAACAATTCTCATACCGTCTTTATCGGACTCATCGCGCAGATCACCGATTCCCTCTATTTTTCCATCACGAATCAGTTCGGCAATTTTTTCAATGAGGCGGGCCTTGTTGACCTGAAAAGGGATCTCAGTGACAATAATATTTTCACGATCTCCCTTGGCTACAGGTTCAATGGCTGCAAGAGCCCGCGTCTGAATAATTCCCTTACCCGTTTCATAGGCCTCACGAATGCCGCCACGACCATAAATGAAGCCGCCCGTTGGAAAATCGGGTCCAGGAATAATTTTCATCACTTCCTTTAATTCTAAATCCGGATTTTCAATCAGAGCGAGCAAGGCATCACACACTTCTCCCAAATTGTGGGGAGGAATTTTTGTGGCCATACCGACGGCAATTCCATCAGAACCATTCACCAATAAATTAGGAATCCGCGTGGGCAAGACCACGGGCTCTTCGGTGGATTCATCAAAATTGGGAATAAAATCGACAGTTTCTTTGTCAATATCAGCCAACAACTCTTCTGCAAACTTGGTGAGTCGTGCTTCGGTATAACGATAAGCTGCCGGAGGATCCCCATCAACGGAACCAAAGTTTCCCTGACCGTCGATCAACGGATAACGCATATTCCAACCCTGGGCCATACGCACCAAGGCATCGTAAACAGCCAAGTCACCATGAGGATGGTATTTTTTTAAAACTTCGCCAACAACACCGGCGCACTTGGAATAACGCTTGTTGGAGAGCAAACCTTCACGGAGCATAGCGTAGAGGATACGTCGATGAACAGGTTTCAAACCATCCCGCACATCAGGAATAGCCCGACCAACGATCACGCTCATGGCGTAATCCAAATAGCTGGTCCTCATTTCATCTTCAATATTAACGGGAATAATTTCAGCGGATTTCAAAGGAGACATGGATGTGTTTTTTTGAGCGAAATAAGCTCAAAAGTCAAATCAAAATTCATGCCAATCTCAAGCAACTTTGATTCTCTCTAACAAAGGTTAGTCAAGCACTGCAGGGTTTGAAAAAAAATAAAAAAGTAAATGTTTTGTGTTGACTTTAAAGAAGCCGCTATCATACTACGCAAATTGTTAATGCTTTTCGCAAAACCGCAATGGTCCTCACATAGAGGGTCATTCAAAATTTGCAGGACCTTTTAATCAAGATCCTGCCACAAAGGGGGTGAATACAAATGACAAAGGCTGAGCTCATCGCTTGGGTTGCCAAGGATTGTAAAATTTCCAAGGCAATCGCAGAAAAAGCACTCAATTCGGTGACACACAATGTGACCAAGGCTCTGAAAAAGAATGACAAGATCACTCTTACAGGGTTTGGAACATTCTCTGTCGCGAAACGACGTGCCCGTAAGGGGAGGAACCCACAAACAGGGGCAGAAATTAATATCCGTGCCTGCAGTGTTCCAAAGTTTAAGGCTGGAAAGGAACTCCGCAAGGCTGTACTCTAGTATAGATTTTTAAAAATACCCCCGATGCCCAACTTCTTTTAAGCATCGAGGGTATTTTTTTATAGGACCCTCCGAAAACACCCATCTGCTGCGTTGCCCGCTACAGCCACTTCCTCGACGTACAACAGAGTACGACTCGGTCGTGGCTTTGCGGGCGCCTTGCATCTGGGATGTTTTGGGAGGGTCCTCAAGTTGCTTGACAAGAATTTACCCAGCGTATACGACCGGCCCTTATATAAAGGAGGTGAAAATCCATGAAAAAGATCGCTCTCGCAATCGCAGCTCTCTTTGTCGTTTCCGGTCTCGGTTTATCCGTGATCCGCGCTGAAGAGAAAGTAGAAAAAGCCGCCGATCAGGCTACTACAGCTGCCAAGGAAGAAGTTAAGAAAGAAGAAGCCAAGGTTGAAAAGAAGGAAGTTGCCAAGGCTGAAAAGAAAGAAGCCCCTGCTAAAAAGAAAGCCAAGAAGGCCAAGAAAGAAGTCAAGTAAGGTATCTCTCTTGAAAGATTCTTCTAAAGCCCTGCGTCGTCATAAACGGCGTGGGGCTTTTGTGCTTTGTATTGTGGATCCACTCCAGGGACCTAATGGTCCCTACTCTTTTTATCACGATTCTTCTCATCTTCTTTTGCAAGTTTTTCAGGAAAAAGGATATCGGGTTTTTCTTACGGATCCTTCTCAACTTTTTCTGTCCCATACAGGAGAATACACTTTTACACGTAAAGCCATCGTCTTAGATCAGGAACCTTATTTTCAAATTCAACCGCCGGAACAAATTCCTCTAACTCAATTTTCTTTGATTCTTATGAGAAAGGATCCTCCGATCGATCTCGTGTACATGACAGCCACTCAAATTCTGGAAAAAGTTTCTCATCAAGTACCTGTCATTAATGATCCTCAGAGCCTTCAACGATGGAACGAAAAACTAGTCATCTTAAACTTTCCAAAATATATTCCGCCAACTTTTGCTTCGGCTAACAAAAAGGCTCTGGACCATTTTATCCATTCCCTTAAAGGAGACTGCATCCTCAAACCCTTAAATGGTTTTGGAGGACGCGGGATTCAAAAAATCAATCCTGCCGACAAAAACTATCTGGATATCCTTCTTGAAATGACTCACGAAGGAAAAACACCCATCGTCGCTCAAAAATTTTTACGTGAAATTTTCCAGGGAGAGAAACGGGTTTTTATGATTGATGGAAAACCTATGGGGGCATTGCTGAAGAAACCATCTCAAGCAAGTTTTATCGCCAATCCTGATATGGGAGCCACGGTGTGCGGCACACACCTGACTGTAAAAGAAAAGAGACTTTGCCAAGAAGTGGGATCTTGGCTCAAAAAACAAAAAATATTTTTTGCGGGCCTCGATCTCATTGGTGGAAAACTGACGGAGATTAACATGACAAGTCCTGGCTTGATTTGGGAATGGGATCAGATAGATAATAAATGTTACGAAGAAGAAATCGTCAGTCAAATCGAAAGAAAATTCTTATGAAAAAACTTCTGCTGGCTTTCTTTATTTCTCTTATTTTAATTCCTGCTCCTGTTTTTTCCTGGGATGGCGATGATCACCGATTGATGACACGGGTGGCCTTAACACCTGTGGCTAAAGAGTGGGGCCTCAACATACCGTGTGAAGTTCATCCTCTTAAAAACTTTCTTCAAAAATTAGGTTCACTTCAGCGTGAGTTAAGCCAGCTTTGGTATTTCTCAGATTTTCTAAAAATTAATCCTGCGATAGATCTGGAAATCAAACACATTGACCTCAAAGGAAAAGATCACGTCATCCCCCTAGAAATTCTTTCTTCATACGCCACGGATCCCGATGAAGGCCGTGATGAAAATCTTTTCCTTCGCGATGCCCAAGGTAAACCAAAACCCATGTTTGCGGATCAACCATGGTTTGGTTCTTTACAAGGAGCCAACTCCAAGGCTTTTCGTCATTTGGAAAAACCTCCTTTTTCCTGGAAACATTTTCGAAGTACTTTTGGGTTTCCTTTGAGAACACTTGGGGAAGCCAGTGCGCGCGCTGAAATCTATTACCAACTTTCTTTGTTGGCCTTTGCATTTGATGAAGACTACTGGGGCTGGCGTTTTTTAGCGAGCTCCCTTCATTATATAGAAGATCTCACGCAGCCTTATCACACCGGGCAAATCACTCCAGAGCTTGTGGTCCAGAGTGTCATGGCTTACCTGCAATGGGGACATAAAAATAAAAGTGTGATTGAAACAGCCGCTCATCTAGTTTCCAATTCTCATCGCTTTTATGAAAGTTACGTCGCCAGGCCTGGAGATGGAAATCACATCTATCGACACAAGCTTCTGTCCGCTCTTGAAGAAAGATCGCTCCTCCCCTTCCCTGGGACTTCCGGGAAAAACATTGCACTTTACGTACGTGATCTCTCGAACCTGTCATGGCCTATTTTACTAGCTG
>JGI1358J11329_10001922_pt1 | contig 16588 bp, 17 predicted proteins | sample Subgroupgradi54m_FD_11329 | JGI IMG/M metagenome (IMG submission 11329)
TGGCCCAAAATGGGATTGTAGAAAATTACCAAAAGTTAAAGGATGATTTATCCAAAAAAGGCTATAAATTTGAGACTGAAACAGATACAGAAGTAATAGTTAGGTTAATTGAGGAAAAATTAAAAAAAAGTAAGGATTTAATCCAGGCTGTCAGGGAAGCTTTTTTAGAACTTGAAGGCAGGAATACCATTATTGTTTTGACCAAAGAGAATAAACTGATTGCTGCCAGGAACGGCTCCCCTTTAGTTATTGGTATTAATGGCTCAGAAATTTTCTTTTCATCAGATACCTTATCTTTTGCCCCTCATGTTGAAAAGGTGATAGTTGTGGATAACGGGCAAATGGTAGTATCAAAAAAAAACGGAGTTGAACTTTTTGAGATCAAATCAGGAAAAAAAGTAGCTCAAAAATTGGAAAAGATAGATTTTAAAACCAGTAGAGTTGATAAAGAAGGATATAACCATTACATGCTTAAAGAGATCCATGAAGGCCCGTATGTTACAAACCAGGTAATTAATTCTGATCTAAAAAACCTTGAGGATTTTGCTAAAGCCATAAGAAGAGCAAAAAATATATACACTATTGGTTCTGGCACAGCAGGTATTGCAGCCTCACAAATGGCTTTTTATCTAAGGGTTTTTGGGAAAGTTAAAGCTGTTTCAGTGATTGGGGCAGATATTTATGAGTATTTTGACCTGCTGCAAAAGGATGATCTAATGATTGCTCCATCCCAATCTGGTGAAACAGCAGATGTCTTGGAGGTTTTAGAAGTTGCCAAGAAAAAGGGTGTGAAGATTGCCTCTTATGTAAATATGCCAGGTTCCACCATGAGCAGAATTTCTGATTTCAAATTTTTATCACATGCAGGACCTGAAATTTGCGTGATGTCCACCAAAGTTTTTACCTCTCAGGTGGCCTGGGGCTATCTGCTTTCTAAAATAGTTGGCAAGAAAACCTCGGAGGGTTTTAAAAATCTAAAATTCTTGTCAGATGAAATGGAAAAATATTTAAATACTGAAAAAAATCATGATAATTTGAAAAAAATAGCTCAGGTTTTAGCAAAATCAAAAGATATCTTTTTGCTTGGTAAATACCAGAACTTTAATATTATTAAAGAAGGAATGGTAAAAATGATTGAAGGTTCATATATTCATGCCCATGGGATCCCTGCAGGAGACCTAAAACATTATGCTATAACTCTAATGGAAAAAGGTGTGCCTGTAGTGGTGGCTATATCAGAAGATATATCCAAAGAAGATGTGATAAATGCTGTTAATCAGGTTAAGGCTAGGGGTGCAACGGTCATCGGGATTTCTCCAAAAAATCATGAAAAATTTGACTTTCATATTCAGGTCCCAGATATAGGTGAAACCTCTGCTATTTTAAATATTATTCCTTTGCAGCTTCTTTCCTATTATATGGCTGTGGAGCTGGGAAATAATGTTGATAAGCCTAGGAATATTGCCAAAAGCGTGACTGTAAAATAATCTATACTTTGACTTTGCGCAGGTAATATCCTATAATTTATTTAATGAAATTAAACAAGGCTTTTGGAAGCCTATTTTTATTAGCTAGTTTAGTTTTTGTCCCCCCTGTTTTTGCTGGGGGTGGTGGAGTTTACGTTGATGTTACAAAAACAGATGATCCGCTTGCTAATATCGTACGTGTATATATTAATCCAGCATTATATACCTGCAAGGGTATTAATGTTTCACTTTCTTTTCTTGTCCCAGAAGATGGTGATAGAATCAGTGGATCAGATAGTAATGGTTCAAGCACAATAAATAATGATCCCGAGTATGCCAGTATAAATGGGAAAGAGTATTTGAGATGTTCAACTTATTTAAAAGTCTACACTGCGCATACAAAATTAAACAGGATATTAAATATCTATTTAAAAGGTATGGCGGGCGAAAGCAGGCAAATTGCTTTTAGCGCAGGATATGAACCTGACTATAATAGCTCACTTTTACTGCCTTGGGAAGATTCTAACTATTCTGCGCCTGTTCCTCAACCAAGTAACGAGCCGGTTCCTTCTGCCAATATTAATGTCTGGTTATTAGACCAACGGTTTGTTGGACAAAATAAACGTGAAGTGACTGTAAAATGGGGTGCGTTTGGTGGCCATTCGGGAACATTTACTATTTATGCAAAACAGGCTAACAAAAATGATTGGGACGAGAAGTTTGATGGATCAAAAGGCCCATCTGCCACATTTAATATTAAAGCCAACCAGGATTATCAGATTAAAGTAAATGGCTGTATGGATAAATGGGGTATCTGTGTTGATTCAAATATTATTAATTTGCCGGGAGCTAAAGATGACATAGCTTATCAGGATTTTCACCCAAAAAATGATGTTTCATATGTATCTCCTACTCCAACTGCAGATAACAACAACGTAGACCAGTTGAATGAGCAAAGCTCCTCTCTGAGTAAAAAAGTAGAAAATTTGCAAAATCAGCTGGATCAGTCCAAGAAAACTCAGGGTGTTTTGGAACAAAGAATAAATGATTTAGTGAACTTTATTAAACGCCTTTTCCCATTTTTTAAGTAATCTGATATGCCGATAGAAATTGCAGAAGGCTTAGCTAAAATTGCCGGTGTGATGATTGACCGCTCATTAAGGGTTACGTCTCAAGATAGGTTGCTTGTTGTTTATCATCCTGGTGCGAAGCAGCTTGCTGATCTGGTTAGTAATTTAGCCGAAAGTAGAGGTATTCAAACTCGGATGCAGTGTGAGGATTCTCAAAAAGATGCTGAATTTTTAACTGGTTTAGGTGAGCATCCATCAGATGATGCTTTTGAAGAAATAACATCGACCAGAATTGAGAATGCAAAGTGGGCTGACAAATTTGCCATGATCAGGTGTATTGATGGTCCAAGCCCAATGGTAAATGTGGCTGCTGAAATTAGAGCATCTTTTGGACGTGCTTTAAGTAGCGTAACGGCTATCAGGGGGCAAAAAGAATGGGTGTTGACCTCTCTTCCCACAGAAATGGAAGCAAGGCTAGATGGGATACCTTACAAAAGATATATGGATTTATACCTTCGGGCTTGTGACAGGCCATGGGAAAAAATTGAAGAAGCCCAGGATATTCTCATTAATGAAACTTTAAACCCTGCAAAAAGTTTAGAACTTGCCGCCCAGGGAACTTTTTTAACAATGAGCATTGAGGATCAAAGATTTGCCAATTCTACTATTACCCGCAATATTCCTGGAAGTGAAGTCTTTGCCGGACCTACAAGGGGAACTTTGGAAGGTACATTGGTTATCCCCTACCCTTTAATGTTTAAAGATAGAGTTATACCAAATTTAACTTTAAAATTCAGACAGGGAAAAGTCATTGATATTTCTGCTGAGGGTAAAGAAAACTTAAGGTGGGTTAGGCAGGCTTTAGATACAGATGAGGGAGCCAGTGAGGTAGGAGAAGTAGCATTCGGCACAAATAGTAAACTCAATGGGCCTTTAGTTAATACCCTTTTTGTGGAAAAAGTGGGAGGCAGTTTTCATTTGGCCCTTGGTAGAGCGTATGAGTACACCTCATATGCAGGTAGGCAGGTTAAAGTTGATAATGGCGTAAGAAGCGCCAATCACATAGATATAACCTGTCTGATGCTGCCAAAATATGGCGGAGGGTTAGTTTCAGTTGATGGTAAGGCCATTTCTGAAGATGGTAGATTTCTTGATCAAAGACTGGCAATTTTAAACCCAAGATAAAATCTTCAAGATCTTCAATTTTTTCAGAAAGTGAAGTATAATCTGCAAGTACATTAAAATACAAAAGGTCAATCTGGTCAAGGCATATAACATGTGTTAAAGTATTAGTATGTCAAAATTGAAATATACTAAGGAGGTTTTGGAAGAAGCTGTTAAAAAGAATGTTTCTATATTAGGAACAATGCGGACATTGGGAGCATCCTTAACATCGGGTGCTTTAAGAACATACCTAATTGGAAGAATAAAGTATTACGGGATAGATACTTCTCATTTTCTAGGGCAAGCTTGGAATAAAGGGGTGAACCACATAGGTGGTCCTGCTAAAAAGACACCAGAACAAATATTGATAGTTCAGAAGGATAGGACTAGAGAAAGATCAAAGATACTAAAAAGAGCACTTTTAGAAATAGGTAGAGAATATAAGTGTAATAAGTGTCAACTGTCTGAATGGAAAAATATGCAAATCAGGCTAGAAGTGGAACATATTAATGGTAATCCTTTAGATAATAGAGCTGAAAATTTATGTTTCTTGTGTCCTAACTGTCATTCACAAACAGAAAATTATTGTAAATTGCCGCAGTAGTCAAGGTAGTCACGACGGGCGCCTGAAGAGCGTCTTATACTTGTGCAACTCAAGTCTGCGGCACTTTTTTGCGGGGGTAGTTCAGCAGTAGAATGCCTCGTTGCCAACGAGGAGGTCGCGGGCGCGCATCCCGTCCCCCGCTCCAGACGGGGCATGTCCCCAGAAAAGTCCTGATTTAGGGACTCCATTTCCAATCTGAGTGTAGATTATATTTATAATCAGACCCAGCTGGATCAAGGAAAGCACCACCTTCTTGGGTAATAACTACTCCCCGATCATACGTTCCTTTTTCATCTATCACTACCACATGTGGATTAAAACCTTTTATTTTAAGATGCCATGAATTTAAGGCTGATTCTACCAGAGGTCGTATATAAGGCTGTGCACTCACACCCACTCCTAAAACTGCATGCTCCCTCATAGCAAACGTTAAGAGCTCATTGATTCTTAAAGGTGGATTCATGTAAGGAGGTATTGGTAAATGAGCTAATAGAAATCTATCTGTTCCAGGAATTGGTTTCCTTTTCAATCCAAAGTATTCCCTATCTGTTTTTTGCATGTGTAATGCTATTCCTATACATTCAACTAAATTATGTGTGGTAAGGGCGTCACGGGGACCTAAGTTACCAACAGCAACATCAGTCGTATCTACATCTATTATTACACCGCCATTCCTTTTTCTTCTCGGAAAGTAATACTTTGTTCTGCTACCATTTTTGGGCAGTAATCCCTTCCCAAGGTCAATCTCATACATCTGAAGTTGGTAACCAGAGTTAAGCGGACTATCTTCTATATGTGTCCATCTTATGTGATGATTGTTTATTGCATTAACCGCTACTTGTTCCTTACCCATAAGTTACTTGTCGTATATTATAGTATAAATCAGCATCAACTTGTTAAAACGGGATGGTATTTTTAGGAGAAAGGGTTCGGAATAAGTAAAGCCTGCGACCTGCAGCTAAATTTGCATCTTGACAAAAATTAAGAAATATTGTTAAATATTCTTAATATGTCTACCATAACTATCTCGCTACCTAGTCAAATTACAAAAAGGGTTGATGACGAAGCAAAAAAAGAGGGTTTTGCTACCCGTTCTGAATTTATTAGAAGCTTACTGAGAAAATACTTTGCTCAAGAACTCGAGTTTGAAACCTTTGAAAAAATTTCTCTAAATGAAGTAAAAGTAGAATTAGCAAGAACTGGTAAATATAGCGAAAAATTTATTGAAAGTGTAGTTGGAGGATTAACGAAATCCTCACAATATGAAGATTAAAAGACTACGTTTGGATCTTCAGAAATACCTCATTAAACGAAGTCTCATCAAGAAATTTGATAAACAACTCAAACTTTTTAGAGATAATCCTAAACACCCTTCTTTAAATACAGAAAGATTAGAGCCTAAAAGTCTTAAGATTTACTCCTTTCGAATTGATAGAAAATATCGCGCCATCTTTATTATAATAGCTTCCGATGAAGTGGAAATAGTTGATATTAATGATCATTATCAATAGTTTGATAAGCCTCCATTAACTTGTTAAAATGGATGAGTATTTGATCAAGCATGGGCGCAAAACAATTTGCATCTCCCGCTCCATAAGTAAAGCTTGCGACTTCTGGTCTTAAAAAATCCGGCCTCAAAGACCGGATTTTTAAATAATACCAAACCTAGGGTTTTTATTTCTTTGCCATGGTCATAATATAGACCTTATAAACTCCTACCAAACCTATTAATCCATATGTTATTTTGGTAAGAACTGATCCTGAACCCAAGATAAGTTCTACCAGGTTAACGTTTAATACTCCTACCAAACCCCAGTTTATGGCAGCAACTGCCAATACCCAACCGACTAATTGTTTTTGATTCAAATGTATCACCCCCTTATATTTCCATCATAGACATGAACCAGGGGTAGTTGTCAAGTAGCCCAAACTGTAATTTTTAGGTATAATGGGGGGCAGAGAATTGCGGGATCGTCTAATGGTAGGACGGCGCCCTTTGGAGGCGTCTATCATGGTCCGAATCCATGTCCCGCAGCTAGCAAAATTTAGGCTTGTTTTGAACCGCATTATCATAGAGGCAGTATTCTTTGTTTATATATCTCCTGGGATATTTTTTGGATAATAAAATTAATTCCCAATAAGGAAGGATGGATATAGTCACCCGGGTTAAGATAACTAATATTTCCGGTGCCATTTTCTATTGAATCATCAAATGCGTTAATTAAAGGTATCTTGTGGTCTTTGGCATATTTAATATGGTTTTTAATATATTGCACACGCTCCTCACTCCATTTGATCCGTGTATTTTGATTTAAGTTGACAACACCAGTGCCATAAAAAAATTTATTAGGGGAAATAGTTGCCATAAAGGCAAGATAAGACCTGGGGTGTTTTCTTGCTATATAGCTAGCTATTTTATCCAATTCCTGGGTTTGCTTTTTAAGTCCTTCTTCAATGGAAAATTGTGATAATGGATTATTACCAAAAGATTCTAGGATTATCAGGTCGTATTGTTCGCCTAAAATAGCAGGATAAACACTTCCCTGGTAGCTAACATTATTTGTTAATCTATTCATAACTGATAAAATATTAGTTGAGCCAAAGCCATAGTTATAAATAACAAAATCCTTATCCGGATAATAAATTTTAAGTTGATTTTTTAGCTCATTTTGTCCTCCCTTAAGATAATCTGTCATTGAATCTCCAATTAAAGCAATCGTGAATGCCTTAGCTGGTTTAACTGGTAATTGAGATCTAGATAAATAAGCGGTAGTAGCCTTAAGTAAATAAATTGGGTAAGATAAAAAACTTTCTACTCTATCAGTTTTAATTAGGAGAAAGAGATCAAATAGATAGACAGTTATACAAATAGTTATGAAGAATCTTTTTAACTTTCTGCTGAAAATTTTTATCATTTAATTATTGTAACTTAAGTCTTTAGTAATATTTAAGTTATAATATTACTATGAAAAAGCTGCTGTTTTATCTTTTGATTCTGGTAATTCCAGCTGCTGTTTATCTTAACCCCCAGGCTAGAGACTTCCTTGCATATAAATTATCTTTTTCCCTTTGTGACAAACCAATTGCTTATAAAGTAGACACTGTTGATTCTAAGTTTAACCTTTCCAGGGATGAATTTATATCAGATGTGGATCAGGCAACCAAAATATGGGAAAACCCATCAGGTAAAGATTTATTTGTTTATGATCCTAAAGCAGAGCTGTCTATTAATTTAATTTTTGATGAAAGACAGTCCTTAACAAACCAGATCAATCAACTGGAAACTCAGGTCCAAACTAATAAGCAAAATTTAACTCCACAAATTAATGAATATAAAACCCTTCAGGCAAGTTTTGAAAACAAGCTCCAAAGTTTCAAAAAAGAGGTTGCTGAGTGGAACAGTAAAGGAGGGGCTCCGCCGGAAATTTATGACAAACTAATCCAGCAGCAGAAAGATTTACAAGCTGAAGCCCAAAAATTAAATGGAATGGCAAAAAACCTTAATATTTCTACCCAAAATTACAATTCAGGGGTAAATGAGCTAAACCAGACAATCAAAGAGTTTAATACTGATTTAAGCCAAAGGCCTGAGGAGGGAATATTTAAAGGGCCTGAGGGGAGGATTGAGGTTTATTTTAATATTTCCAAACCAGAGCTTTTGCATACCCTGGCCCATGAACTGGGGCACTCTTTGGGTTTGGATCATATCAAGAGTCCAAAAGCCATAATGTATTATAAAACAAATCAGATTATACAAGCATCAGGTGATGATATAGCAGCACTTGAGTATCTTTGCAGAAGACATTCTATTTTAGAAATTCTCCAGAACTATATAAATCAGCTACAACTGAAGAAAGTTGTGAGTAATTAAAATATTTAGAAAGTTCATTTTGCCAATTTGGATTTTTGATATTTATATCAGGTTCAACCCCCCGCCCTTCAATAGGCAAATTGTCATCCCGCAAGGTTATTGAATGAACCAAAAAAATGGAATATTTTTCTGATTTTGAGATCTGGTTATCAAGCGGGAAAACTTTCTCAACTGTCCCCCATCCTTTGGTAGGAACTCCGATCACTACTCCTGTATGGAATTTTTTAAAAGAAGCAGCCATAATTTCTGCTGAAGACTGGGTATTATTATCAACTAAAATTACAACTTGTTTGTATTTGGAAATAGAAGAAAGTTTCTCTGTGGGGGTTTTGAATGGTAAATATTCACCTTTGTGGTAGAAATCAAAAGCATACTGCCCCTTGCCTATAAAACTCCCCAAAAAGTATGGGGTGGCATCTATTGCTCCGCCAATATTGCCTCTTAAATCAAAAATTAATCCTGTAAGGGTAGTATCAGTTTGATAAGTATTAAAAGCTTTTATAAATTCATCATATGAGCTGGGTGAGAACTTTTTAAACTGGATATACAAGGTAGACCCTATAATCTTAGTAAAAACAGTGGGTTCAACCTGGGCAGTGTCATATCTTAATTTGGTATCAGGCTTGGTTAAAACATCTTTTGAATAGGTAATTTGTTTTAGTTTTTCCAAAGAGGCAGGTGTATTTTCTTTTTTTAAATCCTCAGATTTTTTTTGATAGGCAGCTTGAACTGCCTGTGAGGAAGCTCCTTTGGTCAACCCAAGATCCTTATATAAATCCTTTTCAGGATTAACATTATTAACTGTGTTTTTAAGCTGCTCCTCATTTTTTTGGGTATAAAGGCCAGATCTTCCTACCGGGGGTAGTAAAGCTAGAACCTGAGAAACTAATTTAGCAACTTGATTCAAATCAAGATTTTTTATTAACTGATCTTTGCTCTCAATTTTTTGAGCTAAAGGGTTTCCTAGCGCAGATGATGCATTTTTAAACATCTCAATCAACTGGGCATCGGAAATATTATCCCAGTAATTTTCCTTGATTTTGTCATAAATCTCACCTATGAAGGCTTTATCAGTATTTTTTTCTAAATTTAGGGTGTTGGTAGGAGTATTTTTATTGATATATTTTGAACCAACCCCTAGTCCCAAAGAGAAAATTATAAAGAAAATTAATAGTCTAGCTACAAGCCTTTGCATGGAATTTAGTATACTATATAAAGTATGGATTTTTTATCAATTGTTTTAATAATTTTAGGGCTAATTCTTTTTGAAACAGTTTCTTCCATAGATAATGCCATTATAAATGCAGAGGTTTTATCCAACATGGGGCAAAAAGCCAAGAGGTGGTTTTTAACCTGGGGGCTTTTGTTTGCTGTTTTTGTAGTTAGAGGATTAATTCCCTGGCTGATAATTTGGGTTCTGACCCCTTCACTTGGTCCAATAGGTGCCTTAACAGCTACATTTTCTCCTGAGCCTAAAATACATAAGGCTATAGAATCAGCAGCACCTATGTTACTTATTGCGGGAGGTACTTTTTTACTTTTTTTGTTTTTTTACTGGCTGTTTTTGGAAGAGAAAAGTTATGGCTTAAAAGGTGAGAGATTTTTCCATTCCCAGGGGGTTTGGTTTTTTGCGGTTGTTTCCATTTTGCTTTCCATTATTGTCTGGTTTTCGCTAAATACGGATCCTTTTATGGCTTTTGGGGCAGTTTTGGGTTCAACATTGTTTTTTATTACTCACGGGTTTAGGGAAAATGCGGAAAAAGAAGAACAAATACTTGCAAGAGGAGGAAGTAACCTTTCCGATATCAGTAAAGTTTTTTATTTAATGGTAATTGATGCCACATTTTCTTTGGATGGGGTTTTAGGGGCTTTTGCTTTTACTCTGTCTGTACCTTTAATACTTTTGGGAAATGGGCTGGGGGCTGTGGTGGTTCGTCAGTTAACTGTTTCTAATATAGACAGGATTAAAAAATATGGACTTTTAAAAAACGGAGCCATGTATTCTATTTTGGTTTTAGGAGTGGTGATGATACTTAACAGTTTTGGCTTTAATATCCCCTCCTGGTTCTCTCCAGTAGCAACAGCAGTAATTGTAGGCTATTTCTTTTTTAAATCCAGGGAAGCTTTAGGCTAGCTAATTTGCAACTTTCATGCCGATCTGTTAGCATTCTGTGCTGCTATGGTCGAAGATCCCCAATTTAATATTAGGAGCGAGGCAGAACTGAAGATGTATTTAGAGCAGTTGAGGAATAGAACTCTTGAAGCTAGAATAGATTCACAAGACGATAGAAATTTTGTTTTCCATGTTTTTACATTTCAAGACCCTGCAAACCACCCAGCTCGCATGGTTGCGCATCTAAGAGCAAGTCTTTTGGCAAGAGAAGTAAGGGGGGGGATATTTGAAGCAAGTGATAGGAATGCTTTTATAGTAGATATTGGGACTATGACAGATTCTCAATACGAACATTATCAGTTTCAACAAGCAGAGAGAGAAAAAAAGTTAGCACTTGTAGAAACTAGCTTAGAGGATGAGGATTTAAGAAAATTGAAATCACAAGCTGGCAGTGCTATCCAAAGCTTCCCGTTTACCTTCAATTTACTCCGTGATCTTCAACCCGAAGATGCGGTGAAATCAGCTGATGAAATGTTGCGAGAGCTTACAGATGTTGCCGCCCAAGCTGGTTTTGAAGAAATTGGGCCAATAGTTAATAAGACAGTTGAGATTAACCCGTTGAAACCACCACATTTTATAACTGATGTCATACTCGCCAAATTAAATGAAGTTATTAGAAAAAGTATAAGTCGTAGCGAAGAGCCACCAATGTAAGATTTTTACCAGAAGAATTTATTAGATTTGGGGTTACCTATTATGGCATTGGCTATTGGATCCTCAGGAAAGATTTGCAGGGTTTTTTGAATAAATTGCTTTCCGCCTTCAATATTTTGTGTTCCAAGCAGGAAAAGTCCCAACCTAAGATAGGATACATGATTACTAAATTTGTAAAAGTTGGGATTAAGTTTAGATAAATTAAGGGCTTCTACGTTCGCAAGATCAGACCTTGCAAGGCTGGTGAGTACTATCATAAAATCATCAATATAAACTATTTTCCAATCAGGATCTTTTACCACCTGCTCTAAAAAAGCCTTTCCCCAGGGAGTTTGATCTGTGTGAGAAAAGATAATAGTCTGAAAGTTATATTGTTTTTCTGCTGATTTAAATTTTGCATAATCAGATTGCATTGGAATATAAATTTGTTGAAAAAAATCTGCAGGGTAAGCCTCTGGCCTGCCATCTACAAACACTTTCAGTTGAGGATAACTTTTGTAAATAATATAGCTGCCAATATCAAAGTTATTAAAAATAGGGCCTTCCAGATTATTGGAAATCACAAAGTCCAAGGCTTTTTTTGAACTTTCCTGAAAACTTAAGCCAGGTCTTGTAGTCTGTTCATTATATTTGTAATAATCACCATTTAGGTAAAAATAACTTTCCAAAATCAGCAGTATGGCTGTTATTGTGGCCAGTATTTTTGTTAACCTGCCCCATGTAATAGCTCCAAAATTTTGCAAAACAGCCGGCAAAGATAGAAAAACCAAATATGGAAAGCTTCTGACATTAAGCAAAGCCAGGCCTAAGCCAAAAAGTGAAATTAGTACATTTTTAATTTCCCATTTGTCATCCTGAAGGTGAAGTCTGAAGAATCTAATTAGATTCTTCGCTACGCTCAGCATGACAAGGAAGAAAGCTATCTTCACAAATAAAAAGTTAGGATCCCTAAAGCCTATACTTTCCAGAAGGAACATAGTTTGATTCTCCACTATGGTATAGCCATAGTTTGCATTAACACTCAGAGGATAAAGTAAGCCTTTCAGCCCATTTGGATTTATTAAGCTGACTATAACTGATAGTACAAATATTGTTGTCAATAACTTTAGCTTTACACCTTCGAGGTGGAAGCGTAAACATAGATATCCTAGATGTATGAGGAATATAACCTGTAGGATTAGGCCAACAAAGAAATAAATATGGGTGTTGATCCACAGGAGCTGGATTAAGGGTAAAATAAAAAGTAGATTGCTTCTCCGCCAGTTGGTGGATCGCAATGACATCTCAAGAATATAGTATGTAGTAGCTGTAAAGAGAAAGCTAAAGATTTCCGGCCTAAGCTCCAGCCTTTCTCTTAAAACATGTAAAAAAATAAAGCCTAAAGGTAGCAAAAGAGCCTTGTTTTGTATGGGGATAATTTTTAAAATTAACCAGACTGAAAATAGAAAAATAATAATCTTTAAAATTAATAAGGATAACAGTCCAAAAGCACTGCTCCATAAATATACAAATACCTCAAAGCCCCAGTGGGTATTAATAAAAGGAAAATCAGGGTTGGTATAGGAGAATAAATTTGTGTTAGGAATCTGATGGGATTTAACAATAATCTCTCCCAGTTTAATATGCCTTCCTAAATCCTGATCAAATGAGGAATCTGTTTTAAAAATAAAAGAAAATACAAAAAGAAGAAGTAATATAATTGTATATCTCATTAAAATTATTATATACTAGAATTTATACTAAGAGGTTGCGCGATATATTTCGCGATTATTTCGCGATAATGTGGTATAATACTAACATGTTTGAGCCTAAATTTGTTATTACAACTAAAATTCTCTCCAGAATAGGTGAAATATCAGAAATAAAAGCCGCGGTTGAAAGGTCTCGCGTACTACCTTTAAATGAAGCACAACTAAGGCGTCAAGCAATCCTTAGAATGGCTCATACTTCAACTTCAATTGAAGGAAATAAACTGGCTCAATTTGAGGTAGGAAAAGTTTTTGAAGGAAAAGCAGTTAGTGCTTCTTCAGAGGATATTCTTGAGGTGGAAAATTACTTAAATGGATTAAAACTTGTGGACGAACTCTCAAAATCCAAGCATGATCTAAATTTAGAAGAGATTTTACATATGCATAAAACTTTGATAAATGGCTTGGTAGAAAAGCAAAAAGTAGGAAGAATCAGACCTTCTGATATCTATATATTAGATGATTTAGGTGGAGGAAAAGAGATGTTAAGATTTAAAGGTCCACCAGCACAAGAAGTCCAGAGGTTGCTAGCGGATCTTTTGGAATGGTTAAAGAAGGCTAAAATTGAAGGCATTCACCCTATAATCATTGCCGGTGTATTTCATTTAGAATTTGTTTCTATTCATCCTTTTACAGACGGCAACGGCAGGGCAACCAGACTTCTGACACAACTGCTACTTTACAGATTAAATTGGGATTTCAGGAAAATTCTGGTTCTGGAAGATTATTATAATCAGGACAGGCTGGCTTACTATAATGCACTACATTCAGAGGAAGATAAGGAGTACCACCAGGGAAGAGAGTCAACCGGCTGGCTTGAATATTTTACTAACGGATTTTTGGTTGAGGCAAGAAAAGTTTCAGATAAAATTCAATCCATTGGATATGGGAAAGTTTCCAAAAGCTCAGAGCAGGTTTTTTTGGATAAAGATGAGATACAAATTATGGATTTTTTATCCACAACAGGCAGGATTATCTCTGATGATGTTGCAGATATTTTAAGCCTAACCAAAAGAGCAGCTCAACTTAAATTAAAAAAATTAGTTAAAAGTAAAATCATCCTGGTTCAGGGTAGCGGACCAAGTACCTGTTACGTTTTAAATAAGTAACTTCGTGATATATTTCGCGATTATTGCGCGATTTTCTACTTGACTTGCATTTTTAAACAGAATATGGGACAATTTATATATTGTGATGAGTGCATTTAGTTTCTAATTCACCTCTAGCAAAATTTAATGAAAAAGGAGGTGAATTTTTTTTGAATAACAGAAAATTGTTCGTAGGTTCGTTGCCTTGGGCTGTTGATGACACAAAGCTTAGAGAAATTTTTTCTCAGGCTGGTAATGTTGTCAGCGCACAGGTTGTGAAAGATAGAGAAACAGGTAGATCCAGAGGATTCGGTTTTGTTGAAATGTCAACAGACGAAGAAGCTCAAGCAGCTGTTTCTAATCTTAATGGTTCTGATATTGAAGGCAGAAAAATTGTCGTTAATATCGCCAGACCAAGAGAAGACCGCTAATTTAGCGAATATCTTAAAAATAACTCATCTTTAATTTTTTTCACTGAAATCAGTTTTAGGTGTTTTATTTGATCAGGTGGAAATAACTGCCCTTCCACCAAATTTAAGGTACTTTCATCAGTGCCATATATTTTGGGGGAAATTGTTAAGAAGACCTCATCTATTAGGTTCTCTTTTAAAAAGGAGCCTAGTAGTTTTGGTCCACCCTCTACTAATACATTCTTATACCCTTTTTCATTTAGGTGGTTTACTAACCCTTTTAAGCTTTCATTTTGAAGATGGAATATATTGGCGCCTTTTAACTCCCAGGGTTTGGTTGTTATTACATAATAGGGCAAGACAGCAGATTTACCTAAAACCCTTCTTGTTTGTTTAAAAATAGGTTTATTAATGCTTTCCAGGGTTTTCTCACCAAACTGCCTGCCTAAATTTGCTCCATGAATCAGACAATCAGCATAAGTCCTTAATTCTGTTAGGATTTCATAATCCTGTTTTGTGCCTATTGGCCAATATCCTTCTTCTTTAACACCTACTTTTCCATCAATAGTTTGCACGAAATTTGTGTAAAAGAAAGGTCTGTCTGAAAATTTTGGAAACTTAAGGTTAGGATATAGCATTATTTAATGAATCCAAGTATTATCTATAAAACTCCAGGAGTCAAGTACAAAAGCCTAAAAGTGGAATTTTAAGAAAATTAAGGCTATACTCTGCCTTATTCAAACATACACATGGCTTACCAAATGGAAATAGAGTCTAAACTATCAGAGCTTCAAGCCAGGGGCATTGTTTCGGTTCCCTATGTCAAAGATCAGGTAATGGTTGTACCAGTCTCACACCGTGAGCTACCATCCGAAGATGATTTTATGACTGCCCTGAATTTCCAAAGAGAGAGTGGGCTTATAGGAATACTCAACCTAAGAGGTAGCGGTGGTAGTTTACCGGATCATCTACATTTTGAGTTTGGCAGAGCTAATTTGCCAGTTCTACAATTATCATCTAATCAGGATTATATTGATTATTATGGAGTTCCTCTTACTACCTTGACAGATTATCCTGGCAGTGTATTGGTACTGCAAGACAGAAACGAAGCAAAACTTGCAAGTAATACTTATACTCTTACTCACACTCTTTCAGACTTTGGTTTATCATTTAACCTTATTATTACCCATGATAGAGTTTTGATAATGCCAAGGGTGGCAGTGGAATCTAGAGCATTTCCCGGTTGGTCTGTCGGAGGTTTATTCTTAAGCGGCATCTTTGTTCCTGACTGCCGTGGTAGTTTGTCTCAAGATAGCCAAGCATTATTTGAATTTCTTAAGGAGCGCTTTTCCTTTATTGATGCTGATAGGTATAAATCTGTTATTGAAAGCGTAACATTACCTGAAGCAGGTGTTCGGGAGTTTATCAATAGATTACATCTATCCTTCGGCTCAAATTGGATCAGTTCAGTATCTGATTGGGGGTTTATGAAGCAGCAACATCCAGTTTAGGAAGGATTTTCTTTAAGGCCAAGTATCTCAGTGTATATTTTACAGCTAAAAATGATACTGCAATTCCTGTGGCAAAAAGTAGTCTTTCTTCAATAACCACTGGAATAAGTCCGGTCCAGACTTTGGCAGGTAAATTAAAAGCCCAAATCCAAGCTGCTCCTCCCACGCTGTGAGCTATGAAAGTAGCTCCCAGGCTTCTCATATAAAGGTTTTTCCTAAATCTGTAGGCTATCAAAGGTATTAACCAAAACATTAAAGGGTAATATGCTACTTGCCTGCCAATTGGGTGTACAATAAATGCCACTATAGCTAAGATAGGTACCGCTAAAATCCATTTCCCACTCCCCTTTTTGGAAATAACAGCAAAATATAAAACTGCAAATAAAGTTGGGAATAATCTGATAATTGAGCCTGTTGTCCAGGGGGTATGTTTCATGAGCATGTTTGCTACCTCTACTGTCAGTACTGAACCTATGCCATAGATTGGGCCTAAAAATGCACCGGCAATAGGTCCAAAAAAGTCAAATAAAGTAAAGGAAACATTAGAACCGGCTAATTTATTAAAAGGGATCTGTAAAGATGCAAAACCAACTAAGGTAAATATTATAAGAAAGAGCAATTTTTTCTGCAGGTCTTTCATAAAGATGCACTTAAGATAATCTAAGTTTAAGTAATTGTCAATAACTGGTCGGGGTGACAGGAATTGGACCTGCTGCTTCCCGCTCCCAAAGCGGGCGTTCTACCGATGAACTACACCCCGTAAAGTACATGTTATTATATCAGTAATGAGGAAAATTCTCTTGGGTATTTTACTGTTGGCTTTTGTGCT
>JGI1358J11329_10001926_pt1 | contig 16575 bp, 12 predicted proteins | sample Subgroupgradi54m_FD_11329 | JGI IMG/M metagenome (IMG submission 11329)
CGATGACTCAAGGGCGTGCGATGTTTTCGATGCAGTTTGATTGTTACGAAGCCGTTCCTAAAAATGTAGCAGAAGATATTGTTGCCAAGGCTCAAGGTAGGTAAGAGTGACTGAACGAAACAACCATCGGATTCATTCCGTGTTTGTTGAGTGAAGGAAGGGTGAGATAAGGAGACACTATGTCAAAAGAAAAATTTGAGAGAAAGAAGCCGCACGTGAATGTAGGAACAATAGGACACGTGGATCATGGGAAGACGACACTGACTGCTGCTATTACTAAAGTAGCGGCATCCAAGGGATTAGCGAAGTACGTGGCGTATGATCAGATAGATAAGGCACCTGAGGAGAGAGAAAGAGGCATTACCATAGCCACCGCTCATGTTGAGTATGAGAGCGTGAACAGACACTATGCGCACGTGGATTGTCCGGGACATGCGGATTACGTGAAGAACATGATTACGGGAGCAGCGCAGATGGACGGAGCGATTCTGGTGGTATGCAGCAGATGGACCAATGCCACAGACAAGAGAGCACGTGCTGTTGGCAAGACAAGTGAACGTTCCGTATATCGTGGTGTACATGAACAAATGCGACATGGTGGACGATAAGGAACTTTTAGATTTGGTAGAGTTGGAAGTGCGGGAGTTGTTAACGAAGTATGATTTTCCCGGAGATAAGACACCTATTATAAAGGGGAGTGCTCTCAAAGCTGTAGAAGGAGATGCTGGAGAATTGGGAGAGCAGTCGATCTTGAAACTGATGGAAGCGTTGGATAGTTATATACCGATCCCGCAGAGAGAGATTGATAAACCTTTTCTGATGCCCGTAGAGGATGTGTTTAGTATCAGTGGAAGAGGGACAGTGGCGACGGGAAGAATCGAGAAGGGGAAAATAAAAGTAGGGGATGAGGTGGAGTTGGTAGGGATCAAGGATACGGTTAAGACGGTGGTGACCGGAATAGAAATGTTCAGAAAGCTGCTGGATGATGGAATGGCAGGAGATAATGTAGGGATCTTGGTGAGAGGGTTGAAGAGAGAAGATGTAGAGAGAGGGCAAGTATTGGCGAAGCCCGGGAGTATCACACCGCATAAGAAGTTCAAGGCAGAGGTGTACATACTGACAAAGGAAGAAGGTGGAAGACACACACCTTTTTTCAATGGGTATCGACCTCAATTCTATTTCCGAACTACAGACGTGACGGGAGTGTGTACGTTACCGAAGGGAGTAGAGATGGTAATGCCCGGGGATCGAGTGACAATGGAGATCGAGTTGATCACACCGATCGCGATGGATAAGGAACTGAGATTTGCGATCAGAGAAGGTGGACATACGGTAGGAGCTGGAGTTGTGGCTGAAGTGATTGAGTAATGTAGGGGCGGGGTTTGCCCGCCCATTAAGAGAGGGGCGAGCTGACCTCGCCCGTACGGAAAAATTATGAGATCGATTATTCAATTAGAATGTACAGAATGCAAACGTCGAAATTATTCGACAACGAAGAATAAGACGAAGACTCCAGGAAAACTGGAGATCAAGAAGTTTTGTCGTTTTTGTCGGAAGCACGTGGCTCATAAGGAGACTAAGTAATAGGGGAGTAGCTCAGCTGGTAGAGCACCGGTCTCCAAAACCGGGGGTCGCAGGTTCGATCCCTGTCTCCCCTGCAAGGGATTTTTTTTATGCAAACCCAAAAATGGGTTAATTTAGGTTTGTTGGTTGTTTCGGCCATTTTATTTTTCTTTTTTAGTCATTTGGTTGGAACAATTTGGGATTTAACAAGGTTGCCAATGCCAGAAGAGTGGCCGGTAGAACCTCCTTACTTGGTGAGTTTTATTTTGGCGGGTATGACGGGCATACTTATTCGTCGTCATGCCGTGGCCAATGCTTTTTTAAATGATGTGGCTTTGGAGTTATCGCGGGTAACGTGGCCGCAGAGAAAAGAAACGGTAGCATCTGCCGGTGTTGTGGCTGTTTTGATTGCCATTGCGGCATTGCTGATGTTGGTCATTGATACGATTTGGGGCACCGTGATTCGCGGTGTGATGGCGTTATGACAGAAACAGAACAGCAACAACATGCGTGGTATGTTGTTCATACCTATTCAGGATTTGAGCAAAAAGCCAAAAAGGCTCTTGAAGATAAGATCAAGTCGCTTGGGAAAACGGAATTGATTTCTGAAGTTCTTGTTCCCTCTGAGAGTGTTGTAGAGATGAAGAAGGGTGTGAAGAAAACAACGACTCGGAAAATTTTTCCAGGTTATATTTTAGTGAGGATGCTTTTGAATGATGATACTTGGCATATCATTAAAGGTGTGCCTAAGGTCACCGGTTTTGTTGGCAATGCTAAAAATCCTCCCATTGTTCCGGATGAAGAGGTGTTGAGAATTACTCAGCAGATTAGTGAAGGAACTTTAAGGCCGAAGCCTAAAGTCAGTTTTGACAAGGGAGAAAGTGTGCGGGTTGTGGATGGTCCTTTTAGTAACTTCAATGGCATTGTGGATGAAGTGAAACCAGAAAAAGGAAAAGTGAAAGTTCTTGTGAGCATTTTTGGTCGCTCAACACCTGTGGAGTTAGATTTTATTCAGGTAGAGAAAAACTAGGAAAAAATTATATGCCTCCCGTTAAAAAAATACAGGCTCAAGTGAAATTGCAAGTTCCTGCAGGACAGGCAAATCCAGCTCCTCCTATTGGTCCTGCTTTAGGTCAGCATGGTGTGAATATCATGGAATTTTGTAAACAGTTCAACGCCAAAACGCAAAAGATGGAACAAGGTTTGGTAATTCCTGTGGTGTTGACGGTTTATCAGGATCGGTCCTTCAGTTTTATTATGAAGACACCACCGGTTTCTATTTTAATTAAAAAAGCGGCTGGTCTGGCTAAAGGATCTGCAGTTCCTAATAAAGATAAAGTNGGTTCTTTAAATAAAAATCAAGTGATGGAAATTGCAAAACAAAAGATGCCGGACTTAAATGTGAATACNTTNGAAGCTGCGATTCGGACTGTTGAAGGAACGGCACGCAGTATGGGAGTAGATATAAAAGGTTAGAGGAAAGAAAATTTTATGCCAGGCAAAAAATATAAAGCAGCTTTTGAAAAAGTAGATCGTACAAAACGATATCTCCTTGAGGATGCCTTGTCTCTTTTGGGTGAAGTGAAATATTCCAAATGGGATGAAACGGTGGATGTTGCTGTCAGATTGGGTGTGGATCCGAAGCAAGGAGATCAGATGGTGCGTGGTGCCACAGCTCTTCCTCATGGATTGGGTAAAAAAGTTCGCGTGATTGTATTTGCTAAAGGGGAAAAGCAAAAAGAAGCTCAAGAGGCAGGTGCCGATGAAGTGGGCGCTGAAGATTTGATCGCCAAAATTGAAAAAGGTTGGTTAGATTTTGATAAGGCTATTGCTACACCGGATATGATGGGTATTGTCAGTCGTTTGGGAAAGGTGTTGGGTCCTCGTGGTTTGATGCCTAATCCTAAGTTGGGAACAGTGACCTTTGAATTAGCCAAGGCCGTTGTTTCTGTGAAGGCTGGCCAGGTGGAATATAAGGTGGATAAAGCTGGCAATGTGCAAGCTCCCGTAGGAAAAATTTCTTTTGGAAAAGATAAATTAAAAGAAAACATACTTGCTCTGATGGAATCGATTGTACGTGCAAAGCCTGCAACTTCGAAGGGAACTTATCTGCGAAGTGTCACTCTTTCCACCACCATGAGTCCAGGAATCAAGCTAGATCCAGGTCCGTTACAATCGTAGGGGCGATTCAAGAATCGCCCGTACAGGGAATATTTTATGAAAAAGGCAGAAAAAATTGAGGTAGCCCATGAGCTATCCGAAAAACTGAGTAAAGCCAAAGCGGTTATTCTTGCTGAATATCGTGGATTAAAGGTTTCTGAAATCACTCAGATTCGTCGCGAAATTAAAAAAAATAACGGCGATATGAAGGTGGTGAAGAATCGGCTGGCACGCAAGGCTATTGCTGGCTCCGGTTGGTCTGTTTTGGATCAATATTTAAAAGGTCCTCTGGCGATTGCTTATAGTCTTCAAGATCCTGTGGTTCTTTCTAAAGTGATGAGTAAGGCTGCGAGTGATTTTGAAAAATTGAAACTCACGGCCGGTTGTTTGGATGGAAAAGTTTTAACGTTGAAAGATATTGATGTTCTTTCGAAGTTGCCTTCGCGAGAAGAAATGTATGCCAAGGTGTTTGGTTCTATGATTGCTCCTGCACAAGGTGTTGTCAGAACTCTCCAAGGCGTTTCACAAAAATTAGTTTTTGCTCTTAAAGCAATTGCCGATAAGAAGCAGTAACTGAGGGATAGAATAAAAGGATGTGATCCGTTGTAAACGGATCACCAAATAACAATCAGCCTCTCCTTATTAGGGGAGGCAGTCCGAGGATCCGGCTTCCTGCCTGTCGGCAGACAGGTGCCGGTCCGAAGGACGTCGGAAGGGGGCTTGCCCCCTCCGAGGTAAAATGAGGAGGAAGTATGAGTAACGTAAGCCGAGCGGAGATTGTAGAAACGCTCAAAGCCATGCCGCTTCTTGAAGTGGCCGAGTTGGTTAAAGAGTTGGAGCAGGTATTTGGTGTGTCTGCTGCTGCTCCTGTTATGATGGCCGGTGCATCTGGTGGAACTGCTGCGGCTGCAGAAGAGAAGACTGAATTTACGGTCGTTCTTGCTTCTGCCGGAGACAACAAGATCAACGTGATCAAGGAAGTTCGCACGATTACTGGTCTTGGTCTTAAAGAAGCCAAGGATCTTGTGGAAGGAGCTCCTAAGACAGTGAAGGATGGAGTTTCTAAAGAAGATGCTCAGAAGATGAAAGAGGCTTTGGAAAAGGCCGGCGCTAAAGTCGAGATTAAGTAATAGAATGACAATAAATGCCCATTTCTTCTGTGTTTGAAGCATGTGAGTCTGTCATTGCGAGCCTGCCTGACGGCAGTCAGGCGAAGCGAAGCAATCTCCCGATAGAAACCGTGAGATCGCCACGCCCTTCGGGCTCGCGATGACATGAACCTTGTTCAAGCACAGAAGCATTTCTTTTCATTCTGACAAATTAGGAGGCTTCACGTGACCATTTCTATTCAAGATCGTATTTTAAGAAGAAGTTACGCCAAAATTGATGAGATCATTCCGATCCCCAATCTGATTGAAATGCAGAAGAAGTCCTATCGGGATTTTCTGCAGGAAGGGATCACTGCTGACAAGCGGGCTCTTTCCGGCTTGCAAGGTGTTTTCAAAAATGTTTTTCCCATTCGTGATTTTAACAACACAGCCTCGTTAGAGTTTGTCAGTTATCATCTCGATAAGCCCAAATATAACGTTCGTGAATGTCATCAGCGTGGAATCACCTATTCGGCGCCCATGCGTGTTGTGGTCCGCTTGGTCGTTTGGGATATGGATGCTGAAACAGGTGTTCAAGCAATTCGTGACGTCAAAGAGCAAGAAGTTTATTTTGGTGAAATTCCTCTCATGACGGACACGGGAACTTTCATTGTGAATGGAACGGAACGTGTGGTGGTCGCTCAGTTGCATCGTTCCCCTGGTATTTTCTTTGAACATGACAAAGGAAAGACCCATGCTTCAGGAAAACTTCTCTATTCGGCCCGAATCATTCCTTATCGAGGGTCTTGGCTAGATTTTGAATTTGATCCCAAAGATATTCTTTACGTACGCATTGATCGTCGACGCAAACTTCCCGCCACAGTTCTTTTGCGAGCTTTGGGTTATTCTGTTGAAGATCTTCTTAACTATTTTTATCAGAAAGAAACGGTCACTCTTGAAGGAAGTAAACTCTTCAANACGGTTGTTCCTGAGTTGTTACGCTATCAACGTGCTTTGAGAGATATTCGTCATCCTAAAACCGATGAATTGATTATCAAGGCCGGTAAAAAATTCAACCGTGTCATTGTTGAAAAAATTACCGCTGCTAAAATTAAGGAAATTCCCATTGAATCCGAAGATGTTTTGGGTCGTGTGGTGGCTCATGATGTGGTCGACAAACAAACCGGTGAAGTTGTTTTGGCTTGCGGGGATGTGTTGACAGAAGAAAAGTTGGAAGAATTTCGTAAGAGAAAATTACTCAAGTTTGAACTCCTTTATATTGATAATTTAAATGTGGGTCCTTACATTCGTAACACAATTCTCGTCGATAAGATTACAAATCCTGAAGAAGCGGTGATGGAAGTTTATCGTCGCTTGAGACCGGGTGATCCCCCCACGCCTGATTCTGCCAGAAAGTTTTTTGATGGTCTTTTTTTCAATCCGGAAAAATACGATCTCTCTCGCGTGGGTCGTCTGAAGATCAATCACAAATTTAATTTTAATGTGGATATTGATCTCAGTACGTTGCGCAAAGAGGATATTCTCGAAACAGTTCGTTATCTTTGCAACCTTAAAGACGGTAAAGGTCAGATCGATGATATTGATCATTTAGGAAATCGTCGTGTGCGTTCCGTTGGTGAGTTGTTGGAAAATCAATATCGCATTGGTCTTGTGCGTATGGAACGAGCCGTGAAGGAAAGAATGAGTTTGCAAGATGTAGAAACTCTCATGCCTCATGATTTGATTAATCCCAAACCTGTGAGCGCTGTGATTAAGGAATTTTTTGGGTCTTCACAGTTGTCCCAGTTTATGGATCAAACCAATCCACTTTCCGAAGTCACTCATAAGCGGCGCTTATCGGCTTTGGGTCCTGGAGGTTTGACACGGGAAAGAGCTGGTTTTGAAGTCCGTGACGTTCATGCCACACACTACGGACGTATCTGTCCCATTGAAACTCCTGAAGGTCCGAATATTGGTTTGATTGCGTCTCTCTCTAGTTTTGCTCGCGTGAATCAGTATGGTTTTATTGAAACACCCTATCGTAAAGTGAAAGAAGGGCGTGTGACTCAGGATGTGGATTTTCTCTCTGCTTTAGAAGAAGAGAAATACACCATTGCCCAAGCGAACGCGCCTACGGATAAAAAAGGTCATTTTGAAAGTGATCTGATTTCTTGTCGAAAAGCCGGTGAGTTTATGATCGTGGCTCCGGCCGAAATTCAATACATGGATGTTTCACCGAATCAGCTGGTCAGTGTCGCTGCTGGTTTGATTCCCTTTTTGGAACATGATGACGCGAACCGTGCTTTGATGGGTTCTAACATGCAACGTCAGGCCGTGCCCCTCATTCAAACATCGGCTCCTTTTATAGGAACGGGCTTGGAAAGAATTGTGGCTCGGGATTCAGGCGTGACGGTCATTGTTAAACGGGATGGTACCGTCATGTCTGTGGATGCCGACCGTATTGTGGTCAAGCCCGATAAGGTGAATCGTAAAAATGGTGAATCCGAAATTGATGTGTATGATCTCATTAAATATCAACGATCCAATCAAAGCACCTGTCTGAATCAAAAACCCATTGTTCGTAAAGGGGATAAGGTCAAGGCGGGTGACGTCATTGCTGACGGACCCGCCACTCATCTGGGAGATCTTGCTTTGGGACAAAACGTCCTGGTGGCTTTTATGCCTTGGGGCGGTTGTAACTTTGAAGATTCTATTCTTGTGAGTGAGCGTCTTGTGAAGGAGGATGTTTTCACCTCTATTCATATTGACGAGTTTGAATGCGTGGCTCGAGATACAAAATTGGGTAAGGAAGAAATGACTCGGGATATTCCCAATCTGGGTGATGAAGCTTTGGCTAACTTGGATGAGAGCGGCATTGTTTGTATTGGTGCTGAAGTCAAGCCGGGCGATATTTTGGTCGGTAAAATTACCCCTCAAGGTGAGACGCAACTTTCTCCGGAAGAAAAACTTCTCCGAGCTATTTTTGGTGAGAAGGCTGGAAATGTAAAAGATACTTCGCTCAAAGTTCCACCGGGAGTTTTTGGAACTATCATTAGTGCTCAGGTTTTTTCGCGCGAAGGTATGGAGCTTGATGAACGGTCCAAGGATATTCAGGATCAGGAAATGCAGAAGTTTGTGAAGGATCGCGAAGAAGAAGGAAAAGCGATCCAAGAAAGTATGAAAAAAAGAATCAAGGCTCTCTTGATTGGTAAAACAGCAACCTCCAAGGTTGTGGATGAAGAGAGCGGTAAGGTGTTGCTCGCCAAGGGTAAAAATATTACCGATGATATTCTGGAAAATATTCCCTACGAAAAATGGAAAGAAATCAGCATTGGCGATGAAGATGTGGAAGAGCAAGTGGCCGAACAAATTGAAGCTTTGGAAGAGCAAGTGGAACTTGTGAAGATGGTCTATGACCAGAAGGTTTCTAAACTTCACAAAGGAGACGAACTACCTCCCGGTGTTATCAAGATCGTCAAAGTCTATGTGGCGACGAAGAGGAAATTGGCTGTTGGTGATAAAATGGCCGGTCGTCATGGAAACAAGGGTGTTATCTCCCGGATCCTGCCGGCAGAAGACATGCCTTATCTTCCGGATGGTACTCCCGTTGATTTAGTTTTGAATCCTCTGGGTGTTCCTTCGCGTATGAACGTGGGGCAGATTTTGGAAACCCATTTAGGTTGGGCTGCAAAAGGCATGGGCGAAAAAATCGGAGAGGTTCTGGAAAAGAATTACAGCAAGGATAATCTCAAGTCTCTTTTGAAGAAGGTTTATACGTCTAAGAAATTTGATGAAGTGTTGGAAGATCTTTCTGAAAAGGATCTCAAGCGGTTTGCTTCTCATTTAAAATTGGGAGTGCATCTGGCCTCGCCTGTTTTTGACGGATCAAAAGAAACGGAGATCAAAGAAGCCTTGGAGACGGCAGGTTTACCGTCCTCTGGGCAAACGGTTCTTTTTGACGGGCGTACCGGAGATGCTTTTGATCACAAAGTCACTGTGGGTATCATGTACATCTTGAAGCTCCATCACTTGGTGGACGATAAGATCCACGCTCGTTCCATTGGTCCTTATTCACTGGTCACGCAACAGCCGTTGGGCGGTAAAGCTCAGTTCGGTGGTCAGAGATTGGGAGAAATGGAAGTTTGGGCCATGGAAGCTTATGGAGCCGCTTATACCTTGCAGGAATTCTTGACGGTCAAATCGGATGACGTGATTGGTCGAACCCGCATGTATGAAATGATTGTGAAGGGTGAAAAGGGTTTTGAACCCGGGTTGCCAGAGTCGTTTAAAGTTCTCACAAAAGAGCTTCAAGCGCTCGGTCTCAATGTTGAATTACTCGAAGAAAAACAGGAGTAAAAAATATGAATGATTTATTTAATTTTTTTGAGAAACCGAAGGACCCCATCTGTTACACCGGCGTAAAAATTACCATCGCCTCCACGGAAAAAATCAAAGAGTGGAGTCATGGGGAAGTCAAAAAGCCGGAAACGATCAACTACCGGACATTCAAACCGGAACGTGATGGTTTGTTCTGCGCTAAAATTTTCGGACCTGTCAAAGATTACGAATGTAATTGCGGCAAGTACAAGAGAATGAAGCATCGCGGGATTGTTTGTGAAAAATGCGGTGTTGAAGTTATTTCTTCTCGTGTTCGCCGTGACCGCATGGGTCATATCACCCTGGCAACACCCGTAGCTCATATCTGGTTTTTGAAAAGCTTGCCTTCTCGTATTGGCATTATGCTCGACATGAGTCTGAAGGATTTGGAGAAGGTTCTTTATTGCGAAGCCTATGTGGTGACGGATCCGGGCAGTACCGAACTTCTGGAAGGAGAACTTCTTTCCGAAGCCAAGTATCAAAAAATGCGTCAGGAGTATGGGCAAAAGTTTTTGGCAGGTATTGGTGGGGAAGTGGTCCGTGACATGCTGAAGAAAATTGATCTTCAGGATCTGAGTAAAAAAGTGCGTAAAGGTTTGGCCACAACTAAATCGGAAGCCACGCGTAAAAAATTATCTCGTCGGCTGAAACTCATTGAGTCTTTTGTCGAGTCTGAAAATAAACCCGAGTGGATGATGTTGGAAATTGTTCCTGTTCTTCCACCGGATCTGCGTCCTTTGGTGCCTCTGGATGGCGGACGTTTCGCGACTTCTGATTTGAATGATTTGTATCGTCGTGTGATCAATCGAAATAATCGTTTGAAGAGATTGATGGAGCTCAGTGCTCCGGACATTATCATTCGTAATGAAAAAAGAATGCTGCAAGAAGCGGTGGATGCTCTGTTTGATAATGGTCGTCGTGGAAAAGTTTTTACAGGTCCCAACAAGCGCCCCTTACGCTCTTTATCCGATATGTTAAAGGGCAAGCAAGGTCGTTTCCGTCAAAATCTTCTGGGAAAACGTGTCGATTATTCGGGTCGTTCCGTTATTGTTGTTGGTCCCGAACTTCGTTTGCATCAATGTGGTTTGCCCAAGATCATGGCCTTGGAATTGTTCAAACCCTTCATCTATCAAAAATTAGAAGAGAAGGGTTACGTTTCTACCATCAAAGGAGCCAAGAAGATGGTGGAAAAAGAGCGACCTGAAGTTTGGGATGTGTTGGAAGAAGTGATTAAGGAACATCCCGTCATGCTTAACCGTGCTCCGACGTTGCACCGTTTAGGCATTCAGGCTTTTGAACCTGTTTTGATTGAAGGAAAAGCAATTCAGTTGCATCCACTCGTTTGTACGGCGTTCAACGCAGACTTTGACGGTGACCAAATGGCTGTTCACGTCCCTCTCTCTGTCGAAGCTCAGATTGAAGCGCGTGTTTTAATGATGAGCACAAACAATATTCTCTCGCCGGCCAGTGGTAAGCCGATCATTGTGCCCTCGCAAGATATGGTTTTGGGAATTTACTACCTCACTCGCGAAGTTCCTTTTGCTAAGGGTGAAGGCAAGTTGTTCTCTTCATCTGACGAAGTTCGTTATGCGTATGATGTCGGTGAGATCGATCTGCATGCGCGTATCAAGGTTCGTATTGATGACAAGCGTTACGATACGACTGTAGGTCGTGTTATTCTTTATGACATCATGCCTGCCGACATGACGTTTGAATCTGTCAATCGTGTTATGGATAAAAAAGCCATCGCTGATTTGGTGGAAGATTGTTACCGCAAGGCGGGTAACAAGGCCACCGTCCTTTTAGCGGATCATTTAAAAGATCTTGGGTTTGCCCAAGCGGCCAAGGCCGGTATTTCCATTTGTATTGACGATATGAAAATTCCAACGGGTAAGCAAAAATTGCTCGATGGAGCGTACAAAGAAGTGCGCGATATTGAAAATCAGTATCAGGATGGTTTGATTACTTCCGGTGAAAAGTACAACAAGGTGATCGATATTTGGGCGCAGACGACGGAAGAAGTGGCCAAAGAAATGATGAAGGAAATGTCTCACGAAGTGGTTGAAGGTGAAAAAGGCGAGAAGAAAGAAATCATGAGTTTGAATCCTGTTTTCATCATGGCAGATTCTGGTGCGAGAGGTTCCGCTCAGCAGATGAGACAGTTGGCCGGTATGCGTGGTTTGATGGCCAAACCGTCCGGTGAAATTATTGAAACACCGATTACGGCAAACTTTCGTGAAGGTCTGACGGTGTTGCAGTATTTTATTTCTACACACGGTGCCCGTAAAGGTTTGGCAGATACGGCTCTTAAGACGGCTAACTCGGGATACCTTACGCGACGTCTCGTGGATGTGGCCCAAGATCTTATCATCAGTGAAGTGGATTGTGGCACGGATGGGATTGAAGTGGGTGCTCTCGTTGAGGGTGGTGAAATTATTGAACCCATGGGTGGTCGTGTGTTGGGTCGCGTGGCTCTTGAAGATATTCAGGATCCGTTTACCGGTGAAGTCTTGGTGGAATCTGGAGAAGAAATTACCGAAGCTCTTCTTCCCAAGGTTGAAAATTCCGGTTTGGAAAAAATTGGAATTCGTTCTGTGTTGACGTGTCAAAGTCGACGTGGAATTTGCGGCAAGTGTTACGGTCGCGATTTGTCACGTGGACGGATGGTTCACATTGGAGAAGCGGTCGGTGTTATCGCCGCTCAATCCATCGGTGAACCTGGAACACAGCTGACGATGAGAACGTTCCATATTGGTGGTACGGCTTCTCGTCGTGTGGAACAAAGTTCGTTGGAAGCGCGCAGCGATGGTATCGTTCATTTCCATAACCTCAAGACGGTTGTGAATAAAGAAAAGAGTCTGACGGTTATGAATCGCAATGGAGAAATTGCTTTGATGGATGAGGAAGGTCGCGAGCGAGAAAAATATCAAATTATTTATGGGGCAAAACTTCTTGTGAAGGAAGGACAAAAAATCAAGAAGGGTATGATGCTTGCTGAATGGGATCCTTATACAACCCCCATCCTGACCGAAGTGGGTGGTGTGGTAAAATATGGGGACATTCATGAAGGTGGTTCGATGCAAGAACAGGTGGACGAAGTCACGGGTCTTTCACGAAAAGTGATTACGGAATCCAAGGATCCGGATTTGCGTCCCCGAGTCTCCATTAAAGAGGCTGGCAAGGGCTCCGGTCATAAGACCATCAAGATTCCGGGCAGTGAAAGAGAAGCGCGTTATCTGATGCCTGTCGGTGCGAACATCATTGTTTCTGAAGGTCAGGAAGTTCAGGCAGGTGATATTATTGCAAAAATTCCTCGTGAAACGACAAAAACGAAAGATATCACCGGAGGTCTTCCTCGAGTTGCCGAACTTTTTGAAGCACGGAAGCCCAAAGAATGCGCCATCATTACAGAAATTGATGGAACGGTGACTTTTGGAAAAGATACCAAGGGCAAGAGAAAAGTTCTTGTGAAACCCGAGATTGGTGATGCCATGGAATATCTCATTCCACGCGGCAAACATATTGGTGTGCATGAAGGTGATTTTGTCCGCGCCGGTGAACCTCTCATGGATGGTGCTGCCAATCCTCACGATATTCTTAAAGTCTTGGGTGAAAAAGCTTTGGCCAAATATTTGGTCGATGAAATCCAGGAAGTTTATCGTCTGCAAGGTGTTAAGATTAACGATAAACATATTGAAGCGATTGTGCGTCAGATGTTGCGTCGTGTGCGCATTAAAAAGGAAGGCGATACAACGTTTCTCGAAGACGAGCAGGTGGAGAAGTATGAGTTTGAATCTGAAAATGAGCGCGTGAAAAAGAAAGGTGGTAAGCCAGCTGTGGGTGAACCTTTATTGCTGGGAATTACCAAAGCTTCTCTTTCTACCGACAGTTTTATTTCTGCAGCTTCCTTTCAGGAAACAACACGTGTCCTGACAGAAGCCGCTGTGTCCGGAAAGACAGATACTTTGAGAGGACTCAAAGAAAACGTCATCATGGGACGCTTGATTCCTGCCGGAACAGGGCTACAGCGTTACAAGAGTTTAAAACTAGAAATGGCAGAACGTTTAGAGAGTCAACAGGATGATGAGGGTGGAGAAATTCGTTTAGGAGCAACAGCGTAAATAAGTCTGTCATCGCGAGCGAAGCGTGGCGATCTCACGAATAAACGCGGGAGATTGCCACGTCGCTACGCTCCTCGCAATGACACGTTAACTGGGAAAGAATATTGACACAAATAGGGCAGTTTGTTACGAGGGACGACTTTTTTTAACTGAGGATAAAGGAACATGCCAACGATTAACCAATTGCTGAGAGATGGAAGAGAAAAAGCGTGGAGAAAAACGACAGCTCCCGCATTAGCTGGGTGTCCTCAGAAGAGAGGTGTGTGTGTTCGTGTTTACACGACCACGCCCAAAAAACCAAACTCCGCTTTACGCAAAGTCGCTCGTGTTCGTTTAACAAACGGAATGGAAGTGAGCGCGTATATTCCTGGAGAGGGACACAATCTTCAAGAACACTCGGTGGTTTTAGTACGTGGTGGTCGCGTCAAAGATTTGCCGGGTGTCCGTTACCATATTGTACGCGGAACTCTCGATTCGACCGGAGTTGAAAAAAGAAGAAAAAGTCGTTCCAAATATGGGGCGAAAAAACCGAAGTAAGGAAAAAAGCTATGTCACGAAAAGGCCAAATACCACGAAGAGACATTCTCCCTGATCCCAAGTTTCGCGATAAGCTTGTGACGAAGCTTATTAATAAGCTGATGCTGGATGGGAAAAAACCAGCGGCAGAAAAAATTGTTTACAAAGCTTTTGATCTCGTGAGTGAAAAAACAAAAGATGATCCTCTTAAAGTTTTTAAAGAAGCTTTAGAGAATATCAAGCCTGTGTTGGAAGTTCGTTCACGTCGTGTGGGTGGTGCGACGTACCAGGTGCCTATGGAAGTTCGTTCCGATCGACGTGTTTCTTTAGGATTGCGTTGGCTTGTTTTGTATTCACGCGAGCGTGGTGAGAAGTCGATGGAAGAAAAGCTCGCCAATGAAATTATGGATGCCATTCAAAAACGAGGTGGCTCTATGAAAAAGAAAGAAGATGTGCATCGTATGGCGGAAGCCAACCGGGCTTTCGCACATTATCGATGGTAGTGGTTTTGGGTTTTAATTTGAGGGGCGAGGCTAACTCGCCCCTAATTTATTTGATGGGTTGAAGTCTGTCATCGCGAGCGAAGCGTGGCGATCTCACGAATAAACGTGGGAGATTGCCACGTCGCTACGCTCCTCGCAATGACACAACTTTATTTAACTGGGAAAGTAATTGATACAAATGGCAACGGAAAATACACAATTAACAAACACCAGAAACATCGGGATTATTGCCCATATTGATGCAGGCAAAACGACAACCACCGAACGTATTTTGTTTTATACGGGGATGACGCACAAAATTGGTGAAGTGGATGAAGGGACAGCAACGATGGACTGGATGCCTCAAGAACAAGAGAGAGGTATCACCATTACTTCTGCAGCCACCACGTGTTCCTGGAAAGGTTGCCGAATTAACATTATCGATACGCCGGGTCATGTAGATTTTACGATTGAGGTCGAGCGTTCTTTAAGAGTTTTGGATGGAGCTGTGGGTATTTTTTGTGGAGTTGCCGGTGTCCAACCACAGTCAGAAACAGTTTGGAAACAGGCGAATCGTTATCATGTTCCGCGGATTGCCTTTGTCAATAAGATGGATCGTGTGGGAGCCAATTTTTCAAAAGCAGTTCAATCCATGAAGGATCGTTTAGGTGCCAATCCTGTTGTTTTCACGTTGCCTATCGGAGCTGAAGAGTGCTTTCGAGGTGTTGTTGATTTGGTGAGATTAAAAGCTTTTGAGTTTGAAGAAAGTACTCAGGGATCCCAAATGAATGAAATTGGTATTCCAGAAGAAATGAAAAATTTGGTTCAGACGTCTCGTGAAAAATTGATTGAGGAATTGGCTTCTTGTGACGATCGTTTGATGGAAAAATATATTGCAGGGAAGCCTGTTGAGGAATCTGAAATTTTATCTGCAGCTCGTCGTGCAACCATTCATCTGAAAATTACCCCCGTGTTTTGTGGATCGGCTTTCAAAAATAAGGGAGTGCAGTTGGTGTTGGATGGGGTTGTGAACCTTCTGCCTTCTCCTTTAGATATTCCGGCAGTGCGCGGATGGGTTCCGGGAGATAAGTCAAAAGAGTTGGAGCGTGTTACGGATCCCAAGGCACCTTTTTCAGCATTAGCGTTTAAAATTATGAATGATGCTTTTGTAGGAACGCTGACTTACTTCCGTGTCTATTCAGGAACGTTGGAGGCGGGCAGTTATTTTTATAATTCTACAAAAGGAAAACGTGAGCGCGTGAGTCGTCTTTTGAAAATGCATGCGAATCGTCGTGAAGAAGTCAGTTCCGTTTCGGCTGGTGATATTGCCGCTGTTGTTGGTCTTCGCCACACAACGACGGGTGATACCTTGTGCAACGAAGGTCAGCAAGTGGTGTTGGAGTCGATTGAGTTCCCAGAACCAGTGATTTCTGTGGCCATCGAACCTAAGACCAATGCGGACCAGGACAAGCTGGGTGTTTCTTTGTCTAAATTAGCTGCTGAAGACCCTTCTTTCCGAGTGAAAGTGGATAAGGAAACGGGACAGACTATTATTTCTGGGATGGGTGAGCTTCATTTAGAAATTATTATTGATCGTTTGATGCGCGAATTTAAAGTGGGAGCCAATGTGGGTAAGCCTCAAGTGGCTTATCGAGAAACATTTGCTGGCGTTGGAGAAGCGGAAGGCAAATACATTCGCCAGGCCGGTGGTCGTGGTCAGTATGGACATGTCTGGCTTCGTGTAGAGCGCAAACCTCAAGGAACAGGTTTTGAATTTGTAAATGCCATTGTTGGAGGAAAAATTCCTCATGAGTTTATTTCGCCTGTGAAAAAAGGTGTGGAAGAGTCTTTGGAAACAGGAATTTTGGCTGGCTACCCCACAGTGGATGTGAAGGTGACTCTTTTTGATGGGTCTTTTCATGATGTGGATTCCTCTGATATTGCTTTTCAATTGGCTGGATCCATTGGTTTAAAGGAAGCGGCAAAAAAAGCAGGAATTTTATTGTTAGAACCCATCATGAAGCTTGAAGTTACTGTTCCAGAAGAGTATGTGGGGTCGGTTGTTGGCGATCTGAATGCACGAAGGGGTCGTATTCTGGGCTCTGAAGTGAATAAAGACTACCAAATTATTTCCGCGTCTGTCCCTTTAGCGCGTATGTTTGGGTATGCCACTGACTTAAGATCGATGACTCAAGGGCGTGCGATGTTTTCGATGCAGTTTGATTGTTACGAAGCCGTTCCTAAAAATGTAGCAGAAGATATTGTTGC
>JGI1358J11329_10001942_pt1 | contig 16510 bp, 14 predicted proteins | sample Subgroupgradi54m_FD_11329 | JGI IMG/M metagenome (IMG submission 11329)
CCGGAAATCTACGAAATCGACCCGCACAAATGCACCGAATGCGTCGGCCACTACGACGAACCCCAATGCCAGATCGTCTGCCCGGTGCAATGCATTCCTTTCAACCCGGATTGGCGTGAAACGCCGGAGCAATTGCAGGCCAAATACGAGCGTTTGCAGCAAACGCTGCCAGAAGCAAACCAAGACTCGGACAGTTAATCGGCCGCATCAACCTTCGCCCTTCAGCCCTTGCTAGTGGAGACTTCCTCCGGCTCATCTTTTTCCGGTTGTGCCCCTCCTGCATCGGTTGTGCGTTGTTTGAGCCAGCGGGCGATATCCTTGCCAAGCGCCTTGGCAATATTCTCCAGCGTGCCACAGGCTGTCATTTTTCCGGTCATGGTCGAACGACTGAATTCAAAGCTGCCAAGGATTTTCCCCTGATCAATCAGATCGCCTTTCACGCTGCCCCATTTGGGCCCTGAGAAACCGCCACCGCCGGCCGCGTGTACGCTGGTGATGGTAACCACCAGTTTTTTCCCAGCTACGGTTTTCAAATTGTTCACGGCAACAACGCTGCCACGCGTGGCACGCGTGACATAGCTGGAGATGCTGCCAGTCCATGTGCATTCCGCGCGTATGGCGTCATTGCCGACAGTGTCGTCGAGATAGGGAATGTTGCTGGCAATGGCGATTGTTTCATCGGCCTTGGCAGGCTGGACAAGTGTAGTCATGACAAGCATGGCTAGCGGGATGATGCGTCGCATGGTTCTCCTTTGGTGGCGTCAGTCTGGGTAATGATCTGTTAATCGGTACGTGTGAGGTTTCACCGTCTCCGAGCGTTCAACCCGCCATCCGACCAATGGGATGGCTGGCGCATGACGCCCGCAGGGCGGCCTCGCCGCAAGACGGGAGCGCCATAATCTTATCGCATCGCTGTGGTCATCTTGACTATTTTCCGTTTGGCGACAGCGTTTCCAGCGCCAGCATTTCATATACACGCTTCATGTCAATTCAGCTCGGCCTTGCCGACCATCCTATCTTCCGCAGGAACTTCCAAGAGATTGGGGAAGTTTTCTTTGACGGCCTTGGTGGTATTGATGAAATTCGCACGGATATCCGTGATCTTCCAATAGATCGTGGAACGCTCCTTCCATCCCGTCGCAATAAAATCCCCAAGGTAATACATCTTGCCGGCTTCAAGTTTCACGTTCTGCATCCAGCCAGTCGGAGCCGGCTTCCTGAGGCTGACAATGCCATCCTCAGCGGTATACACGATCTGATCTAGCGAACAGGTGGAAGGTGCGATCTTGACCACTTGCAACGGCTGTTTCCTCGTGAAGCGCAACACGTAGCTTTGACCATCAGCACAATGGATCGAGAGCCCCATTGTCTGATGAGTAAACTTGGGCACGTCCATCGAGAAACGTCCGTAAAGATAACCGTCATTGGCAGTGGGTATGTCCTTCTTGCTAATAGGGCGCGTATAGTTGGTGCAACTGACTAAAGCAAAAACCATGCAGAAAAATACCGCATTGCGTAGATGATTGATGTTCATGAAGCTCCTTTTGACTTTTTCTTTGCCTGGGTGTGGGGCTAGGGTCGATTGATTGAAAAATGCTGAGCAACACAACAACAAGAATGATTTGTTGCAACCGTACCGGGGTAACCACGAACATGGAAATCAGAGAATCAATTTATTTTTTAGAAAAAGCTTCAGCGAGTTACCTCGCCCTGCCAGCCGCTTGAAACATTTTTTTATCAACCACTCGGTTTCTGCACGCGCAAGGATATAGCCTTCCTCGCTTGCAGTGCGTCTCTGCGAAAACAAATCCGGTATTTTTCACAGTACATCTGCAAGACTCCCCAGCGCGCTGAGTATCAAGCCTCACCTTCCCATTCAATATTCCGCCCACTCTGCCGTTACTGCCCTCGTGAAGGGTTGTTTGAGTGCCGGGCTGGCGCTCCGGCCCGTCCGGTGCAATGACAAGCGCAATTGCAGGCACTACAGACTGGAGTTGAGTGATGATGGAGATGGGTGACACGCGTGGGGCACCAGCGGTGCGTGCCAGCACTGCCAACCGTTTTCCGAGCGGGAAAATGATGGCGCTGTGGGTGGTCGGGCTCGGCGTGCTGGCGGGGCTGTATTTCTGGTTGTCCAGTGCCGCATTTCTGGCGGCGGCGGGTGTGCTGGTGGGGATTTTGCTGGTGTTGAGCAGCCAGATTTTTACGCGCTGGAAAGCTTCTTCGGTGCAGGTGTTCGAGCAGGATTTGTCGGCCCTTGCCAGCGGCAAGAGTGATTTGTCTTTCGTGTTTTCCTATCCGCAAACTTTACTGGAACGCTCCAGCGCGACGCTGAGTGGTTTTCTCGGCAGCTTCCGCAAGCTGATTCTGGAGGCGCGCAAGATTTCGATTTACATCGCGGTCTATACGGCGAAGATGAATCTGTTGATGCGCACAACGCGCAAGAATGCGGATCAGCAATTTTCCCTCGCCGAAAAAATCTACGGTGCCACCGAGGAGGTCAAGAAAGCAGCCGAGAGTGTGGCCCACGATGCGAACAGCATTGCCATGTCGAGCGATGCGCAGATGGCGACCGCGACTGAATCGCTGGCGGCGATGAAAGATAGCAGCCACCGCGTGACTTCGGTGCTGACCCGGGTGGAAAAATTTCAGGATACCGTTGACCGGCTGCACGGCAGCTCGCAAAAAATTTCCGAGCTGGTAGTGTTGATCAATGAAGTCTCGAACCAGACCAATCTGCTGGCGCTCAATGCCGCCATTGAGGCCGCCCGCGCGGGCGAAGCAGGGCGCGGCTTTGCGGTGGTGGCCGATGAAGTGCGGCAACTGGCGGAACGCACGCGCGGCGCGACCGAGGTGATCTCCGACACCACTTCGCAGATTCTCGCGCTGGTGCAGGATACGCGCGATGAAACCCTGCGCATTCACAAGGATTTGATCGAATCGCAAACCGGCATCACGCAGTCGGAACACAACTACACGTCGATCGTGGACATGCTGCAAAACGTCAGCGGCCAGGTGGGCAATATCGGCCGCGAGTTACAAACCGTGCTGACCAGCAATCAGGATATCAACAGCCAGGCACTGGAGATTCGCAACCTGAGCAAAACCGTGACGGAACAGATTCACACCTCGGAAGAAAATGCGAGCAAGCTGCGCAACGGCACTGAGGTCGTGCAAAGCCTGTTGTCGAAATTCCGCACCGGCGGCAGTGCGTTTGACCGTTTGATCGACAAGGCGGCGGCCTATCGCGACGAAGTACAGGTGTGCCTCGAAGGTTATCAGGCGCGCGGTCTGAATGTCTGGGATCAAAACTACCAGCAGATTCCCGGATCGAATCCACCGCGCTACACCACGGGCTATGACAGTGCCGTGGAGAAGGATTTGCAAGCCCTGTCCGACCGTTTTTTAAATGACGCGCCCGGGTTGATCTACACGCTGGCGCTGGATACCAACGGCTACGCACCGACGCACAACAGCAAGGTTTCGCAACCCCCCACCGGCAATGTCGCGAACGACACACTGTTTTCCCGGCACAAACGGATTTTTGGCGCCTCTTCCGAACTTCGTTTGCCCAAAGCGGAAGATACCCTGCTGATTCAAACCTATCTGCGCGACACAGGTGAAGTGCTGAACGATCTGACGCTCACGGCTTTTGTGGGCGATCGCTTCTGGGGTGGCGTGCGGATTGGCTTCAAACCTGAGATGGTTCTGGAAGACTGAACCTTGCGTGTAAATACTGCGATCAAAGGCGCCCGTGGCCGCTCGCCGCTGCGTTGCAGCAATTTAGCAACAGGAGTTGAAACTTAGACTCTGCACCACCGATGCGTAGGGCTATAATCCGCCCTTCATTGAGTAGCCCGCCGCACTCCTGCTGGCGGCAACCATATTGCCCATGAACCTGCTTTCCAAGCTGCTCCCCCCTGCCAACGTCGTGGTTGACCTGGACGTCTCAAGCAAAAAGCGTGTGTTTGAGCAGGCCGGTCTGTTGTTCGAGAACCATCATGGCGTCGCGCGCAGCAAGGTGTTCGACAGCCTGTTCGCCCGCGAACGCCTCGGTTCGACCGGGCTGGGTCAAGGTGTGGCCGTGCCCCATGGCCGCATCAAAGGATTGCGCGAGGCAATCGCTGCCTTCATTCGTCTCGACCAACCGATCCCCTTCGATGCACCGGACGATCTGCCGGTCAATCTGATGGTGTTTTTGCTGGTGCCTGAACAGGCGACCCAGCAACACCTGGAAATCCTCTCTGAAATCGCGCAAATGCTGTCCGACCGCAGCTTCCGCGAAACCTTGCTGCAAGCCCCCGATGCCCAGGCCCTGCACCAGCTGCTGCTGCGCTGGGAGCCGGTGCGGCCCGCGGCTTAATTTCCCCATATCCCCATGTCCTGCGACGTCGCCCACCTGTTTGAAGACAATGCCGCGACGCTGAAACTGCAATGGCGCGCCGGAAAGGGTGGCGCAGAGCGCGTGCTGGCGGAGATGGGTGGCTACAGCGCCAATCTGGTCGGCCATCTGAACCTGATCCACAAACGACGCATCCAGATTCTTGGCAACGAGGAAATGGAATACGTCAACGGCATGGCGGAAGACCATCGCACGTATCTGATCCAGGAACTGGTCGCCAGCCATCCACCGGCGCTGATCGTCGCTGAAGATATTTCCCCGCCCGATGAATTGCTGGCCCAATGCGACCAGCAAGCGGTGCCGCTGTTTTCCAGCCCGCTCGATTCGGCGCAATTGATCGACGTCTTGCGCGTCTATCTGGCCAAGGAGCTGGCCCCCGGCTGCCTGATGCACGGCGTGTTTCTCGATGTGCTGGGCGTGGGCGTGCTGATCACCGGCGAATCCGGTCTGGGCAAAAGCGAACTGGGGCTGGAATTGATCAGCCGTGGGCATGGTCTGGTGGCTGACGATGCCACCGAGTTTTCGCGCATCGCGCCCTACATGATCGAAGGGCGCTGCCCGACCTTGCTGCAAAATCTGCTCGAAGTGCGCGGCCTCGGTTTACTCGATATCCGCGCCATCTTTGGCGAAACGGCCGTGCGTCGCAAAATGCGCCTGACCCTGATCGTCAACCTGCTCGGCCGCAGCGTGCTGAAGGAAGAATTCCAGCGCCTGCCGCTGGATGCGCAAACCCAGGACGTGCTTGGTCTGCCGGTTCCGAAGGTAGTAATTCCGGTGGCGGCGGGACGCAACCTCGCGGTACTGGTCGAAGCCGCCGTGCGCAACACTATTTTGCAATTGCGCGGCATCGACACGATGAAAGACTTCCTCGAACGGCAGCGCCTGGAAATGCTGCGCAGCGGCGGGATTCAGGATAGCGACGAATAAGCTGCAAGCGCCACTTTCTTTCTCTCAGCCTTTCCATCCCTCCCCCAATTTCCCGCCCAGCCGCGATAATATCTGCGCAACGCATACGGCCGCGCTGGGTGCCGCCTCCCTATGCGCCTCCCTCAAGGCTGGCCAAATTTCGCCGTCAATGAAAAATGGAGTCATCAATGAACCAGGCTTTTCAATCCTCTGACAGTGCCGATTTCATGAAGCGCATCTGGGCTGGCTGGGCCGGCGGCATGAATCTACCCTCGCTGCTGACGCCGACCCTTGATCTCGAAGAAATCGACCGTCGCATCAATGAACTCAAAACCGTTGAACACTGGCTGAATGTCAATCTGAACATGCTGCGCAACACGATTCAGGGGATGGAGGTGCAACGCGGCACGCTGGCGGCCTTGCAATCCTTTGGCGCCAGTTTTGCTCAGCAGACGGCGACGCAGGCGCACAGCCCCGACGCAAGCAACACACCGGAAGCGCCGGACGCGCAAACCAACGTGGATCCGTCCGCGCAGGAACAGTTTTCCCAGGCGCTGCAGCAAGGCGGCCATCTCTGGTGGGACATGCTGCAGCAGCAATTCAACCAGATCGCCAATACAGCGGCACAAAATCAGGCGCAGGCCGCCGCGCCATCCCCCGCCACCGACGCGCCAGCAACCAGTGCCGCCACGCCGTCCACCCCAGCAGTCGCCCGCGCACCGCGCCAAGGCAAATCCGCGAAAGGCTGAGTTCGAAGAATGCTGTTTCGCAGTGCGCATGCTTCCCATCCCGACTGGCGTTTTGCGACCGAGCTGGTGCTGACCCAGCTGGAGCGGCAACGCCAGCGCGCCGGCTACTGCGCCGGCGGCAGCTTCGGCATCGTCTATCTCACCGAGGCGTTGAGCGAACACACGCAAGAGATCCTCAACACCCTGAAAACCCGCAGCGGCATTCGCGACTGGATCGGCACCATCGGGCAGGGCGTGGTCGCGAGCGGCATCGAATATGTGGACAAGCCAGCCCTGGCCGTGCTGCTGCCCGATCTGCCACCTGGCAGCGCCAGTGTTTTTTCCGGCCTGCTGCGCCCGCCGGCACGTAACGCCCGCGCGGGCAACGGCGCCTGGCTGGCGGAACATGCGATCGTGCATGCCTGTTCCAGCGCACCCGAACTCCCCGATCTGGTTCAGGATATGGCTGGCAAGCTGCGCAGCGGCAGCCTGATCGGCGGGCTGACCAGCACCCGCAAACGTCCCTGGCAAATTGCCAACGATGTGATCGAGGGCGGCATGTCGGGCGTGATTCTTTCAAGCGAAGTGCAACTAATCTCACGCGTCACGCAGGGCTGCCAACCGGTCGGCCCGGCGCACGACATTACCGAACACGATGGCCACCTGATCTACCTGCTCGATGGCACCCCCGCACTCGACGTCCTGCTGGCCGATCTGGGCGCACCGCCCGGCGGCTTGATTGCCGAGCATTACATGCAACGCATTTCGCAAGGATTGTTTGCCGCACTGGCGGAAGAAGGGGCGGACACCGAAGTGGATTACCAGGTGCGCAATCTGGTCGCGCTCGATCCAGACAAACGCAGCATCGCCATCGCCCACCACGTCCACGGCAAGCAGCAACTGCTGTTCTGCACCCGCGATCCGCAGGCCGCGCACAGCGACCTGGTGCGCATTTGCACCGAGATCCAGGAGCTGCTCGAAACCACGCCGATCAAAGGTGCGCTCTACTATTCCTGCGCCAGTCGCAGCGATTATCTATTCGGTGGTCAGACCCGGGAAATGGAAATCATCCAGCAGCAACTGGGCGACATTCCTCTGATTGGCTTCTTCGCGGGCGGCGAGATCGCCGGCAACCGCTTGTATGGGCATAGTGGGGTGTTGTCGGTGTTTTACTAAGCGCCGGAAGATCAAAAGCGTTTTACCGCCAAGGCGCCAAGAAAAACAAAACAAAGGGAAGGCGGATCTATTCAGAAGGTGTCATCCCCACAAAAGCACCTGGCTGTTCGGAATAACTTTGTTTTTCTTGGCGCCTTGGCGGTTGATTGTTTTTGCTTTTCTCCGTGGCCCGTATTTCCATGAATCATGGCGCAGCTTTTCCACGCTGCGCAGTCATTTAGTCACCATTAGCACTTTCTGCTGCAAGGCTTCCTCGATTTTTTTCATCATCTCTTGCGCCGCTTCCTGCGTGGCATAGGGCCCCAGCAACAGACGGATGAAATTGCCTTGCGGCTCCAGCGTGATCGGGTCATTCAGCCACGACAGCTGCTGATAAATGCGGACGCGCAAAGCTTCGGCGTTATCGCGCAACGAGAAGGCGCCTAGTTGCAGATAAACATTGCCACCTGTGCCCGCTGTCGCACTTTCGACGTTCTGCGCGACTTTCTGCAGCGGGGGGTCGAGCACTGCAGCTGCCATTACTGACGTTGTTGGCTTTGCGACAGGTGCGCTGGACGGCGCGTTGTTGAATCGTCCTGCCTGAATTTCAGCCGGCAAAATCCGCTCGACCTCAACCTCGGCACTCCCTTTGCCCACATAACCCAGCTTCCACGCAGCGACGTAGGACAGATCCATGATGCGCTCGGAATGGAACGGGCCGCGATCATTGATGCGCACGATCACGGACTTTCCGGTTGCCAGATGGGTCACGCGTGCATACGAGGGAATTGGCAGTGTCGGGTGCGCAGCCGTCATCGCGTACATATCGTAGATCTCGCCGTTGGACGTGCGCTGGCCGTGAAATTTGCGGCCGTACCAGGACGCCACGCCGCGCTGGCGAAACGGCTGTTCGCGCGTGTCCGGCACGTACTGCTTGCCGAACACCGTGTAGGGGCGATTGGCGCCGGTGGCAAGTGCCTCGATGCGTGGCACAGCATCGGGAATTTGTTCGAGATTGGCGGGTGGATTGTCGCCCGGACCGTCGTCCTGATAGTAGCCGCCGCGCGTGGGAGTAGTCTTGGTCGGGGCCTTGCTGACACTGGGCTCGCGCTCAACGTGTGGTGGACTGCTGGCACATCCGGTCAGCATCAGCGCAGCGCACACCATCACAATCTGTGCGTCTCCGCGTCCTCTGCGCCCTCTGCGTTGAAAGCGGTTTCCAGCTTTTTCCATCGCCCTCTTCAAACCTCTCGTGGTTTGTGTTTCGCCTTGGCCAGCGCGCGATCGTAGAGCCAATTGGGTAGCAGCCGCAGCAACTTCGCCACCCAGCCCATTTGCCAGGGGATGATGATGTAACTGGTTTGCCGCGTGATGGCGCGCACGGCCTGGCGCGCAAAGTGGTCGGCGTCCATCAGGAAGGGCATGCGGTAGGGATTTTTCGCCGTCATCGGCGTGCGGATAAAGCCCGGTGCTAGGGTCACCACCTTGACTCCGCTGCCGCGCAATTCGACGCGCAGGCTTTCGAGGTAGGAAATCGTCGCGGCCTTCGATGCGCTGTACGCACCTGAACCGGGCAAGCCGCGAATCCCGGCCACGCTGGCGACTCCCACCAGAGTGCCGCTACCACGTGCCTTCATGGCGGCGATGAAGGGCTGAAAAGTTGCCACAGTGGCGAGAAGATTAGTGTGCAGAATTTTTTCAAACACGGCGAGATCTTCGCGATATTCGGTCAGCGTCCCGGCCGAGACGCCAGCGCAGGCGATCACCACATCGGGACAACCGAGTTCCTGCAAACATTGTTCACAGGCCGCCTGCAAGGCCGGGCCGTCGCACACGTCGGCGCCATAGACGCGATGCGGTGGCTGCGCCGCTGGCAGTGTTTCGAGCAATGCGTGCAGCACCTCGGTGCGCCGCGCCAGCAGGGCCAGCGTGGCGCCCTGTGCCGCATATTCCCGCGCCAGGGCGGTGCCGATCCCGCTCGACGCACCGGTCAGAAAAACGCGCATGGTTATTTCTTGCCAGGGGCGGCGGGTTTGCTCAAACCTTTTTGTTCACGCACCTTGCCGACCAGTGCATCGGCGGTGCTGATCATGCCTTCCAGAGAATTCGCAATCACGATGTAACGGCCATCCACCGCCAGGGTTGGCACGTTGCGAATCAGGTAAGCCGGCAGCATGGCATCGGCGCGGCGGATCCTGGCTTGCACGCCAAAGGCATTGTAGGCAGCCAGAAATTTTTCCTTGGACACGCCCTGTTTGGCCATGAAGGCGGTCATGTCTTCCGTGCTCAACAGTTCGACATGTTCCTTGTGAATCGCATCGAACACCTTGCTGTGCAGGGTTTCTTCCAACCCGAGTGCTTCAAGCGCGTAATAGAGCCGCTGCACCGGCGCAAATTCGGGCCGGAAGGCGACGCCGACCGGCACCCGCCGCACCACCACATCGGCCGGCAGCTTCTTGATCCAGGCGTTCAAGAGAGGATCAAAGCTGGCGCAATGCGGACATTTGTAGGAAAAGAATTCGATGACTTCAATCTTGCCCGGCTCCTCAGGTGTCTGCTGAGATTTGAGCACACGATAATCCTGGCCCTCGATCAGCGGTCGGGCCTGCGCCTGCGCAACGCCGGAGCAAGCCAGCGCCAGCAACAGGGCGGCAAATAGTTTGTTGTTGAGCATCGTCAGCAGTACGCGCATGGGGTCTCCTGGATAAGGTTTGGAACTACGCTAAGTTGAGCTTTTCATCATTCATGACGGACTTATTCATAAGTCGGGAATTTTGTTAAGGAAACGCGGATTTATCGCCTGAGCGTCATTCCCGCTAACCAGCGACTTGGCGCAGGTTGTAATGCGCCTAGTCGATTGGCTATGCAGAGCAACGCGGGAATCCATGTTAATCAACCACTTAAATGGATCCCCGCGTGCGCGGGGATGACGTTTCCCGAATAAATCCGTGTTTCCTTAGCGCTCTTGGCGTCTTGGCGGTTGAAAGCCTTACAGCAACTTGGCCTTGCTGCGATCGAACTGATCGTTCCAGAAGGGTTCGCGCGGTAGCAAGTTGTAGCCGCACCAATACTCTCCCATGGCGGTGACGACGGCGACGAAGGCATCGAAGTTGACCGGTTTGACGATGTAGCTGTTGGCGCCGTTGCGATAGCATTCGACCAGATCGCGCTCTTCCTTGGAGGAAGAAAAAATGATGATCGGCAGCTTGGCAAAACGTTGATCCGAGCGCACCCGGCGCAGCACTTCCAGCCCATCGACCTTGGGCAATTTCAGATCCAGCATGATGAAACGCGGGGTGCGCAACACGTCGCGACCGGCATGGACGCCTTCGCCAAACACATAGTCGAGCGCGCGCACGCCATCTTCGATCCGCACTACAGAGGGAGCGCCGGACACTTTGCCGAGCGCACGCAAGGCCAGTTCGGCATCGTTCGGATTGTCTTCGACCAGCAGAATATCTGTGTACTTCATTACTTCCATGACTCGTTCCGCCTTGCTTTTTTCTTTGTTCTTGACATTCAACTATCCAACACTTTCCAGTGTTGCATAACCATTGGCGGCACAACGACCGATGAACCTCAACTTCAATTTCAACTTCATGTGCCATTCTCTCAAAAGCGTGACGGATAGGTGCAGCTGAGCTGTATAGATTTCTTAATAGTCACGCTATCCCGCAGTGCTGTAATTATCAGTCACCACAATTTCAGTCTACAGACACCCGCGATTTACCGCAATTGCGGTTCATACCAGTCACTACTTCTTCTCTGCTTTTGCCAGCGGCAAAGCAACAAAAAAGGTCGCGCCCTGGCCGACTTCCGATTCTGACCAGACCCGTGCACCATGTCGATGCGCAATCCGCTGCACAATCGCCAACCCAACGCCGGTGCCTTCGAATTCAGCCACGCTGTGCAGGCGCTGAAACACGCCGAACAGTTTGTGCTGGTAGGCCTTGTCATAACCGACACCGTTGTCGCGGACATAAAACACTGTTTCCCCCGGGCTGTCCTGTACGCCAATTTCAATCTGCGGTTGCGGCTGCCTGGCCGAGAACTTGAAGGCATTGCCCAGTAGATTTGACATCAGCTGACGCAACAAACTGGGGTCGCCGGTAACGCGCGCCAGCGGTGCCAGTATCACCCGCGTCTGCGGATACTGGTCGCGCAACGATTCCAGCACCGACGTCACGATGTGTTGCATGTCAACGTCCACCCTGCGTGCTTCAGCCCGGCTGACCTGCGCCAGGTGGAGCAAATCCTCGATCAATTCAGCCATGCGGTCGGCGCCGAAGGCAATCCGTTCGAGGAAGTACTGCGCGTCCTTGCTCAACTGATCACGATGGTCCTGCATCAGGATGCCGGAAAAACCGGAAATCGCACGCAACGGTGAACGCAAATCGTGTGCCACCGAATAGGAAAACGATTCCAGTTCGCGGTTGGCTTCGGATAACTGCGCGGTACGCTCGATCACACGTTGCTCCAGGTCCGCATTCATGCGCAGGATTTCACGTTCGGTCCACTTACGTGCACCAATATCGCGCACATGCACTTGCAGATACTCCGACCCTTCGATCGTCACGCGGGTTCCGGAAATTTCAACTTCGGCCACCTCGCCATCCATGCGTAACAGGCGTCGTTCGGTCAAGCCAAACATTTGACCCTGCGTTTCCAGTTGATGCAGCAAATCGCTCACCGCTTCACGACAGTCGGCGGTAAACAACTGCGCCAGCGCACGCCCCACCAATTCATGCGCAAACAGCGCGTGCATGATGGCGACAAATGCCTGATTGACATACACCAGATGTCCGTTCTGAACAATGCCGATGCCCTCCATTGAGTGTTCCACCATGCGCCGGTAGCGTTCTTCGCTTTCACGCAAGGCATCTTCGGTCTGCGTACGCAGGGTGATATCCACCGCCATCGCCAGATGGCCGATGGTGTCGCCGCCGGTGCTGCGCAATACCGTGTGGTGCCACTCGCAGACCAGGGAATGACCCTCACGGGTAACGGCGCGGTAGATGGCGCGCACCGGATGATCGGCCGGTGGTGGCGGGGCGCCACTGTCTGTGGCGGCACCAGCGTAGTCCGGCAAAATGGTTTCGCTCGGCAGCTTGCCGATGATGTCGTGATTGCTGTAACCAAACATGCGCTCGGCCGCCGGATTCCAGTAGGTGTAGCGGAATTCGGTATCGGTAATCAGGCACGCCACCGGCATCAGATTCATTTGCAATTGCTGGAATTCCAGCAAGGCTAGTTTTTCCTGCTCCAGTTTCTGGCGTTGCTGTTCGGCTTCCAGCCGGGCCGTGATATCGGTCAGGGAGATCCGAACCAGTCGGCGCTGGCGCGTCGGCAGAGGCACCAGATGCATTTCGCAGGTGAGTGACTGACCGTTGCTGCGCGTCATGCGCCACAGCAAGGGCTGGCCCCAATCCTGACTCGCGCTCAGGATCGCATCGAGAAATTTCAATTCCCCGCCCCCGTNCAGCGGCTGGCCTTGAAACACTTGTGTCAGCGGCAGTTGCAGCAACACATCGAGCTTGAAGCCCAGCACTTCGGTGGCCTTGCGGTTGGCATCGACGAGGGTGGCGTGATCCAGATCAATCAGCAGAATCGCCTCGGGCGCACTTTCAACCAGTTCGCGGTAGCGCTGCTCATTCAGCATCAGATGTTGCTGGTTGCGTGCGCTGGCCGCAGCCAGCAAGGAGACCGACAGCATCACCGTCGAATAGATCGCCAGACAAATCTGCAACAACAAGGCATGTGCTGCCTGCGTTTCGCCGGTTGCCTTGAAATCGCCCAAGGCAAGTACCGTCGTGGCAAACAGGGTGAGCAGCAGCCAGGTCATGACGCGCGGCGAGTAATACGCCGCATATAACGCTGCCGCCGCCGACAGCAATAAATAAGGCAGGACATTGAACAGGATCAGATCGTGATTATCCAAACGCTGCCCTGCGGCGCTTGAAAAAACCAGACCCGTCTGAATCAGCGCCAGACTCGTCAGCAACAGCAACCAACCCTGGCGACCCGGCCAGGGTTGGGGGTCATGCCGCCAGGCCAGAATTCCGCTCCCCACCAGCAACATGCCCAAGCTATCGGCCAGTGAAGCCGTGCACAAACCGATCCAGCCTCCCGATTGCAAGAATCCGAACGCATGCGCAACGGGCGCCAGGACACTGGCCGTTAAGCCGGCCAGGAAATAACCGCTGGGAGCGATCAGCAAAAACAGCGCCGCCGCAAACAGGTTGAAATGCAGGACGCGGCGAAACACGGTTCGGTTTACTAGAAAACGGCGCAGCATGCATGCCAGCGCCAGTTGCACCGTCAAGATCAGCACGCTGTAAAAGACTTCCATCAAGCTCTGCTGTGCCAGCCAGCCATGGCCCAAAGCCTGGGCCAGCAAGACCACCGGCACCACCCGGATTCCGCCCAGCATGACCGCAGCAAAGGCAATACCCAGAGCGGGATTGAGCAAAGGAGAAGTGCCGATTTGGAACCACTGCTGTTCGATGCGCACCGCCGCCAGCAGGCTCAGCAGCAGCACACCGTGCCACAGCGCCGTACGTACCCACCCGGGAGGGTGACCAGATGCAGCCGTCGCCGATTTCGAAGCGATCGCTGCTTGCGCGCCAAAACCCGTGCTGACTTCAAAATTTGTATCGAGCTTCATTTCAATCCGGCTTGCAGCGTCACCTGGCAGTCTGTCGAGCTTGTTCATAGGTCAGAAATTTAGACGACATTCGCACAATGACATCCCCTCCCCTTGAAGGGGAAGGAGTCACAGCATACCGGTGTAGCCCAAGCTTCTGACTTGTGGGTCTGACAAACTGTTATCGGCACAGGAAGAAGATGTGAAGCGCGAGTTTAATACAGCACGCGCGCAAAACAACAAGGCCACGCAAAATTTCTGCGTGGCCTTGCCGCGATCCATCCACACCACTTTTTTCTTACCAATCGCGCAACTTGCTGCGCAGCCGCGCCACTGCCTGACTGTGCAACTGGCACACGCGCGATTCAGTCACGCCCAGCACCTCGGCGATTTCACGGAAATTCAATTCCTGCTCGTAGTACAGCCCCATCAGCAATTTTTCCCGTTCGGGCAGATTGTCAATCGACTTGATCACGGCGGCGCGAAAACGCGCATCGCTGATCCGTTCCATCGGGTTGGAGTCGGTGTCGGAAATATTCCGATCCAGATAGTTGTCGCCACCATCGTCGTCATCGGTCTGATCAAAATAAATCAGTTGATAACCCTTGGCCTCTTGCAGCATTTCCTGATACTGGGTCAGTGGCACGCCCATTTCCTTGGCCACTTCACCCTCGCTGGGCGCGCGGCCGAAGCGGTGCTCCAGGCGGTGCATGGCATTTTCGATCTGTCGCTGGGTCTTGCGCAGGCCACGCGGCAGCCAGTCGCCATGACGCAGTTCATCGAGCATCGCACCCCGGATACGCTGCGTCGCATAGGTCTCGAACTGTGCCCCCTGACCTTCTTCAAACCGTCCGATCGCATCCATCAGACCGATCAAACCGGCTTGAATCAAATCGTCCAGTTGCACACTGGCCGGCAGCTTGGCCAGCATGTGATGGGCCATGCGCCGCACCAGCGGTGAAAATTTTTCGAGATACTCTTCTCGATCCAGAATTCCGGCTACTGTGTACATAACTCGCTTTCTCTCAACTTGCCCCACCGCCATCCTTCCCACTAGGAAAGGATCGGGCCGCTAGCGGCTTTAGTCCCCATCGCTATTTCGGCCAATATTCGGAAATCTTCAGGCCATTGCGGCCAATTCCACTTCGGCATGCCAGTCTTCGGCCGGCGCATGGAACAGCACGTCGGCGAGTCGTCGCATCGCCTCGCCTGGCCGTAGGATGTCGTCCCGGCCGGGCGGCCGGTCCTGGCCGGTGAACCCGAGGTAGTGCAAATTCACACCAAAAAATTTCTGGGTCGCCTCGGACAGATTGGCAAACACATGGTCAGCGGCGGCGGCATCGGGCACTCCATGCACCCAGATCCGGTGCCGCAGGTGCGGCGCACGCCGCACCACCGATTTCAGTTGCGCATAGGTGGCTGTGATCACTTCAGGACGCGGCAGCACGCACCAGATCATTTCACCTGCCAGATCAGCCAGCTCGTCCAGTGCTGCAATTGAACCAGGACCAACCTGCACCACGACGCAATCGGGCGCCTGCTGCAATTGTGCAAATCCTTGCAGCAGGTTGCGCATGCCGCCGTGTACCTGCGCCAGCGCGCGCAAACCGCGACACGCCGGCAGGTAGTGCAATTGCTCCAGCATGGGCAAGCACTGCACGACTTCGTCAAAACGTTTTTCACCCTCCAGCACATGCACCAGTTCATAGCGCACCGGCAAGCTCAAATGGCGACCCAATTCGCCACGTGAGCTGTCAAGCAGCGTCAGGCGATGTCCGGCCTGCGCACCGGCCACCATCAATTGCAAAAAAGATTCCTGGCGCACGGCCGCTTCATGCGCGGCCACCACGACCCGTACTTGCGGCAATACCGGCGTCATCAGTGCGCGCAGTCCGGCCGCTTGATCAGTGTGCTTACGCTGCGTGCGCAGTCGTATATCAGACGTGTGCCGTAGCATCGAAACGCTCCCGATTCAATCCCGCCTGGGTTGCAGGAAGCGCAGCCGCCGCCAGTTTCTGACCAAATTCCATCGGTGTCATGGCAAAGGTGCTGGGCACGGCAATCGGCTTGAGCGCCCGATGCACCAGCAACTGTGGATTGGCCAGATGCAAATCTTCCGGCACGCGCTGGCCGTTGGTGACGAAATGCACCGGCAAGCGGTGGCGAATCACAGTATCGAGCACCGCGCCGGTTTTCACCGCTTCATCCAGCTTGGTCAGAATCGTCCCCGCCAGCGGTTTACCGTTCTGCCCGCCGCCATAGGCGTGGGCCACATCCTCCAGCGTTTCCGGCTGGGCGGCCGCATTGAGCAACAGCATCCGCCCGATGCCCGGCTCGGACAGCATGGCAATCTGTTCGGCCACGCGACTGTCACGCTGGCCCATGCCAACCGTGTCGATCAAGACCAGGCGGCGGCGCGCCATGAAGTTGAGCATCGATTGCAGATCGTTACCGGCCTGCGCGCTATACACCTGTACGCCGAGAATCTTGGCGTAGATTTTCAATTGATCGTGCGCGCCGACGCGATAGGTATCGGTGGTGATCAAGCCCAGCGCCGCCGCGCCATACTTGACCACGCAACGCGCGGCCAGCTTGGCGGTTGTAGTCGTTTTGCCCACGCCGGTCGGGCCGACCAGGGCCCAGACGCCACCACGATCCACCAGGTCTTCACCCGCC